>Ga0302250_1002573_pt1 | contig 10968 bp, 8 predicted proteins | sample AAG_RA_Asp_MG_FD_193536 | JGI IMG/M metagenome (GOLD analysis project Ga0302250, IMG submission 193536) | Enriched activated sludge microbial communities from anaerobic digester in WTTP, New Holstein, Wisconsin, United States - AAG_RA_Asp | ecosystem: Engineered > Bioreactor > Anaerobic >... | reverse complement strand
TCACTCTTCAAGCCCGCAAGTTCTGCCCCCCAATTGGCCATGACGCAGCCGGTCATGGCCAACTCATGCGGGCAGATATCACCGTCGGCGGAAATCAGATCGATGATGAATGACGTGAGCCGCAACCGGATAGCGTCATCCGTAATTTGGGAGAGAAGAAGAGCGAAGACATCCAGGTCGAGCTTTCTTTGCAAACCGCCCGAACATTCCCCGGTTGCGTCAAGATCATCGCAATACTCGTGCAGCACCCGTTCAAAATCCGCCTCGGAAATGCCGATCGTATCCCTGAGGTGCCGCCGGTCGACTCGCTCGATCTCGGAGACATCGAGACTTCCATCGGCCAGGAGGATCGCAATGACGATCCGTGCCATGGCTTCAGGAGAATTCGCAGGATAGTTGCGCATTTCAATCTCCTCTTCGGTGTGAAGCGATGATAGGAATGGGGCGACTATTGCCTCACCGACATCATGGCTCGCGACCCCCGGGCAGGAACTGCAAGCCACGACTCATTCTAACCCTGCTTGCGGCAAGCCTGGCAATGCACCCGATGAAAGGTCCGGACGCGGCGCTCCCATGCTATCGTTATCGCCATGGCCACCATCATTCGCATCAACAACCTGTCCAAGATCTACGCTTCAGGATTCCGGGCGTTGAACAACATTTCTCTCGATATCCGCCGGGGCGAGATCTTCGCCCTGCTCGGCCCGAACGGCGCCGGCAAGACTACACTGATCAGCATCGTCTGCGGCATCGTCACCCCCAGCGAAGGCAGCGTCAGCGTCGGCGGACACGACATCATCGCGGACTACCGCGCCTCGCGCGCACTGATCGGCCTCGTGCCGCAGGAACTGACCACCGACGCCTTCGAAACGGTGCGCGGCACCGTCGCCTTCAGCCGCGGGCTGTTCGGCAAGGCGCCGAATCCGGCGCTGATCGAAAAGATCCTGCGCGACCTCTCGCTGTGGGACAAGCGCGACAACCCGATCATTTCGCTCTCCGGCGGAATGAAACGCCGCCTGCTGATCGCCAAGGCACTGTCGCACGAGCCGCAGATACTGTTCCTCGACGAACCGACGGCCGGCGTCGACGTCAGTCTGCGCCGCGACATGTGGCAACTGGTGCGCCGCCTGCGCGATTCGGGCGTGACCGTCATCCTTACCACGCACTACATCGAGGAAGCCGAGGAAATGGCCGACCGGGTGGCGGTGATCAACAAGGGCGAGATCATCCTCGTCGAGGAAAAGGCCGAGCTGATGCGCAAGCTCGGCAAGAAGCAACTCACCCTGCAGCTCGATCCGCCTCTCGAAACCCTGCCACCAGGGCTGAAAAGCCGCGCCCTCGAACTCTCGCCCGACGGGCGGCAATTGACCTACACCTACGAATCCAGTGACGAGGAAAGCGGCATCGTTCCGCTGCTGGAGGACATCCGCCAGGCTGGCATCCGCTTCCACGATCTGCAGACCAGCCAGCGTTCGCTTGAAGACATCTTCGTCAGCCTGGTAAAGGAAGAGGCATGACCGGTTTCAATCTCCCCGCCGTCCTCGCCATCTACCATTTCGAAATGGCGCGCACCCGGCGCACGCTCCTGCAAAGCATTATCTCGCCGGTGATTTCCACCTCGCTCTACTTCGTCGTTTTCGGTGCTGCGATCGGTTCGCGCATCGACCAGATCGACGGCATCAGCTACGGCGCCTTCATCGTACCCGGGCTGATCATGCTTTCGCTGCTCACGCACAGCATCTCCAACGCCTCGTTCGGCATCTTCTTCCCGAAATTCAACCGTACCATCTACGAACTGCTCTCGGCGCCGGTGTCGCATTTCGAGGTAGTGTTGAGCTACGTCGGCGCGGCGGCGACCAAATCACTGATTCTCGGGACCATCATCCTGGCCACGGCAGCGCTGTTCGTCCCGCTGCGCATCGACCACCCGTTGTGGATGGTGTTCTTTTTCCTGCTCACCGCCATCACCTTCAGCCTGCTCGGTTTCATCATCGGCATCTGGGCCGACAACTTCGAGAAACTGCAACTGGTGCCGCTGCTGATCGTCACACCGCTGACCTTCCTCGGCGGCAGCTTCTACTCGATCAACATGCTGCCGCCGTTCTGGCAGGCCGTTACCCTGTTCAACCCGGTGGTCTACCTGATCAGCGGGTTCCGCTGGAGCTTCTACGGCGTCGCCGACGTTCCCGTGTGGATCAGCCTGGCGATGACCGGCGCCTTCCTTGCCGTATTCATCGGCATCGCCACCTGGATGCTGCGCACCGGCTATCGGCTGAAAAACTGAGAGGTTGAAAATAAAGGCAGACCCCTACCCCAGAGCACAGAGACGCGGAGTTTTCGCAGAGAGAACCATGGAAAACAATATTCTTCTCCGTGTCCACTCTGCGTCTCCGTGCCTCTGTGGTGGATTTTTAATTTTTCACAGACTCTGACCTCGACACAACGTTAGGACCATGAAAATCTACGGCATCAAGAACTGCGACACCATGAAGAAGGCGTTCGCCTGGCTGGAAGCCAACGGCGTCGCCTGCGAGTTCATCGATTACAAGAAAGCCGGCATTGCGGAACAAAACCTCCCCGAATGGAACCGCCGCGCGGGCTGGAAAGCCTTGCTCAACACGCGCGGGCTGATGTGGCGGAAGCTAAGCGAGGACGAACGCTCCGACGTGGACGAAGCGAAGGCCTTGACACTGATGGCAAAATATCCGGCCCTGATCAAGCGCCCGGTCCTCGATACCGGGACCCACCTGCTGGTCGGATTCGACCCCGACTGCTACGCCAAGGAACTGAAGCGATGAGCAACACCGTGCAGCGTTTTTTGTTTGACGACCTCGACATTCGCGGCGCCGTCGTGCGCCTCGATACCGTCTGGGAAAAACTGATGACCGGGCGCAACTACCCGGCCGCAGTCGTCGACCTGCTCGGCCAGATGAGCGCCACCACCCTGCTATTGGCCGACAACCTCAAGCAGGCCGGCCGCCTGACCATGCAGTTGCGCGGCAGCGGGCCGGTCTCGCTTCTGGTGATCGACTGCAACGAGTCGCTCAACCTGCGCTGCATGGCCCACCACGAAGAGCACATCGGCACAGGAACAGCCCTGAGCCTGCTCGGCAACGGCCAGTTGCTGCTCTCGCTCGACCTGCCGACGATGCGCGAGCCGTACCAGAGCGTCGTCCCGCTCGACGGCGACACGATCGCTGCTGTATTCGAACACTACCTGAAACTCTCCGAGCAGCTCGACTCGCGCATCTTCCTGGCGGCATCGGCCACCGGCACCGCCGGGCTGTTCCTGCAGAAAATGCCGGGGGCCGACCAACGCGACCCCGACGGTTGGGCGCGTCTTGAGGCGCTGGCCGCGACCGTCAAACCCGACGAGTTGCTGTCGTTGCCCACGGAGGATCTCCTGACCCGGCTGTTCCACGAAGAAACCGTTCGCGTTTTCGCGGCACGGCCGGTCACCAATGACTGCCCGCCCGACTGGGACAAGATTCGCACCATGCTGCTGGCACTGGGGCGTGAAGACGTCTATGCCAGTCTGCTGGAAAGGGGCGAAATCGTCATCAACGACGAACTTAGCAACAACGAGTACCGTTTCGACAAGGCGGCGATCGACGAACTTTTCAGCCACACGCCGGAGACGCCGAAATCGGTGCACTGACCCCGCAACGCTTTTCCCAAGGGCATACTCGCCCGGGGTAGAATGCCGCGCGCATCAACCGCGACAAGTGACGCTCAACACACAAAGGAGACAGCTTTGGCAAAAAGCAAATTGACCGTGGCAGCCGCATCGGTGGTCGCCGTTCTCGCCGTCGGGTACCCCGCCGCCGCGTGGTATCTCGGTACGCAGATCGAAAAGGCACATGCCGACGCGCGCGCCCTGATCGCCACGCAGCCCTACCTAAAGGTAACGAGCGAAAGCTACGAACGCGGCCTGTTCAGCGCCAGCGAGACGACGACGATCGAGATTCCGGCGGCACTTTTCAACCCGCCCGGCGACAAGGCCGACGACGCAAATGCCTCCGCGGAAAAACCACAGCCTCCATTCCGCATCACGGTCAAGACAGCGATCCAGCACGGACCGCTGCCGGGATTCTCGACGCTGGCGGCCGGCAGCGAGGTCTCGACAATAGAATTCGACGAGCCGCTGCGCACGAAGATCGCGGAAGCCTTCGGAACCAACCAGCCGTTCGACGTCCGCACGACCTACAACTTCCAGGGCGGCGGCCGTTCGACCTTCGCCAGCCAGCCCTTCAAGCTTGTCCTTCCGGGTGATACTCCGGAGAGCAAGGCGATGCTCTCCGGCGAGCGCACGGACATGGTAATGGAGTTCTCGAAAGGATTGTCCGAGTACACGCTCCGCGGCACGGCGCCAAGTTTCGCCCTGTCCGAGCCGGGCGGCCCGAGCCTGGTCATCAGCGGCATGGCGCTCGACAGTCAGCTCAAGCGCGTTTTCCCCGACGAACCGATGCTTTATTCCGGGTCTCAGAAGATCACCGTAGCCGAAGTGAACGTAACGCCAGGCGACGCTGCGCAGCCGGGACCGGTACAGAAGGTTGCACTCAAGGACATTGCCTACGACGTGCAAATGCCGGTCGCCGGCGATTTCATGGATGTGGTCGCAAAGATGGGCGCCAACGTCGTTCAGGTCGGCGAACAGAATTACGGCCCGGCGCACTACGATTTCTCGCTCAAGCATCTGCACGCCCGCAAGCTGGTCACGCTGAGCCGCGGCTTCACGGCCCTGTATGCCAAGCCGGAAATTTTCGCGGACCAGAACCAGTTGCTGCAGGCACTGGCACCCTTGAAAGCTCCGCTCTTCGATCTGCTGGCTGACGCACCGGTCTTCTCGATCGACCGCATCGCCTTCCGCACGACCGACGGCGAGGCCAACTTCAACGCCAGTATCAAACTGGCAGATCCGAAACCGGACGACTTCTCCAACCCTCTGATGTTGCTGGCCAAGCTCGATGCCGGCGCCAACATCGCCCTGCCGACAACGCTGATCGACTCGTTGATCGGCAATGGCCGGAGCGAAGAAGAAGCGCAGTGGGCACGCCAAAGCGCCGAAAGAACGCTGGAGCAATTCAAGCAACAAGGCTACGTCACGGTCGAGAACAACCTGCTCAAGACCAGCGTCACGTTCAAGAACGGCCAGCTACAGGTTAACGGCAAGCCCTTCAACCCCATGGCCGCGATGTTGCAGCATCAATCGGCACAGCAGGAAGCCGAACCCCAAGCCGGTATTGAAGCGGGAGAACCCGCACCGCAAAAATGACCGGGAAGCCGGGGGCGGACATCACGGCTCCCGGCAACTGGCTCTGCTCCAATCCACAACTGCGTCCCATGCCCTCTCGCCCAGCCCCCGCACTGATTGTCGCCGGCACCGCGCTCGTCCTTCTCCTCGTCTGGTCCGGCCTATCGCCTTATGACCGCCCGACCTGGGCACTGGAAGTGGCGCCGGTGGTGATCGCGCTGGCGATCATGGTGCCGACCCGGCTGCGTTTCCCGCTGACCAGCCTGCTTTACTTTTGGATCTTCGTGCATGCCGTGGTGCTGATCGTCGGCGGCACATACACCTACGCCCGCGTCCCGTTCGGCTTCCAGTTGGCCGACCTGCTCGGCATCACGCGCAATCCGTACGACAAGATCGGCCACTTCTTCCAGGGCTTCGTCCCGGCGCTCGTTGCGCGCGAAATCCTCATCCGCGGTGCTTACGTCAATGGCCGGAAAATGCTGAATTTCCTGGTGCTGTGCATCGTTCTGGCGATCAGCGCGTTTTACGAGTTGATCGAATGGTGTGTCGCCGAACTGATCGGCCAGGACGCCGACGAATTTCTCGCCACGCAGGGCTACGTCTGGGACACCCAGTCGGACATGCTTTTCGCGCTGATCGGCGGCGCGCTGGCATTGCTGCTCTTTTCCCGTTGGCACGACCGAGAGATCGCCGCGCTCACGCCACCTCGCCCCATCACGCGGAAGTAGGTCGGACGGCAGGTCGGGCTCAGTCCGGCGATAGGGATTTTTCCCTAGTTCACCTTCTGTTTCTTCCAATATCGCCGGCCACCGGACCTCACTAAGCTCCGCTACGTCACATCGTTCCGGAGTTGTTCATGACCTGCCCACCCGATCCGGGCCGACGCGCTTTCCTCTCGGCCATTCCGGTGCTCACCGCCGGCATCGCCGCGCCCGCGCGAGCGGCCGACACCCGCAGCCCCCACTGGGGAATGCTCGTCGACACCCGCCGTTGCATCGCCTGTCAAGCCTGCACCATGGCCTGCGCGATGGAAAACGCCACCCCCGAAGGCGCTTTCCGCACCGTCGTCGCCACCTATGCCGTGACCACGGCGAAAGGCGCCACCGGCCTGTCGGTCGTCCCCCGCCTGTGCAACCACTGCGAGAAGCCGCCCTGCGTCGAGGTCTGCCCGGTCGGCGCGACGTTCAAGCGCGAGGATGGCGCCGTGCTCGTCGATGGCGACCGCTGCGTCGGCTGCGCCTACTGCGTGCAGGCGTGCCCGTACGATGCACGATTCGTCAATCACGAAACCGGCAAGGCGGACAAATGCACGTTCTGCAGCCATCGCGTCGAAGCCGGCCTGCTGCCGGCCTGCGTGGAAACCTGCGTCGGCGGGGCGCGCATCTTCGGCGATTTGCACAATCCTGAAAGCGAGATCAGCAAGCGCCTGAAAGAGGCCGGCAACGCCGTCAGCGTACTCAAGCCGGAGGCAAACACCCGGCCCAACGTTTTCTACATCGGCCTTGACGCCGCGCTGGCGGGCCGCGTCGACGGAGTTTCCGCCGCTGACATGATGTGGCGGCCGGACCACCAAGGAGGATGACATGACGACAACGGTCGAAGTGCTCGGATTTGCCCGCGGACCGGATTGGCTGCCATGGGCTGTGCAATATTTCTTCCTGATCGGCGTCTCCTGCGCCGCGTTTTTCCTCTCGCTGCCAGGATTGGTCTGGCGGCTGCCGAGTTGGCGTACGCTGTCGCGCCTTGCACTGCTCGCCGCGCTGATCAGCGGTCTCACCGCGCCGGTCGCGCTGATGGCCGACCTGCACCAGCCGGGGCGCTTCATCAATTTCTATCTGCACCCCAACTTCGGTTCGTGGATGGCCTGGGGCTCCTTCTTCATTCCGCTGTACGTCGGCAGCCTGCTGCTTTACGCCTGGCTGTGCCTGCGTCCGACCCTCCTGCGGCTGGCGCAGCGTGGCGGCCGGCTGGCAGTGGTCTATCAGCGGGTTTCCTACGGCGGCCACGACAACCGCCAAGCGATCGGCCTCGCCGCGCTCGCGGCATCCCTCGGCGCGATGCTGTTGTTGCTCTACACCGGGATGGAAACGATGGTCGTCAGTGCCCGCGTTCTCTGGAACAGCCCGCTGGTGCCGCTCCTGTTCCTGAGCACGGCGTGCGTCGGCGGACTCGGCATGACGCTGCTCATCGCCGCGCTGGCCGGCCGGCGCGACATCGCACCTGCGCTTAACCGCGGGCTGGCGCTCGCCCTCGCCGCGACCTTCATCCTGCTTGCCGCCTGGTTTGCCAGTGCGCTTTCCGGACAGGCATCAGCAGCCGCGGAAGCCCTCACCGCGCTCGCCCGATCCCGCGTATGGGCAACCACCGGCTTGTGGTTCCTTGGCACGGCGGCGTTCACCCTGTGGCTGGCAGTCCGCTCGCCCCAATCGCTCTGGTCCACCGCGCTGCTGGCGCTGCACGGCGCGTGGCTGCTGCGCTGGATCGTGTTCATCGGCGGCCAGAGCATCCCCCGGATGGGGAGCACCTGGTTCGACTATTCGCTCGGAATCGGACCGGATGGACTGCTCGGCATCGCCGGCTCGCTCGGACTCGCACTGTTCCTGTATGTCGTCCTGACCGGGTTGATTCCCTGGGACGAACGCGCTGAAGCTTGAGGAGAAACACATGGAATTTGGCAAACGTCGTCAACTCCTGGCCGCCGGCGGGCTCGCCGCCTTCGCCGCCGGCTACTCGGAAACCGCCGGCCGCGTCGTTGGCAAGCTGCTCGGCCGCGACACGCCGAAGCATCGCACCGCCGGCAATGCGCCCGAACCGGAATACCGCGTCGACGCGCAAGGGCGGATCGAGCTCAATCCGGCACAGCAGGTCAGCTACACCGTGTGCCTTGGCTGCACGACGATGTGCGGCGTGCGCGTCCGCCTCGATCGAGCCTCGGGCAAGGTGCTGCGCGTTTCCGGCAATCCCTACAGCCCCCTTTCGACCGATCCGCACCTGCCGATGAAGGCCAGTGTGCGCGAGAGCTTCGCCGCTGTTTCGGCATTCGGCGAACGCGGGCTTGACGGGCGCTCCACGGCCTGCGGGCGTGGCAACGCCATCGCCCAGCAGCTCGACTCGCCGTATCGCGTCCTGCAGCCGTTGAAGCGCATCGGCCCGCGTAATTCCGGGCAGTGGGAGCCGATCAGTTTCGAGCAGCTGATCCGCGAGGTCGTGCATGGCGGCGACCTGTTCGGCGAAGGCCACGTCGATGGCCTGGCCGCACTGCGCGACCTCAAGACGCCGATCGACCCGGCGCAGCCGGAGCTCGGACCGCGCGTCAATCAGGTCGCCGTCCTGTCGAGTGTCAACGACGGACGCGAGGGCTTCGCCCGCCGCTTCATGCAGAAGTCCTACGGCACGCTCAATTTCGTCGGCCACGGCTCCTACTGCGGCGGTTCCTATCGCTCCGGCTCCGGCGCATTGTTCGGCAACCTGAAGACGATGCCGCACGCCAAGCCGGATTTCGCCAACGCCGAATTCATCCTCTTCGTCGGCACGGCCCCCGGCCACGCCGGCAACCCGTTCAAGCGCACCGGCGCGCTGGTGGCGAAGAGCCGGGCGCAGGGCAAGCTCTCCTACGTCGTCGTCGACCCGGTCATGACCCACGCCGACAGCCGCGCCAGCGGCGAGCGCGGCCGCTGGGTACCGATCCGGCCCGGGACCGACGGCGCGATGGCGATGGCGATCATCCGTTGGCTGTTCGAGAATGAGCGCATCGACCGGGCCTTCCTTGCCAATCCGAACCCAAAGGTTGCGCGGACCGCCGGCGAGCCGTCCTTCTCCAACGCCACCCACCTCGTCGTCGTCGAGCCCGGCCACCCGCGCGAAGGGCGCATGCTGCGCGCCTCGGACATCGGCGCCGCCATTCCCGAGGATCAGCGCTACAAGGACGCGGACGCCTTCGTGTGCATCGACTCCGCCGGGCATCCCGTGCCGCACGACAAGGCCGAGCGCGCCACCGAACTGTTCGTCGACCGCACCATCGAACTCGACGGCCGCCCGGTGCGCGTCAAGTCATCGCTGCAATTGCTGCGCGAGGAAGCGGAGCGTCTGCCGATGGCTGACTACGCGGCCGCCTGCGGCATTCCGGAAGAAACGCTCGCCGGGCTGGCGAGGGAACTCGCCGCGCACGGCAAACGCGCCTCGGTCGTTGCCCACGGCGGCATGATGAGCGGCAGCGGCTTCTACAACGCCTACGCGCTGATGAGCATCAATGCCCTGCTCGGCAACCTCAACTGGAAAGGCGGCTTCGTCGCCAATGGCGGCGGTTTCAAGGACAACGGCGAGGGACCGCGCTACAACCTCGACACTTTTCCCGGCATGGTCAGGCCCGCCGGCACGCCACTCGGACGTAACGTTCCCTACGAGAAAAGCACCGAGTTCGGCAAGCGCAAGGCCGCCGGCACTCCCTATCCGGCGAGCGCCCCGTGGTTTCCAAATGCACCGGGCCTCGTCACGGAGATCATCCCCGGCGGGCTGGCCGGCTATCCCTACGCGATGAAGGCACTCATCCTCTGGTCGGCCAATCCGTTGTACGGTATCCCGGGGCTGCGCCAGCGCATCGCAGGCGATCTGGCCGATCCGAAAAAGCTGCCGCTGCTCATTTCGATCGACCCTTTCATCAACGAGAGCAACGCCTTTGCCGACTACATCATCCCCGACTCGCTGCTGTATGAAAGCTGGGGTTGGGTATCCGCGTGGAACGGCGTGCCCACCAAGGCCATGGGCGCCCGCTGGCCCGTCGTCCAGCCCCGTGCGGCGAAAACGCCTGACGGCGAGGCCATCGGCATGGAAACGTTCTTCATCGCACTGGCGCGCGAAATGAAGTTGCCGGGCTTCGGCGACAACGCCATCACCGGCACCGACGGAGCGACGTATCCGCTGACCACACCGGCAGACTGGTATCTGCGCGCTGGCGCGAACGTCGCCTGGCAAGGCAAGGAACCCGTTGGCGACGCGACTTCGGAAGACCTGCTGCTTTCCGGCGTGGAACGCATCCGGCCGCTGCTCGAAAAGACCCTGAAGCCGGAGGAGGTCGCCAAGGTCGCTTTCCTGTACAGCCGCGGCGGGCGTTATCAGCCCGGCAAGGATTCGTTCGACGAGGACAATCCTGAGTGGATGCGCAATCCGATGAAGGCGATGTGCCATCTGTGGAACGAAAACGTCGGCAGCTCGAAGAACAGTCTTTCGGGCAAGCGCAACCAAGGCTGTGCCACCTGGCATGAGCCCGCGTTTGCCGACGGAACCCCGATGCGCCAGATATATTCGGATGACAAATGGCCGCTGCTACTGGTCAGCTACAAGTCCGCGCTGCAGAGTGCCCACTCGGTCGGCGCCACGCGCCTGCTCAGGCTGCATCCCGAAAACCCGGTACTCGTCCATCCGCAGGACGCCGAACGCTTGCGCCTGCAGACCGGCGATTTGGCCGAAATCGAAACGCCATCCGGCAAGATCGAGGCGCGCGTCGTGGTGCATGCGGGCGTCGCGCCCGGCGTGGCGGCCTTCGAGCACGGCTTCGGCCACCGCGAGCTCGGTGCCCGCGCCCACCGGGTCGGCGCGCAGCGACAACCTGAGAACCCGCGCCTTGCCGCCGGCGTCAACCTCAACGACGTCGGCCTGCTCGATCCGACGCGCCGGGATCGCGCGCCCTGGGTCGACGGGATCTCGGGCGCATCCGT
>Ga0302250_1002572_pt1 | contig 10969 bp, 16 predicted proteins | sample AAG_RA_Asp_MG_FD_193536 | JGI IMG/M metagenome (GOLD analysis project Ga0302250, IMG submission 193536) | Enriched activated sludge microbial communities from anaerobic digester in WTTP, New Holstein, Wisconsin, United States - AAG_RA_Asp | ecosystem: Engineered > Bioreactor > Anaerobic >... | reverse complement strand
CGCGAGGCCTCCCGGCTTCTCCTGGACGGCGTACGAGAACGAGAGCCCGATCTGGCTCCCGTCCCCCAGGAGTTCCCGGTAGAGGGGGACATCCCTCGCCGTGGAGATGATCAGGATCTCGCGGATACCGGAGAGCATCAGGACCGAGAGCGGGTAGTAGATGAGGGGCTTGTCGTACACCGGGAGGAGGTGCTTTGAGACAGACTTCGTGACGGGGTAGAGGCGGGTCCCGAACCCGCCGGCGAGGATGATGCCTTTCATGGGAATTCGCTGCTATTGAGGTCTGGCCTGAGGAGTTTTATAGGTTGTTGCAGGGAGGGGCGAAAAAAAGGGACTGGGGCAATGATCCCTGGTGCCGCGTGATCTGGATGCAGGCATACCACTCTTCCAGGGAGAGACAACCGGGAAGAAGGATTATCCATTCAAAAGACGCGATCGGGCTGTATATCGAGGGAAGCGGGGAATTCGTGTACCAGGTCAGATGCAGTTTTGTGAAGGAAAACCTGTCCATTGCACCTGCAGAATACAGCGGGAAGACTTGTGAGTGAAGCCCTGTTCATACCTACTGGATTCTTTCGATGAGTGCTTCGAGTTCCGGATCAATAAGGTCTTCATGCATCCATCCGGGAGGGTACCATGTGACCGCAGCTCCCGCATCTTCCTCGTATCCACATACACTATCCCTCGGAGAGTTGCTGATCACCTCGATGCACCATGGATCGTGATCAGGGGCTGCAACACACCTGCGGCAGAGATGAATACAGGATTCTCCATCATCATCACGCAGCCGGTATTCTGCCGGTCTTCCGCATGTATCGCAGGGAACCTTGGGAGGAGTGTTCCTCGCGAGGAGGCAGAGGGGGCTCTCCGGGGGGGAGACGGGATGGGAATCGACGACGTGCAGGTCAAGCATGGTCGTCGAACCAAAATCGTATTCATATAAGAATGGAACACCCGGGGAGAGTACGCGAGAGAGAGGAAACTTCATGTCCATCTCGCTACACTCCGCACTTCGTGTGAACCTTTGCCCCTGGATGGTAAATCCGCTGAGATGACCACAACATTCGACCCAGACATCGCGGATAAGCGAGTCGAGTTCGGCAAGGGTGCTATCCTGCCGGGCAAGCAGGAGGAGCCAGTAAGATCCCATCCGGTGTCCCTGTACAGCTATGAGAAGCGATGGGTTCTGGCCCCTGGGCCAGCCTGATGATTCAAGGCAGTCCTTGACGTGCAATGCGGCCTCTCTCTTCGTAATTGTCTTCCTGCACAGCAGGCAGGACCCTTGGGAACCCCTTGGTGGCATTTGTTGAATGTTATCGTACAGAGCGATAATGTAGTGGATTTTTTCCGCAGCTCAGTCTCGCGTTCTCCTGTATAGAGGGTGTTTCCGGGAGCCTGGCGAATGTAAGGGTGTTTCGATCACGCGACAATCTTTTTTCCACGATGGATTTATTGTGCATCATGGCGTTTTTCTATTTCAGATGGGTTGATATTCTTCTTCCCATTCTCATCAGGGTGGATCGTGAACACATGATTGAATACGGGAGAAATATCCTGGGAAAGGGTCTCCAGATATTTGAACCGGTGATTGTGGGATTTCCATCCAGGGAGAGGATGCACCAGGAGAATTATCCCGGCGTGAGGATTGGGGACAGCGCAGTTCTCCGGTCGGGCACGGTCATCTATTGCGAGGTTGAGATTGGTGATCATTTCCAGTGCGGACACCACGTGCTGATTCGTGAAAGGATGCGCATCGGAAGGAATACCTCTGTTGGGTCCTCTTCCGTGATCGAGGGATATGGGAGTATCGGGGACGATGTCCGCATCCAGAGCATGGTGTTCGTTCCCACTCACACAGAGATCGGAGACCACGTCTTTATCGGGCCGGCGGCAGTCCTGACAAACGACCGCTACCCTCCGACCGGGAAGCCTGAACTGAAAGGCCCTGTGATCGGGAATTTCGCGGTCATCGGAGCCCATGCGACGATACTGCCCGGTGTCCGGATCGGGGAGGGAGCGGCAGTTGCGGCCGGAGCGGTGGTCACGAGGGACGTCCCCGCCGGGAAGATGGCCGTTGGGGTTCCGGCCACCCTTCGGGACCTCCCCCCTGAGATGAGGAGGGATGCAGGGTGATACCTGTCGGGAAGCCGACTCTCGGCCGGGAGGAGGAGGAGGCGGTAACACGAGTTCTCCGGTCCGGTATGCTTGCGCAGGGTCCCGAAGTTGCCGGGTTTGAGGACCAGTTTGCCCGGTATTGTGGGGTACGGCACGCAGTAGGAGTGAATTCCGGTACCGCAGCGCTCCATGCCGCCCTCGCGGCGCTGGGGATCGGCCCCGGCCACGAGGTGATAGTCCCCGCGTTCACGTTTTTTGCCACGGGTTCGGCAGTGTGCATGTGCGGGGCAAGGCCGGTCTTTGCGGATGTGGACCCGGATACCTTCAACCTCTCTGTCGGGAGTGTCCAGGAGCTGCTCTCCCAGAGGACACACGCGGTGATCGGCGTCCACCTGTTCGGCCAGCCCTGCGAAGTGAGGCCTCTGCGTGAACTCTGCGACGAGAGGGGGATCCCCTTTATCGAGGACGCCGCACAGGCCCACGGTGCCGAGTATCATGGAAGGAGAGTGGGGGGACTGGGGACCGCGGGGTGCTTCTCCTTTTACCCGACGAAGAACATGACCTCCGGGGAAGGCGGCATGGTGACACTTGACGACGAAGTCCTGGCACAGAGGATACGCATGTTCATCAACCACGGCCAGGAGGAGAAGTATCTCCACACCAGCCTTGGATACAACTTCCGCATGTCAGATATCGCCGCTTCGATCGGAAAGGAGCAGTTGAAGAAGGTCGACGGGTTCAATCTCCGGAGGAGGGAGGTTGCACGGTACTACGATTCCCACCTCCGCAGGGATGGGATTTTCACCCCCGTGGTCGCCCCTGGCATGACACACGTGTACCACCAGTACGTGATCAGGGTGACAGGGGAGTTTTCCCTTTCCCGAAACGACCTGGCCAGATACCTGGGGGACAAGGGGGTTGGCACGGCGGTGCATTACCCCGTCCCCCTCCACAGGCAGCCCGTGTTCTCGGGGTTTGCCGGGAGTGCCGGGTGCCCCGTGGCAGACGAGCTCGCAGGGAAGGTGCTCAGCCTGCCGGTGCACCCGCGGGTCTCGGATGACGAGCGTGCGTACATATGCCGCGTGATACAGGAGGTGCCCTGAAATGGACGTTGGGGTGATAGGGGTCGGGCTGATGGGAAGAAACCACGTGCGGGTTTACTCGGAGTTGAAACAGGCAGGAAATGTGTATCTCTACGACCTCAACCGCGAGGCGGCCACGGGGGTTGCCCTTGCCTTCGAGGCGACTCCCTGCGACTCGCTCGATGACCTAATGAGATCGGTCGACGCGGTGAGCGTGTGTGTCCCCACCCCGTATCACCGGGCAACGGCAGCGCAGGTGATCTCGGCCGGGGTGCACATGCTGATCGAGAAGCCCATCTGTGCAACGGAGACAGAGGCGCGGGAGCTCCTCTCCCTCATGGACCATGACACGATTGTGGGTGTCGGGCACATCGAACGGTTCAATCCCATCGTGGGAGAGATCCGCCGGATCATCCGAAAGCCCCTCTTCGTGGAGATGAACCGGCACAACCCTGCCTCGTCACGGCCCATGGGCTCCTCGGTGATCGAGGACCTGATGATCCATGACCTTGACATCCTCCAGCACGTGCTCTTTTCCGGCGGGTATGATCTCTCTGCCGCCGGGAGCCTTGATGCGGCATCCGCGCTCTTTCGTTTCAACTCGACCTCTGCTTTCATCTCTGCCAGCAGGAAGTCCTCAAAGAAGATCCGGCGCATCTACATCGAGGAGGAGGATCTCACGCTCGAGGGGGATTTCATGAACCAGGAGGTCTTCACCTACTACAAGCCCGAGCATTACCGCGTCGAGAACGAGCGGTATGTCCAGGAGAATATCATCGAGAAGGTGATGGTGAACAAGGTCGAGCCGCTCAAGGTGGAGCTTTCGACCTTCCTCGACTGTGTAAAGAGGGGGGCGCCGTTCCCGGTCACGCCCGAGCAGGCGACCAGGAACCTGGCCCTCTGCGAGGAGATCAAGTCGAGCCTTCAGGGGAGATAGATGGCACGGGGACTGGCGGAGGCCTTTGAGAAGAGGGGGCCAATCCGGACTATCGGGGTGGTGGGAATGGGGTACGTGGGCATTCCTGCCGCCGCACTCTTTGCAGACGTCCCGCAGTACCAAAAGGTATATGGGTTCCAGCGGGACTCTGCCACTTCCGGCTACAAGATCGCCATGTTGAACTGTGGCGAGAGCCCGCTCGGCGGTGACGAGCCCTGTCTTGCCGCCCTGATCAAAAAAGTCGTTGCTGCAGGGAAATTTTCCTGCACCGCCGATTTTTCGCGGATCTCTTCGTGCGATGCGGTCACCATCGCAATCCAGACGCCGTTTCGGGACCCTGGGGATCTCCTGCCCGACTTTTCTGCCCTCCACGAGGGTATCCGCCTTACGGGGAGACACCTTTCCGAGGGCACGCTCGTGGTGCTTGAATCCACGGTCACGCCCGGGACTACGGCCGGCACCGCCCGCCGGATTCTCGAAGAGGAGTCGGGGATGGTCGCAGGGGAGGACTTCGGCCTCGCACATGCACCCGAGCGGGTGATGGTCGGGAGGCTGATTCGGAACCTCCAGGAGCACGACCGGATCATAGGAGGGATCGACGACACGAGCACAATGCGGGCATGCGATCTCTATTCACCCATCCTTGTGCAGGGGCGAATCATCCCGATGTCCGCCACCGCTGCCGAGGTGGAAAAGACCGCCGAAAACACGTTCCGCGACCTGCAGATCGCGGCCGCGAACCAGCTCGCCCTCTACTGCGAGGCCATGGGCGTGAACTTCTACGATGTCCGGAAAGGGATCGCGTCCCTGAAGGAGGAAGGCGTGACCCGTGCCATCCTCTGGCCGGGTGCGGGGGTGGGCGGGCATTGCCTCACCAAGGATACCTACCACCTGGAGCGGGGAGCCAAGGTTCTCGGCGGGAACCTCGACTGGCCGGGTGGGGAGAGGTCCCTGTTTCTCACAGCCCGGGCGATCAACGATTTCATGCCAACGCACATGCTCCACCTGACCCACGACGGGCTGGCACGTGCCGGGAAGGAGATGAAGGGATCGAAGGTCGCCATCCTCGGCTGGGCGTTCATCGCGGACTCCGACGATGCCAGGAACACGCCGTCGGAGGTGTACAGGGATCTCGTCGTTTCGGAGGGGGCAGAGGTGAGCGTGCACGACCCCTGGGTAGAGGAGTACCCCGGCGTGGCGATATCTTCTGACCTTGAGCGGGTGATTACTGGGGCAGATGCAGTGGCGATCTTCACCGGACACCGGGAGTACCGGACGCTCGATCCTGGCTCTCTGAAGCGATTGGCAGGTGTTGAACACCCGGTGATTGTGGACGGGAGAAATGTCGTGGATCCCGACTCGTTCATCCGGTACGGCTGGGTGTACAAGGGGATCGGGAGAGGGGACAGGAACGGGCATACGGTCGTTTCCCGCCGATAACCAGTTCCTCGATCTTATCACCAATATTGTATTTTTACCAACTTTTTAAGAATGACATAAATAATCATTTGACCAATATTACATTTAATGGCGGAAATTATTCTCATGGATAAAAATGGACGGGTGGTAATACCGGGGAGAATCCGTAAACAATACCGGACCCGGAAATTCCTCCTGGAGGCCGACGAGGACGGGATCCAGCTCATCCCGGTCAAGTCCCTGGAGTCCTTATTCGGGACCATACCGGAGCTTGATCTCCCCCGCATATACAAAGAACACGAAGAGGAGAAGGATGAGGAATAGCGCTCTCCTCATCGATTCCTTCATATGGCTCGAGATCCTTCACGGATCGCCGCGAGGGAGACAGGCCCTCAGGATCATGGATGAGTCCGACGGACTGCACACATCCGTCGTGAACCTCTACGAAGTCTCTTACCGGGTCCGCCAGATACGGGATGAGGCCACCGCACAGGACCTTATCACCAGCATCTCCACCCATGCCAGGATACACCCGGTGGACCGTGAAATCGCCCTGGCGGCCGCCCCACTCAGGATCTTCCATGGTTACGGTGCCGTCGATGCACTCTACCATGCAACTGCCAACATTCATGGCCTGACGATGCTCACCGGAGACCAGCATTTCAAGGAGATTGAAGGGGCGACACTCATCTGATACACGCATTTGCAGGGATGGAAAGAACATGAAACTCGTCACCATTGCCGGCGCCCGGCCGCAGTTCGTGAAAAGCGCCCCACTTTCTGGGAAACTTCGAAAAAGGCGCACCGGGATCCTGGTGCACACCGGCCAGCACTATGACCGGGAGATGTCGGACGCGGTTCTTCGTTCATGGTCCCATTTTCTGTGAATGATGGAACATTTCTCCTACAGATGTGTATTGACAAGGAAGTATGGTCAACGAAGTATCTTCCGGCGATCATCATTATACATATCTTATGTGAATGCAATATTGGAGCATGCACAGTCCCCTTATATTGAGCGCACATGCAAGAACGATGATGCAGGAGCGGCTTATAAGGGAAGACTGGGTTCTTGAGACTGTTGATTCCCCGGAACAGACAGAATAGAGACGGGATGACGAAAAGCATTACCTGAAACGAATCTCTGAAAAAGGTAACAAAGTCCTTCGGGTAATCGTGAATCCCTCCCAATCTCCTTCCATGGTAATTACGGTATTCTTTGATCGGAGAGTTCAACTATGAAAGTAAAAATTGATCCCGAAGCAGATGCATTGTATATGCGACTCTCTGATACCCGGATCCACGATTCTGAAGAGGTAAAACCAGGTATCATCCTGGATTACGATGAAAAAAACAACCTCGTAGGAATTGAGATTCTCCGGATATCAGAGCGGGTGCCATCCGCCAGCCTGAAATCCGTGCTGATAGAATCATCATAATACCGCGTTTGACAAGGATAACGAAATGCAGAATCGTAAGCAGGAGATACTTTTTCCCACATAACAACATCCACTTCTCCTTTCGTTTCACTTACCTGGAATATTGAAGCATGAATATACACAAGGTATGAAACTCGTCACCATTGCCGGCGCCCGGTCGCAGTTCATCAAGTGCGCACCGCTCTCCCGCGAGCTCCGCAAAAGGCGCACCGGGATCCTAGTGCACACCGGCCAGCACTATGACCGGGAGATGTCGGACGCGGTTCTTCGACGATCTCGGGATACCGGAGCAGGATTGCTTCCCAGGGATTTATCTGGGTGGCCGGTCAGACCGTCACCCACATCCTCATATAGGATTACGTAAGACGTATCTTACTGATCAGTATGGATATTGGCATCATCAGGATGAGTTCCAAAGGACAGATTGTTATTCCGGCGTCTATGAGAAACGATCTTACGGAGGGCGAACAGCTTCTTGTCATCAGGGAAGGCGATCGTTTCATCTTAAAACCCCTCGACACTCTTGAAGCGTCAGTCAAAGAGGACATCTTGTTTGCGGAGAAAACTGAACGGGCATTCCTTGAATTCGGGATGGGGAATTTTTCAAGAAAGAGAGGTGCAGACTTTATTGATGACCTGAAATCATGGTAACCGTTGCCTACAGTCCATCCTTCGAAAAAACGATTAGAAAAATCAGGGATGAACGAACCAAAGAACGGTTAAAGACACAGATCATCAAGATTGTCGAAGCTCCCGAAATCGGGAAACCGATGCGGTACAGCCGGAAAGGTACAAGGGAACTGGATATTCCTCCGTTTCGTCTCTCGTATTACTATGACAGACAGAACGATCTGCTTGTTTTTCTCGCATTGTATCACAAGGATGACCAATGAAGACACACTCGCTGCCGGATTCAAGAAAAAACCTGATCAAACCTGATGCCTGCCGTATCCTTTTTCACCTCTTCATATGCCCCGCTGCATCCGTCCGGAATCTTCGTGTTTTTCCCGGGATGCCTCTTCCAGGGTCGAAGATCGACCATTTCCAGGCCGTGTATGCATCGCGGGGAGTGGATGTGAATCTGCATCGCGGGGAGAAATATACATGAAACTCGTCACCATCGTCGGCGCCCGTCCGCAATTCGTGAAATGCGCACCGCTCTCCCGGGAGCTCCGGAAAGGGCACATCGAGATCCTGGTGCACACCGGCCAGCACTACGACCCGGAGATGTCGGACGTCTTCTTCAAGGAGCTTGGGATACCGGAGCCTGACTATCACCTGGATGTGGGGTCGGGAACCCATGGGAAGCAGACAGGTGAGATCCTCGCCCGGGTTGAGAAGGTCCTTATGAAGGAAAAGCCGGACATGGTGATCGTATTCGGCGATACGAACTCCACCCTGGCCGGAGCACTTGCAGCCGTAAAATTACATATCCCGGTTGCCCACGTCGAGGCAGGGCTCCGGAGCTTTGACCGGACGATGCCGGAGGAGGTCAACCGGGTGGCCACCGATCACGTCTCTAACCTGCTGTTCTGCCCGACGGAGACCGCGGTGCGGAACCTCACGAACGAGGGCATCACGAGAGGAGTTCACCTCGTCGGCGACGTCATGGTCGATGCCCTGGAGTATAACAAGGGGATAGCTGAACAGCAGTCCCAGATACTTGAACGGTTCGGACTCTCCCGGAAAGGGTACCTTGTGGTTACCGTCCACCGCCCGGCGAACACCGACAACCGGAATAACATGGAATCCATCCTCTCGGCGTTGGAGGAATCGGGGTTGCCCGTCCTCTTTCCCGTGCATCCCCGGACGAGGAACACGCTGCAGGGATACGGCCTCTGGGAGCGTCTGCCCGACAACGTGATCGCGACCGAACCCCTCGGATACCTGGACATGCTCCACGCAATGGCAAATGCCGGCAAGATTCTCACCGACTCCGGCGGGATGCAGAAGGAGGCCCACCTGCTGGGAGTGCCGTGCATCACGTTGCGGGATACGACCGAATGGGTGGAGACGGTGGATGACGGGTGGAACGTGCTGGTGGGTGCTGATGGGGGGAGGATCGAGGAGGCGATCAGGACTTTTACGCCTGATAATGAGAGGGGTATGATTTTTGGAGAGGTCGGGGCGAGCGGGAGGATCGTGGAGGTGCTGGTGTATTGGTGTGGCGGGAGAGATGCGTGATTGGTGGTTCATGTGATGCGATTTCGGTTGGGGCCATTCCGTGACGGTGATTGACAACCCCGGCTATTTGCTAATGTGGAGCATATCCGGTAACTCCAATTTGTTTAAGGCCGGTAACACCGTTCCCGATCTCTCTAGAGACGTATGCCGGGGTGTAAACGGTATTTTCCCAGGCTGCGATCCCTTCCGTCCCGCGTGCGATCAATGACCCCGTCGCCACCAACGACGTCGAGCCGTGAACAGGATGCTCGAGGCGCTCGTGGCGGCGAAGGAGTGAGGGTTTAAGAAGGTGGTGTCCCGTATCGGAGCTGCCAGTGCATGGGAATTATGCCTTTCTTCTTGAGATAGGATACAACAGATAGATTCCCTTTTTGCACGCAGGGAATTCATCCTTGGTTCCCTCATTCCTCTTGTTTTTTCCTTGTGCATACTGATAAAAAACCTATTGTAGTAAGATGGGTGATAATAACCATGTGAATGTCATGTATACCCTTACCGCAGTACTACACAAAGAGGAAGACATGTATGTTGCGGAATGTCCTGAAGTCGGCACGGTCAGCCAGGGTCATACAATAGAGGATGCAGTACATAATCTGAAGGAAGCGACTGAGTTATATCTGGAGGAATTTCCAATCACAGAAGAACGGAGATCGATTATCACCACGTTTGAGGTGGTTCCCGCTGCCAAAACGTAGGGGAGTATCTGGTGAAAAGGTCGTAAAAATACTCTGCAATAAATTTGGCTTTTCCGTTTCCGGCCATTCCGGAAGTCATGTTCGCCTCTCCAGGATTGAAGGTGGAACAAAGGTCGGGACCGTAGTCCCTCTGCACGATGACGTGAAACCAGGCACTCTTCATGGAATTCTCAAGCTTGCACGAATAGATCAAGAAGAATTTTACAGATACCTTTAAGATTTTTTGTCAACTCTACCTCTCGTCTTGTAGTTCTACTCCACTGAGACAACCTCGCAGAATCATGAATTATGTCATCACCGGCGATGCCGGCTTCATCGGGGCGCACCTTGCCGGGTACCTTATCAATCGCAGCCATTCTGCAACGGTGGTTGACAACCTTTTTTCGGGGAAGAAGGAGAATCTCCGGTATTTTTTTGACAATCCTCGTTTTTACTTTGTGCAGGAGAGCATTACCGATCCCGGTCTCCTGAAAAGTCGTATTCCGTGATGTGGTCGTGCCATGCGGCGATCCCTTTCGTCCCACGTTCTATCTTGGACCCGGCCGCCACCAACGACGTCGATGCGTGGAAAAAGGATGCTCCAGGTGCTCATGGCGGCGAAGGAGCGCGGGGCGAGGAAGGTGGTATATGCATCGTCGTCGTCGGAAATCAGGCTCCACTCTCCCTGCTGGAGAGAGTGGAAAGAATTCGCTTTCAAAATTGCAGGTACAGGAGGTCAGGAAGAAGTCTCTTTGAGTACCCGCTGCAGGGCATTTTTGATGAGAGGAATATCTTTACTGACAGTTTTCCATATAACCGTTGCATCTACTCCAAAATAGGCATGTATCAATTTATCCCTCATCCCGGACATCTGCTTCCATGGGAGGTCCGGGTACCTTTCCCTGACACTTTCAGGGACATGTTTTGATGCCTCTCCGATGATCTCGATTGCTCTCACGGTGCATAGAGTGTCTTGTCATCGGCAAGGAACCCATCAATGGTCATACCACAGGAGAATGCCTCTGCCTTCTCTATGGCGTCGATGATATCATTCAGATAATCAATTGATTGACGCGGGGCTTTCATACCGGTACAGCCTCGCGAAGGATTCGGGTTCCA
>Ga0302250_1002570_pt1 | contig 10970 bp, 9 predicted proteins | sample AAG_RA_Asp_MG_FD_193536 | JGI IMG/M metagenome (GOLD analysis project Ga0302250, IMG submission 193536) | Enriched activated sludge microbial communities from anaerobic digester in WTTP, New Holstein, Wisconsin, United States - AAG_RA_Asp | ecosystem: Engineered > Bioreactor > Anaerobic >... | reverse complement strand
AGGTCGAAACTTCCCTCCAGCGCGTCCCCTTTTGCCATGTCTCTGTGCAGGACCGATACATTGGCCAACCCTATATTTTCGGCCTTTGCTGCAAGTATCTCCAACATCCCCTTTGAACTGTCCACCCCGGTCACGGAAGCGACCAGCGGATGAAGCTGCAGGGCTAACAGGCCTGTGCCGCAGCCGAAATCCATCATATCCATGCTGCTGCTCAGCGGTATGCTGGCCTTGATTGTTGCTGCAATGTCGCCGGCCAGTTTTAGCCTCTTGGGTTCTTCATCCCAGGTTGCTGCAGCAGTGTCAAAATCTCGGGTTTGTTTTTGCATAATGCTAATTACCTGCTTTCTGTACAGATTCATCATTGATGTAGTTGTGGAAATATTTTTCGTAATCGCTCAGCGTGGTGCGCACGGCGAACGGCACCCCCTTGGCGAAGCAGTCCAGCACCACCAGCGCATTTATGCTAGCGTCGCGTGTGGTGGCGTGTCTGAGGCGCTTGGCGAAGCACCTGTTCACCTCGGAAACCTTGTTGTAGATATCCTGCAGCCCCTGTAGCGACCAGTCCGGCGTCTTGCCATGTTTCTCCCTGAAATACTGGGCAATCAGGTACATGGATACAATGCGGAAATCGTTTTCCTCCATGGACGCGAAAGGCAGATGAAAACGCACCAGCGGGCGCAGCGGCTCCATCACCGGACAGCCAGTGCTGACCATGACGATACCCATCAGGGGGCCAAGCCCGTTCTGCAGGGAGGTTTCCTTGATATAGCGGCGCTGCTCATCGCAGACTTCAACCGTGACGTGATCGTAAGAATTGTAATCGTGGAAGGTCGTTACAATCGCGGCCAGATGAAGGGCGATCGGGCAGTGCTGATGCTGTTGCGGCTCCAGCGGGCAGACGCTGCAGCGTTCGAAATCAAGTTCGGTCCAGAAAGCCGGCTGCGGAACTGTATTATTGGCAAGCATGAGCGTAGCTTCGTCAAGTTGCAGCGGTATTTCAATGCACTTGGTATCGTTAAAACGGAAGCTGTAGGCGATGTTTATGCTTTCCGGCATATGTGCCCGTCCTTTGGCTGGTTGGAATTGGTGCCCGTCGGTATCATTTTGAAGATGTTTTTATTCAAAAAAAGCAGTTGTCCACGAAATACACGAAATGCACCAACAAAACCAGATAATTAAGGTTTCTGTTTTTGTGGATGAAGGGTTTTGTGTGGTGATTTAATTGTTCGTGCTCTTTTCGTGCTGTTAGTGGATAAAAATGTCGTTTAAAGGTTTATTCATAGCGCTGTTGGTGAATACACCCGCAACGATGTGCATGTATGCCGGTATGTGGTCCTGCTGCCATTGCAGCGTGTCGCCAAAAATATGGTTGATGATCCCGGCTACATTGAATCCCAGTGATTCCAGCGAATATCGCTGCTGCGTTGGAAATGTGCAGATCGCGCCGGATTGGCGGGTGCATGCGGGGCACAATTCGCAGTGGCCGGCGATAAAGATGACACTGTTTTTCAAGTTTGCTTCGTGTGACAGCAGGCGTTGATTTACGGCCCTTTGATGCTCGTAATAACAGGCCAGTGCTGCTTCACTGTCGCTGAAGCTGGTCAGCGAGACCTTGACGTCGGCCACATAGGCTCGGCTGAAACGGTTCCAATAGGCAGCTGTATCGAAATCGTGGGGAGGGCAGGACCAGTTCAGGCCATAGCGCTGGCATTGGCTGCAGAAACCGAACACCATCTCCGGTTGGTAATACGGTTTCAGTTGCTCAACTGGCATTACTCGGATGTTGCAGGTCAGGCGGTTTTGATGTAGTGGGGTAATTATCATCAGTTGTTTTTGCTGGTTTTTAAAGCGATGTTTGAGGTAGCCAGTGCATGCTGGGTCTATTCCGCTGTTTGCGCAACTATCGCCTTGGCAACACCTTCGGCGAATGCTGGCTCGATATCCTCTATACCAATTGAAGCCCCATATAGTCCTCCCCAGGCAAAAGTTTTTTGAATAGTAAATTCAGCAACTTTTTCGTCACCAGCCGGTAACAGGCTCAATACAAAATCTCCGTCAATGTGTATCTGGCCTAAGCCTGCTAACATAAAACGAGCAAAATCATTTCCTTCGTCGTAGTTTGTGATTTTGGAATATAGAACAAAGACCCTTTTATCGGGTGTCTTACACTTGATATGGCTTTTCTTTGTATCGATTGCTTGTTGAATCCGACTTTTCAATCTATGAAGGTCATATCCATTCAAAGTCAACCCTTCTGTAGCGACAAACTTTACCCTTGCATCATCATTGGAACATAGGCGGTATGTGTCTGCAATTGGCTTTTTAAAATCAGCCGATGGCACGGTGCTAGCGCAACCCGTTAAAGCAATAAATGAAAAGGCGGACAACACAGCTGTAAGGTGTTTTTTACTGATGATCATCTTTATATCTCCTGTTTGATGATTCTTTAAGAAACATTTTCTCAGACAATTTGGAGTATATTTATTTGTAACATAACGGTTTGGCAGAACAGCGGCGGTTTCAGGCCGCTGTTTCTGTCTTGTTGGACACCACTATTTACTTTTGTATCTTAACAGGCGCTGGTGCAACACCCGAAATAGGGCCTTCTATTTTGAGATTGTTAAAATCATAGATATTTGAGTGGCCAGGGTACCCTGTGGGTTCTGGAATTCCTTTAGGGATGAAGAAGGTTGATGAAGCCTCACCATATAGTCCTGACGGATAAATAAATTTCTTGAGCACAACATATGCGTTGTGCCTGCGTTTACAATTTTCAAGACCATCCGTAGCAAATTCGCATTGGATAACGTAAATATTGGGACGTACTGGTTTGTAATCCTCTTGGCCGGCAATCGAGGGCACATCTCTTTTGGTGGATGTATTGGCGCTTGTCGCACTAACCCACTCATCAGCGTCCGCCTCGGTTGCTCTGCGCAATAATCCCTTATTAACGGCATCCTCTAGGCCAGCGAGGCCGGCTAGTGGTGCTGACTTGTCATAGAATGATTCAGGCGGTGTCGCTTCAGACGTAATTATATTTACATTTTGCGGAACCGCTTCACCAATGAGGATATTGCCACTTTTTGCCAAATAGACCATGTCCACAGGTCGCCTAAAGAAACGGCGTGACAGTGGATTCAAGCTTCCAAGTTCGTTTTGCTCAACATAGAAATATCCGCAAGGCCCGCTGTTGTCATAGCTGGTATTCAGTACTGGAACTGCTGGATCGAGCCCCGCAACCGCTTGACGGTGGTACCCACTTACCAATACGGCAACAATGCGGGTGGACGGACTCCAACTGATATTCCAGATTGTCGGTTCATATGCGCCAAGCATGAGTACGACAGGCGTGGCAGGGTAATTCACCAGAACATCCATTTGGGTTGCCTGATGGCCGCTTTGATCTATCTGGTAATCTACATTTTTTCCTGTATATCCTCCTGCAGCAAATACCTTGTATTCGCCTGGCAGGCGCAGGTTCGGAAATTCACAGGGTTCCTTTTCGTTTGTGGCGCGCTGGGTTACGTCATAATCGGCAAGATATTGAATACGCTGCTTATATGTACGTCTCAGGCATGCGACATCTTGACATGCGTTCCTTACGTTGGTTAACCACTCGTGCTGCTCTTCTTTAAGATCATCAGGGGCGAATGCAATATCCAGGGCCTTCAGATAAGCTTCGGCTAATTTATCATCAAGTTTCGATAATTGGTTGTTGCTGCAAATAGCTCTCTCAATAAAAGTATGACTTTTATTGCAGTCGAAGCTGGCACCCATAACAGAGACTGGGACAAGAAGCACTGCCAATAGGGAAGCAAATCTTGTTTTATGGATCTTCATATTTATCCCCTCAAATCATTGTTCAACGGGGTGCCCGGTTCACCCGCTTCGCCCGGTCGGTTTTCCGGGCGGGGCGGCGTGCAACCAGCTGGTTGTACGTTCATTTCGACAGCAAGTACTGAAAATCTGATGCCGCTATATCCTTCACATATTGGTGGTACTTTCCGTCCGAACCTTGAAAATTGAGGATTGCTCGCCGCGGATGGAAGCTGAAAACAAACTTCTTTCCACGCACCTCAACTGATGGAACGAAAGTCACTGGCGAGGGTTCCCAGCCTTTTTCATTTTCTTCCAGCCATTTCTGAAACCTTGTGAATGTTTCATTGCCTTTTCTGATTTCCGTTTTTGTTATGCGTGTTCCGCTCGAGTTGTAGACTTGTATCGTCAAAACCTCTTCCGATTGGAGAAGCTGGTTTGCGTCGATTCGGCATGCTGCAAGAAACGCGGAGAGCATCAGGATAAAGATTAATCGGTTTGCTTTTTTCATAGGTTTTTTCGTCGTACAATGTCGCAAATCAGTCGCGCGGCTCTTTTTGCGTCGGCTGAATTCGCCTTGTCATGCGTTTTCTTTGAATTTCATTTCACCACTTTCTGTGAACGCAAACATTGGCCCCCAAGCTACTTCCCAGTAATAGCCATCAAGGTCGGCAAAGTATCCACTGAAGCCGCCCCAAAATGTCTCTTGTGGCTCTTTCACTACCCTGGCCCCAGCCGACTCTGCACGTTTAACAATGGCAACAACGTCGTCCTTGCTACGAGCGTTGTGGGCAAGAGTGACACCGCCAAACCCACTTCGAACCACCGGCACCTCGGGAGAAATATCTTCTGCAAGTTTTTCGAATGGGTAAAGAGCAAGCCAGGTTCCTGGTAGCTCAATGAAGGTGATTCCATCAGAGGATGTATTTGGAGGTGTGCTTAGTACATCTTTGTAGAATTCCGTCGCTTTTCGTAAGTCAGCTACACCAAGTGTCAAGATAGTAATTTTTGGAATTTTCATTTTCCTTCTCTTTTCAGCGCATAACGGGGTCGGCCTTGACCTGCCGGTTTCAGGGTAGGTTCAAGGACGTGGTTGGGAGCCTATTTCTATTTTTCCACTTTCAAGGGTTGAACATCCCCTTCTGGGTTTCCTTTGTTGAGGCTCCGAAGTATTTTCAAGATTTGATAACAGGTAAAGTTAGGGCTGGTCAGTGGATGCATTTGTCAGACTAATGTATCCGTCTTTATATAGCTTTTCACGGATTAAGTTATAATAGACATCTGGATTTCCTGGAGTAATGTCATATAGTTCCTCGGCTCGATCATCTCTAAACCAGAATGAACCATCAGCGATATAGCACTGGAGCCTTATTTTCGAGTATGCATTAGTCCTTTCTGGCTTGTTCACGCAGTTGTATTGAGGAACTACTGGGACAAAATAGTATGCAATTAGGAGAGGTATGTTTCTGCTTGTTTCTAGAAGTACTTTGAAAGCTTGTTGAGAGTGAAAATGCGTATCCACTACCTCGATTGCGATTAATGGGAACTTGTCTGTTAGTTGTATTTCGTCTTTTGATCTACCAAGAATATCAAAGCGGATATACTTTCCATAAACAAGGCCAAATTGTGCCTCTGTGCGCCATTCGTACTTTTTGAGTTTTAGCAGCGTATCGAAGCCTTTGTCTTTTTTATCCCACGGTCTTTCGTAGTAGCCGAAATTGTGTTTCTCATATTTTGCAAGAAAAGATTGGACCATTTGCTTCTGCTTCTCATGGTCTTTACTCTCATTGGCACTACTATCAATATCCGTCCGAATGCGCCGTTTCTCGAAGAAGTGAGGTGTTTTTGGATGGTTTCGGATACCTAGTTCAATTTCGCCGTTCTCTTTTTCTCTTAAATCCCGATCCCGAAGTTCGGCACGTCGTTCATCGCGGTTGAGCTCGCGATACGAGACGGGTTCCCATTGTCCAGAATCGTTGAGATAGCAAGCAGTTTCGTATTTTGGCAAGGTTATCTCCTTTATTTGACCAATGGTGAGAGCGCTGTGCTGTGTGGACAGCACCACTGACCTTGTTTAGGCCTCATTATCATTATTTGATATCTCAGAAAAAAGATTGAACGCGTTGTCATATTTGAATTCTACGGTCCCGGTAGGGCCATGTCTGTTTTTTCCTAGTATCAATTCCGCAATGTTATGTCTTTCGGTGTAGTTATTGTAAATCTGGTCGTAGTAAAGAAGAGACACTACATCAGCATCTTCAACGAGGCTGTGCCAGATATCTAAGTCATTTAGGGTAGGTCTTTTGTCAGCCTTAAGCTCAACCCCTCTTGCCACTTGTGCCGAAGCTAATATCGGTACTTTTAATTCTCTGGCCAGTGCCTTTATTGATCTAGTAAACACTGAAATTTTATTAAGGTCGGTCTCTGTTTGGACGTTTGAGAGATGGTGGAGACTATCAATGACAATTAATCCTAGACCAGTATCTTGTTGCAATTTTATAACCTTAGTGCGCAACTCCTCAATAGAAATGGTAGGGCTGTCATCGATATATATACGTGATGCATGAAGTGCACCGGCTGCACAGGTAAGTCTAGGCCAGTCGGAATCCTCAAACCATCCTTTATTGAAATAATGCGAATTTATATTTGCTTTCAAACAAATGAGTTTTTTGGTTATCTGTTCGATAGGTAGTTTCATACTAAAAAAGGCCACCGGGACATTAAGATCTATTCCAATGTGTGCAGCGACGTTTACTAAAAAATCAGTTTTACCCATCATTGGCCTTGCGGCAATTACAACAAAATCGGAAGGGTGGATACCATCTGTACATTTATCAAATAGCTTAAAACCGGTACCCAATCCCCCACATTCTGACTTATCCTTATAAAGTTTCATGAGCTGCTTAAAGTCCTCTTTTAGACGTCCGCTAACGCTCAAAAGGCCATGATTCTGAATTGATCTGTATTTTGTTTTGTTTATTTCTGATACTGCCGTCCTAATGCCTTTTGCGACATCAATCCATGCCTCGTCACGATCAGACCAGGTTGACACCGGTGTTGCATCTTTAGGTAAAGCTTGAATTCTTGATATTGGTTCATCTTGCCAATCGACAGGGCGGATCAATATAGGCACTACCTTTGATACATTATTCTCGTGCCTATCTAATGCCTTTTTTAGTTCTATGCCGTAACAATAATCAGAGGCTATAAAATCTGGACTTATCAATAATAAAATCAAATCTGCTTTATCAATATATGCATTTATTTCTTCTTCCCATTTTTTCCCAGGCATAATTTTCCGATCATTCCATTCACTTATCAAGCCTTGTCTACACAGTATTGATAAATGAGTACCCAGCTCTTCCCTGAATGATTCATCTTTATGGGAGTAACTAATGAAAACAGATATTGGTTGTTTTTTTTCGTTTTGATCGCTCATTTTGTCATCTCGTCTATTTCAACTCGTTAATCACCAGACCCGGCCATCCACTAAAATAGAACATTTAGTCTGTGATCATTAAAAGTGCGGTGCAAGTTGGTGTCTATAAACACAATCAGCACTATATTCTGACTATATTTACATGTCAAAACAGAATTGGGCTGATTTTAATCTTGAGGGGTTGTTTGAGGTTAGCCGCTGCGTCTGGCAAACAAGCGCGGATCTTTATGAATAGATACTGAATAGATATGTCTGGGGGATATGTGCTGCCGGAAAATGCAAGCCGGCTTAGATGGATTTGTAGTGGCATGCCGGGATATTCAGGGCGCGATATGCTGGTGCCACGGAATTTCCGGGAAGTTATTTCTTCAAAACTCCATTTTCAGGGGTTGTCGCGCCGCCATTCTCTGTCCTCATTGTGCCCCGGCTTTTTTGAGCAGCGCGACTATCCTGGTAAAGGGAACCCGGTTCGCCAGGGCAAGGGGAGTCAAATTGGGCGAGGGCGAGTCGTTCACGCGGATCCCGGCCCGGATCAGTAACTCAAATTTCTTCAGATACCTGTTCGTGACCGCCTTTTCGTCCATGGAGATCTTGTATGCAGTATGGGCGTCCAACAGGTTGTCCACCAGGATGTTCCGCCGTTCGTTGTTCAGGTGATTGACGTCTGCACCTGACTTGATCAGGAAGGCAACCACCTCGGGGTTCGTGACGGAAAATAGTGGGGTGAAGCCCCCTTTGCTCGCCATGTTGACGTTAGCCCCGGCTGCGACAAGATCACGGGTTATGGCCGGTACATTGGCCTTGAAGAGCGCTGATTCGCCGTACTCCCCAGGTTCGTTGACCAGGATGCCCTTGACACCGAGGAGCGTCCTGACCCGGGCCGGATTGCCCACCATGGCTGTATTGCAGAGCGGCGTATTCGCGCTGGCGTCCTTGCCGTTGATGTCAGACCCGGCCTTGACCAGCTCTTTCACCACAGTCGCGTACTCGTTGTTTCCGTTTTTGCTTTGGCGCTGCCGCGAGATCATGTTGAGCGGGTCGTTGCCGGCCCGGTCCTTTAAGTCCCCGCGCGCGCCGGCATTCAGCAAGATCAGCATCAAGGTGAATTTGTCCTGCTCGGCCGCGATATGGAGGGGCGTTTGCTGATTCACATTGGTGGTGTGGTTGATGTCATACTTGTAGGACTGGTAAAGCTTAACCGTCTCCACGAGATCGGCGCGCGTGAGCCACTCCTTCTGCTCCAACTGCTCACGCTTTATATTGAGTCGCTGACTCTTGAGGATCTTCATGGACGTTTTCTTCTCCGCCTCAGTCGCAACATGGACAAAGGTATTGCACCAGGCCTCCAAGGGCGAATATTGTCTCTTTTCTGAACGCACAAAAGGATTCGCACCGTTTTCCAGAAGCGTCCTGTGCATCGCCGGTTTCTTAGCGAGATAGAGCGCCGTCAGCCCGTCGGCATTTGCGAAGTTGACATCACCCTTGTAGCGCACCAGCAGCTTGACCATCTCGATGTGGCCGCTGAATACAGCGGTCTGCAGGATACTGTTGCCGCTGGCCGCACAGACATTGGGCGAGGCACCCGCTTGGAGGAGACGCGTCGCGGAGCCGAGATCGTTCTTCAGGACGGCCATGAGTAGTTCCTGTTCTTGAGGTGCAAGGGGGGCAGGCCGGTTCACCATGCCCGCGCAGGAGGCATTCAGCAGCATCACCAGGGCAGCTATCAATAAAAGCATTCTGTTTTTCATCGCAATGTATCTCCCTAACCTTTGTTGCTACCACTGTCCCGGGTCATGAAGCAGGGCAAAGCGCCCATAATTGTCGGCTGTCTTTGACGGCGGGCGGTCGAACTGTCTGGAAGCGCGTCTGGACGGCCTATCCGTTTGTCATGGTCTTCGCCTTTGGGGTGCAGGCGATGGGGTGCCGTTGACTACGTTTATCGTGAATTTTCCGATAGTTTGATATTTATAACGGACTTCAATTACCTTCTTGCCGGCTGACGAAAATTTATATCCTCCGCCGCACTGAGAGCCGATACCGACCAGTGTATTTGAAATGGAGGTAAAGAAGGTTATGTCTTTGCCCTCGACGGGAGTCTCTTCTCCCTCGGCATCACGACTCACCACTTTTATGCCGTCAACGTAAAAGCGGTCGCCGACTTTATATTCTGTCTGAATCGGGTAAGCCTCCACACTTGCCACCGGTCTTTTCGGCTTGTCAGATGGTAGAATCTCGACATTGTACGCTGTTTTATAGCCGTTAGATTCCATAGTCATAATAAATTTACCGGTCTTGGTAAGCACTTGACCGGGTTTGACCGGCACGCCATCTAACATCCATTTTCTGTTTTTCTGATGATATCGCACCGGTTTCCCCGGGCTAAATACTTCAACTTGTCCGATGCCGTCAAAAGGCTCGCCCGCATAAAAGGTCTGTGTTGTCCCAAAAGCCCAGTTTCCGTTATACGATTCAAGAGGACACTTGCGCCGCTCTCCAAAAGCGGATGTGGCAATTAGTACGAGGCAGGCTGTGATTATTAACACATTCCTCAAGTCAAATCTGCTTGCGGTCATTTCATTTTTGGGTTTTGTCATGAGAACCTGACTTGTTAGGTAGTCTGATTTTGCGTGACACATTTCTTTTAACAAGTGTCACTTAACACCTGTTTGCCGTGCTCATTTCTGGGGCGTATAGCAGCAGAGGGGGCAGTCCGTGATATGCACATGTCTCGTTTTAGGTCAATAAGCCGGCCAGAAACCGGTAAAAGCCCCGGTTTTTATAATGGCTCTGCCGTTAACCACGGGTCCGCATTTGGGGCCGTAGGGCGGGGCATAGGTAGGCACCGGGCCGGTGCCCATGACATTGGTAATCATCGTGTTTGCGCGATACATGGCAAGCCGTGATGTAAAGCTGTCTACAAATCCATCTACTGCTGCCAGCGCCCTGGGATCACTGGCGCGCGCTCCCAGTGCCGACCTGATGGATGTTTTCAGGCTTATTGCTGATATAGGCTCCGGATTGCTGCTCAGCACGGCCAGCGGCATGGGAATGTTGGGTGTGGGCGGCGCCATGGGACCGGGGTAACATGCGAAGGATGGATACCATTGCAGGCTGGGTATTCTGAGGCTGGATGTCCAAGTATTCCAGGCGTTGGAAACAGGTGTGGCAAAGGCATTGACCACATCCGCAGGGATACCGTACTTGAACATATGCATCTGTATGAAAGGTTGCAGCGGAGGGCCGCTGATGCTGCCGCCTGTGGCCGTGGTGCCGTTGATGATCACATCCTTGAGGATGGACTGGCTCTGCCAGGTGGCGATGGCCTGTGCTGTACCTGCAATGGCTGCCTTCTGGCATGTCGCCCAGTCTGACCAGGCAACAACTGGTCTGGCTTCCGGCAGCATGCGCCGGCTGGGGGTGTTGATGAGCGGTCTTTCCAATGCTCGGGCATCAACAGTTGCAGTGATCAGTATGAGCACTGTCAACAGGGCCAGCATTCTGTTCATTGTCAGCCTCCTCTGTGTCAAGTCAGCTGTTCTGCATGTCATTGACGACAAGGTCGACAATATCATGGCAGCCGGGCGACAGTTCCGTTCTGGCTAGCAAATCAATGACCTTGGATAGTCCGGAGGCGTAGGCGGATTTGCCCAGCACTCTTGTTTCCAGCCTGATCTCGACTCCCGGGTTTTTGATCGCGATCCGGTGATAGGCATGG
>Ga0302250_1002567_pt1 | contig 10981 bp, 11 predicted proteins | sample AAG_RA_Asp_MG_FD_193536 | JGI IMG/M metagenome (GOLD analysis project Ga0302250, IMG submission 193536) | Enriched activated sludge microbial communities from anaerobic digester in WTTP, New Holstein, Wisconsin, United States - AAG_RA_Asp | ecosystem: Engineered > Bioreactor > Anaerobic >... | reverse complement strand
CGTACGGGAGGGGTTCGGCCCTGACGGGGAAGATGCTCGGCAGGGAGAGGCTCAGGGATCTCTACGAAGGGATACTCTCGCTTGCCGTCCCGGGTCTCGAGATTGCAACGGGGGACCCCCTGGCGACCCAACTCGGAGACGGAGGTCCAGAAATGGACCCCGATGCACCTGCCCTGGGGGGATGTGCGGCGGGAATATCGGGGATCACAGTGCTTCCCGACGGGACGCTCACGCCCTGCAGAAGGATGGGCATCCCTATCGGCAATATCCTGAAGGAAGGCCTCAGGGAGGTGTGGGCAAATTCGGAGGTCCTCGCCGCCCTTCGTGACAGGAAATCCTACAGCGGCAGGTGCCGCAACTGTGCCCGATGGCCGGGATGCCGCGGCTGCCGTGCCATCGCATACGCCTATTCGCTTTCCCGGGGCGGGTGCGACTTTCTCGGCGAAGACCCGCAGTGCTTCCTGGAGGCGGTTTCAGGTTCCAGGTCCCAGGCTGAAGGCCGGGAAACGGAGACATCCCACATCTGTGAAAAATAGATCCACGGCAACGTACATGCTGACTCTCCGGAGTAATCGAGAGAAACAAAAATGACCAATGACCAAATTCCAATAACCAATGAAAAAGATAATGACCAATTTACCAATAACCAAATTGAACAAAGGGAAAGGCACAACGGACTGCCTGTATCATCTTTTTCTGGTCATTGGTCATTGTTTTCCGTCTTGTGTCTTTCCTCTTCGGAGTACCGGAAGATGTCGAAGACGGAGATGAAAAGGGCGAGGACAAGAGGCCCGAGGATGAACCCTATGAAACCGAAGAATTTTATTCCCCCGAGGATGGCGAAGAATATGGCGACCGTGGGCATCTTCATCTTGCCCTTGATGATGAGCGGTCTCAGAATGTTGTCGACGGAGCTTATGGCAAGGACACCGACGAGGATGAGGATGACGCCCTTCAGATACTGTGCCTGAAAGAGAAGGTAGACGACCATGGGTCCCCAGACGATGAGGGTTCCCACCACGGGGATGAAGGACGAGACGAACATGGCAAGGCTCCAGACCATGGGGGAGTGGATACCGAGAAGGGCAAAGGTGATACCGCCGATGATCGCCTGGGACATGGCGACGACGACGCCCCCGTAGATGGTTGAGACGACGATGTCCTTTGTCTGCTTCAGGAGCCGCGCACGATGTCGCCTGGAAAAGGGCATGAAGCTTTCCAGTTTTTCAATGAGGGCGGGGCCGTCCTCGAGGAAGAAAAAGGTGCACAGGAACATGAAGACGAAGTTGACTCCCCCGGCCACGACATTGCCGAAGCCTGTCTTTATGAGGCCCGTGGATTCCCTTGCCACGTTCAGGATGCCGTGGGTGACGGCTTCGTAGAATTCCACTTCCGTCATGCGGAGGACGACGAGGAGTTTCTGGACGAAGGTACTGACCACCGGGTGGCCGAGAAAGCTCTGGAGCAGGTTGCCCTCGGTTGCCTGGACGCGGTTCACGAGAGCGACCGTCTCCAGGGTCAGCAGATAGGCGAAATAGGAGAAAGGCCCGATGATGATAAGGAAGATGGCGAAGAGCGTCAGCACCGATGCCGCCGCCCTGTATCTCACGTACCTGAGGATAAAGGCATAGAGCGGGTAAAAAACGAGGGAAAAGACGATAGCCCACATGATGGGGGACAGAAAGGGATCAAGTATCCTGTACGTCAGATACCCGAGTACCGCGACGATGAAGATGAGGACGAGATTGTAGAACCTGTTCCCGGTGATCATTGGCACGCCCGAACAAGCATAAGGCCGTCCCCTCTCAGGGGGGGCAGCCTTAATGAATGATGTCAGAGTATCGATGGTATTTCAGCCCTGTTTTTCTCTCTCGTAAGCTTCCTTCCCGGCCTCCACGGCCTTGGTGATGATATTCTTCTCCTTGTCGAGCAAATCCTTGCCCTTATCGACAAGGGTGGACGCCTTTTCCTTCACCTGGCCCACATATTCCTCGGCCTTGTCTTTCGCGTCTTCAGCGAATTCCCTGATCATCCTCCTCGTTTCCTCCCCCGTTTTTGGTGCCGTGAGAAGAGCCACGCCGGCGCCTATTATTCCGCCGAGGAAGAAAGAGAGAAGAACCGTTCCTGCACTGAAACCGCTGTCTTGCTGTCCCATACACTACCTCCTTTTTTTATTGCTGCGTCCCGCCCCTCAAGCAGACATTTCTTAGAAAATAAGTTACTCCTGCCCTGATCCCGGCTTTCAGCCCGCGTGTTTCGCCGAGAGACGCTTGAGCCGCGTTCCTTACCGCATAACTTACCTGCTCTACGGTTTCTCCGACATTTCTCACGGAAGCCGATACATACCGGATGTCGTCCGTCAGGTTGCCCACGTCGTCGGTGATCTTCCTGACGCTCTTCAGGGTCGCCTGCAATTCCTCGAGCGCTGGCTGGAGGGTTGTCTCCGTGTTCTCCACGAACCTCTCCAGCGATGCGATCGCCCTCTTGAGGTTCACTATCATATAGACTACGTACACGACGAGAACAACTGCCGCCAGGGTTATGATACCCAGAAAGATGTTGCTCATGCCACCCCCTATCTGTCGGGACCGACCGCGGAGCAGGATACGTGTGCTATGCCCTATCCCGTGAACGAACTTACGTACATTATAACCTCTGCAACACAGCAAGACAAGGTTTCGGGAAGAAAAAACTGTTTCAGGTTCCAGGTTCCAGGTTCCAGGTTAAAGACGAGAACCGGAAGACCATGTGCAAGTCAGACCGTAAGACCTGCCCGCACATAAGGGAATTGTCCCTCTCTGGTTTCTGACTCGCAACGCGCAACCCGGAACCCGCAACTGTCTTTCACCTGGAACCTGAAACTTGAAACGGTTTCTTCTTCCTGAAACTTGAAACGGTCTTCTTTTCTTGAAACTTGAAACCGTCTATCCATATAATAAGGCAACAAAACAGAAAGCGTGGCGGGTTGTTTTCCGATGACCCATGACCTGTTACCCATTACCTGTCTCTAAGGAGGATGTGATGAAGAATGCCGTTATCCTTTTCGGGAGTCCCCGCAAGAAGGGCAACACCGTCGAACTGGCCCGGGCGGTGTCGACCGTGTTGAAGGACAGGGGGTGGGGCGTACGGATGCTCTATCTCAACGACCTTAACATCCGGCCCTGTCAGGGCTGCTATGTCTGCCTGCCCGGGGGCGTCTGCAAGATCAATGACGACATGAAGGACGTCCGCAAGTACATCATGGAATCGGACCTCATCGTTTACGCGACCCCCATATACTGGTTCGGCCCCTCGGGGCAGCTCAAGCTCGTCATGGACCGGTCCATTGCCTTTATGGACGAGAACTACGGCTCCCGCATTGAGGGAAAGAAGGCTGTCACCCTGACGACCTTCGGTGACGTGGACATGGACTCCTGCCGTCCGGCCATCGACATCTTTCAGAAGACCTTTGACCTTCTCAAGGTCGCCTACGCCGGACAGGTCAACGCGCCGGGCTGCCAGGCCGAAGGAGGCATCGGACAGGAGTACATAGACAAGGCAAAGGCCCTCGCCGAATCGCTGGCATGAACATCCGCGGTCCTTTCTACTTTATCACCAAGAAAGCGGGCAAGGCCATCTGGGACTACAGGATGCTCTCCGACGGAGACAAGGTCATCGTTGCCGTTTCGGGCGGCAAGGACAGCCTCTGTCTTCTCAGGATCATGCAGGAGCGGCTCAAGTTCGTGCCCATCGACTACGAGCTCATCGCCTGTCACGTGGACATGGGTTTCCCCTGGGTCAACGCGGACGTGCTCGCCGAGTATTTCGAAAAGGAGGGTCTTTCCTACGTCATCGCCAGCCCCCCCGAAGAGTGGACGGGGGACATCGAAAACCTCGACTGCTTTTGGTGCAGCTGGAACAGGCGCAAGGCGGTCTTCGACCTCGCAGGAGACTTGGGCGCCAACAAGATAGCCTTCGCCCATCACATGGACGACATCATCGAAACGATGCTTCTCAACCTTTTCTTTCAGGGAGAGATAGGCACCATGATGCCATACCAGGAGATGTTCGACGGCGAGCTGGCCATCATCCGCCCCCTCGCCTACGTGGAAGAGAAGGAACTCACCCGCCTCGCTACGATCCTCGACCTGCCCGTCGTCGCCTCGGAGTGTCCCCGCGGCGACGTGTCGAAGCGCAACCTCGTGAAAGGCATAGTAGCCGACCTTAAGAAACACAACCGCAACGTGAAGAAGAACATCTTCAGAAGCCTCACCAAGATCCGCCAGGAATACCTTCCGGAAAAGGCGCCGGAATGATGTGGAAGAATTCTTTGTCAACAGCCTGTCAAGAGGTTCAAGCCGCCTTCAGGCGGCCAATGCCGGCAGCAGTCTGTCGAATATCCAGAAGGCGATAACGAGGCCGAGGATGACCGCATAGGCTGGCGGCAGCATTGCCCGGACGCCCGTCGGTACCCTTTTCAGCCAGCGCCGCGGCAGGATGCTTGCCGTGATGAGGGTGAGGAGGAAGAAGGAAAAGGGGTTGTAGAGGAGGGCGTCGGAGGGGTTGCCGGAGACGAGGCAGAGGACGGCGCGGGTCATGCCGCAGCCGGGGCAGGGGATGCCTGTGAGAAGCTCGAAGGGACAGAAGACGGGGATGGCGCCGGCGAGTCTGGCGGCGGGAAGGATGCCCGCCGCGTGCATACCGGCGAGGATGAGAAGACAGGCGGCGAAGCCTGAGGCTATCTTCCGGGGGATGAGGTAATGGTCCATCCTACTTGCCGAAGATCTTGTTGATCTCGTTCTGTTGTATCGCGTCGGTCACGATGTTAAGTCCGATTATCGTGAGGATGAGGCTTAAGACCGGCAGGTCCTTGGACCGGGGATAGCCGCGCACATCCTGGACCTCGACGATGCCCTGGGCCATGTAGTATTCGTAGTAGATGTTGTAAAGGCCGCAGGTGATGAGGGTCAGGAAGAACCAGAGCCAGAAGCTGTACCTCTCCTGGCCGAGGAGATAGTTGATGGCCCGCATCTGGCGGGCCTGCCAGAAGAACCAGTAGATCCCGCATGTTATGACGGAGAGGACGACATCGAGGGCGATGTTGGATGTGAGAGGGCGCGTGGGGGGCTCGGAGAGAGGCGGCTGAGACGTCCTGCCGTGGTTTACCTCCCCCTGCGGGGCACCTATGGACTTCCCGCAGGCGGAGCAGAACAGGGACCCCGGGGCGATCTGGACTCCGCAGTGAGGACAGACCGTTATCCTCTCGCTGGAGGCGCCGAACTCCTTTCCGCATTTGATGCAGAACCTTGATCCCTCGGGGCTTTCGTTGCCACAGTTGTCACACCGCATGATGTACCTCCTCCGGAATTTTAGCGATTGTACCAGCGGCCCCGGAAATTGTAAAGGGAAAGTGCGGGAGTCAGCGCGTGACGGCAGAGGTTAGCGCTTAAGTCCCTGGCGCGGACTTCGATAATGGAGGAAGACGCATGCGCTGGATATATCGGCAGGTTGTTGAATATTCTGGGGAGAGGGTGGTCCATGAGAACGAGTCTCAAGATCGGCACCAAATTCATGCTTTTCATCTCCTGTGTCATTGCCGTGGCGGTTGCGATAACGGCATCGGCGTGCCTGTGGGAGATGCGGAATGATCTGATACGGCAGGCGACTAGGACGATGGATTCACGGCTCAACGTGTTCTGGGAGCTGCTGAATGCGAAGTCGCAGTCATCCATGGAGGCCGCTCAGCCCGGGCAGAAACAAAAGGTCCCGTTCACGATCGAGGACGACAGGCTCGTGGTTGGAGCCTACGGTCTGAACGGCGATACTGTGCTCGTCGACAAGATCAAGGAGTTCTTCGGCGGCACCGCCACGATCTTCATGAGGGATGTCCGCGTCTCAACGAATGTCCTCAATCCCGACGGCACGCGGGCGGTGGGGACGCGCCTGAAAGGCCCCGTCCATGATGCCATCTTCCAGAAGAAAACGTCCTTCCGAGGCAGCGCGGACATACTGGGAAAATCCTACTTTGTAGCCTACGACCCCATCCGCGGCCAGAACGGAGAGGTCATCGGCGTGCTCTACGTGGGCATGCCCAAGAGCGATTACTTCGCGGCATTCAACCGCATCCTCATTTTCGTTGTCATCATCGGGATCGTGTTGATCGGCGCGGTGTGCGTCATGTCCTACTTCTACATGCGCAAGTTGACCCTTCCCCTCAACGAGTGCGTGAACGCCGCGCAGAGGCTGGCCGAAGGCGACCTGACGGTGGAGATAAAGGCTGAGGACGAAAGTGAGACAGGCCAGCTTCTCAAGGGGATGCAGAACATGGTGCTCCACTGGCGGGAGATCGTGCACGAGGTCAAGGAGGCGACGGACCGCATCATCGGCGAAAGCCGGCAGCTCAGCGTGCATGCGGACCAGATGCAGCAGGGCTCGGCACAGCAGGCGACGAAATCTTCGCAGGTGGCCTCGTCCGCGGAGGAAATGTCGCAGACCATCGTGGACGTGGCACGGAACACGAACGACATAGCGACGTCGGCGGGAACGGCCGTCGGCATCGCGAAGAGCGGAGCCGATGTGGTGAGCCAATCCATCGAGGAGGTCAGGAGCATCGCCGAGGTGGTGAAAAGGTCGGGCCAGTTCGTGGAGTCGCTGGGAAGACGGTCCGAGCAGATAGGCGAGATCATCGTCCTCATCAACGATATAGCCGATCAGACGAACCTGCTCGCCCTTAACGCGGCGATCGAAGCTGCCCGTGCAGGAGAGGTGGGCAGAGGGTTTGCCGTCGTGGCCGAAGAGGTGAAGAAGCTGGCCGAGAAGACGGCGGACGCCACCCTGGAGATCGGCCAGACAATACAGGGGATGCGCTTAGAGGTCGAGAACGCGACAAGGACCATGGAGGAGGCCGGTGTTAAGGTTGGGTCCGGCGTGGAGCTTGTCTCCCGGACGGGAGGCTCCCTGGGTGAGATCGTCAGCAGCGCCGAGGGTCTCCAGACCATGGTCATGCAGATAGCATCCGCGACGGAGCAGATGTCCGCCGCATCGGAAGAGATCAACCGCGAGATCGTAGACATAGCCGCCGTGACGAACGAAACCTCGAGAAGCTCTGAAATGACGGCGGCCTCGGCGTCAAGCCTGCTTGGTCTCTCCGACAGGCTGCAGAACCTGATGGGCCGGTTCAGAGTGAGTTAAAGATGGTTCCACGTTCCAGGTTTCACGTTTCAGGCTTAAAGACAGTTGAACATTCTAAGGTCTTTGGCTTGAAACCTGAAACCTGGAACGGTCTTCTTTTTACGTGAAGAGGTGGCCTATCATTCTGTTCAGCATGGGGCCGCCCTTGACCTCAGTTTCGAGAAGGGGTATGGTCGCTCTTACCCCGTCCCCGAAGATGTTCCATATCTCTTCCATATGCTCGTCCTGCATCTTGACGCGATGTTGAACGAAATCGGCCGCATCGGCGCCCACCTGGTCCTTCTGGATGATGCCGTTTACGACGACGCCGCCGACGGGGATGCCGAACTCGAGGAACCAGTTGATGAACCGGGTGATGACGGCGATGGGGAGGCTTTCGGGCAAGGTGACGAAGAAGAACGCCGTCAGCGCCTTATCCGTGAGGAGCGACTGGGCCCGGGCCATCCTGTCCTTGAAACTCAGGAGGTAATCCATGAGGGGGTCCTGCTCCTCCTTTTTCGAGAAGGAGAGCATCTCCCTTAAGGACTTCGCCTCTTCCCTGCTCTTGAGCATCTTGTCGACCCATAGGGAGTAGACCTTCGACATGCCGAGCAGGCGGCGGGCATTTGCCGTCGGGGCCGTGTCGAAGACGTAGAAGTCGTATTCATCCCTGAACATGATGTCCGTCATGTTCTCGAACATCGCCGATTCCTCGAAGGCGGGGTTCATTGTGGCCGATTCGACGAACTCATCGGCCTTGGTCGTGATGTCTGCGAACTTGAGAAACCAGTTTATCTTCTCCCTGATCTCCTGCTTGGACCTCTCTATGGTGTCCTTCGTGTCTATCTCGAAGGCGTGGCAGAGGGCCTCGTCGCAGACGACGGCCGTTTTGCCGAAGACGTCCTGCCCGAGGAGGTTGGAGAGGCTATGGACGGGGTTGGTCGATGCCAGCAGGGTCTTCTTTCCCTGTTTTGCCGCCCAGAGCGCGGCGGTCCCGGCCATCACCGTCTTGCCGACGCCGCCCTTGCCGCCGAAGAAGATGTATTTCAGATCGGGATGGTCCTGCATGAACTTGGTCATACTTGTCGTTATCTGGCCCATTGAAGAATCCCTCCCTTAACCAAACATGGTGTTTGACAGTTTCTCGATCATCTCGAGACCGGTGACGTCCCGTTCCATCTCGGGGACCCAGGCGTGTATCTGGTCCTTGAAGACCTCGTCGATCACCTTCAGGTAATGGTCCTGCATCTCGATGCGATGTTTGAGATAGTCGGGGATGTTCTGCCCTTTCAGCTCGGCGGGGAGGACCCTGTTGACGATATAGCCGCTCAAGGGCACGTCGAACTTCGCGAAAAGGTCGGCGGCCTTGAGGGTGTCGTTGATGATCATCTCCTCGGGGGTGAGGACAAAGAAGAACGCCGTCTTCTGCTTGTCCGTCAGGATGCTAGATGACTTGTTGATGCGGTCCTTGATGTAGAGGAGTTCATTGAGGATGGCGTCCTCGTCGAGGTCCTTGTCCCTGCGTATCGTCGCGGCCACCTGGTCGTACTCGCGCATCTGCTTGCGAAGACCGGTGATCTTCCCTATCCAGGCGTCATAGACGGAGGCCATGCTGAGATAGTAGAGGGCGTGGCCGAGGGGCACGAGATCGTAGATGTAGTAGTCGTAGCCGCCCTTGACGACGATGTCGACGACCTCATCGAAGATGGCGCTCTCCTCCATGGCTGGCTCGGCAGCCGCGGCCTGGATGTAGCTCTCGATCTCCTCGGGTATCTTGTCCATGCCGTACATGTCGAGGATCTTCTGGCGGATCTCCTGCTGGTATTCCCTGACGCGGTGGTCCGCGTCGATCTCCTGCGCGTACAGGTTGGGCATGATCTCCGTCGGTCCTTTTCCAAAGATATCCTTTTTGAAGATATCGCTCAAGGATGCCTGGGGATCGACGGAAAAGACGAGCACCTTCTTCCCCTGTTTCGCGAGGTAGTATGCCGCGGCTGCGGAAAACGTGGTCTTGCCGAGGCCTCCCTTGCCGCCGAACATGATGTAATGCCTGTCCGGATACTGTTCGAATATTTTTGCCAGTGAAATGGGAACCACCCCCTTGTTTTGAATTAGGTTGAACTCCTTAAAGCTCTGTCCGGCAAAGATGCATTGCCATACCGCTGCGGCCTCATGCCAGGGCGTCCGTCAGGTCCTTCTCCCGGAGCATTCTGCGCTTCCAGGTGGATATCTGGGGGACGACGTAGGGCAGGAGCCTCAGCGAATAGTACGGCGGCAAGATAGGCACCCCGAGCATGTCACCCATGGTGATGAGGATGAACAGGTGCTCCATGCTTGCCCGCGATTTCAGGGCGAAACGCGCGGAGTCGTGCGCCGCGACGCCGTAGACGAACTCCTTTACCGCCCCGAAGAAACCACCTTTCTTCTTCTCTTTTCCTTCTTTTTCAGCCATGTTCCTTATATCTCCTTAATGATGGTGGGGTTGCGCTCCCTCATCCTGGTATCTCATGCCTGAGCCGATTCCGGCATCTTGTTGTTCTTGAGCGCCCTGTACTTGTTGAATGCCTTGATTCCCTCTATGCCGAGGACGATCGCCGCGACGACGAGGAATATGCCCACGAGCCCCATGAGAGTGTTGCCTATGAGGGCCTGGCCCTTCACTGCCCCGATAAGAACCTTGTTGAGGAGGCTGTAGGAGGTGTAGAGCAGGGCGGCGATGGTTGTGATGAACATGAATATCATCGGCCACAATGCCCATGAATACGATTTTCCTTCCGACATGAGCCACGCCGTGATGAGCATGAGCGCGAGCGACGCCATGAGCTGGTTGGCCCCTCCGAAGAGTACCCAGAGGTACTGCCACCATCCGGTGAGGACAAGGACGATACCCAGGATGCTGGCGATGAAGGTGCCCACGTGGGCGTTGCGGAAAACCGGATGCCAGCCGGCCAGAAGCTCCGACGTGGCGACCCTCATAAAGCGCACGACGAGCTGCATGATCGTGATCGCGAGGACCACCATCATGACGCTCCCGTAGGACCTGCCGATATCCGTGGGAAGCCCCACGGCGTTGAGGAACTTCGCGACGCCGGCCGCGAAGACCCCGCCGGGGCCGAGCTTGATGGCCGCCCCGTAATCGGCGGGAGAGGCATATATGGTGCCTGCTATGACAAGTGCGAAGGCCGCGAGCATCATCTCGACGAACATGACTCCGGCGCCAACAGGCCGCGCGTCAAGCTCGTTCTCAAGCTGCCGCGCGGTGCCCGAGCTCGACACGATGCTGTGCCAGCCCGAGATGGCCCCGCAGGCTATGGTGACGAACATGATCGGCCAGACGGGGCCGATGGGGATCGAGAAACTCGTGACGGCGGGCAGGGTGAAGTCGGGGTGCAGGATGAAGATCCCGATGATCCCGACGAAAAGGCCGATGAAAACGATGTAGGCGGCCACGTAATTGACGGGCAGCGCGAACTTCCAGATGGGCATGACGGCGGCGAAATAGCAGAAGACAAAGGCCGCGACCGCCCAGAGGAGCCGGCTGTTCGACAGCGTCTCGCCTATTATCTGGTTCGAGGGCGCTATGGTGCCCACCCAGATGCCCAGCATGGCGATGACGACGGTGACGACCGTCGTGAGGATGATGTCGCGTTTCCACCTGTAGATCATCTGTCCGGCGATGATGCCGGCAATGGTCAGAAAGAGCCATGCCATGGGCGCCGGTTTCAGCCGTATGGCGGTGTCGACGACGACGTTCCCGAAGGCGCCGGCGATAAGGAGGAGGTAGAAATAGACGAAGGAGAGGAGGATCGTCCGTGCCCGGGGGCTTATGAGC
>Ga0302250_1002566_pt1 | contig 10984 bp, 8 predicted proteins | sample AAG_RA_Asp_MG_FD_193536 | JGI IMG/M metagenome (GOLD analysis project Ga0302250, IMG submission 193536) | Enriched activated sludge microbial communities from anaerobic digester in WTTP, New Holstein, Wisconsin, United States - AAG_RA_Asp | ecosystem: Engineered > Bioreactor > Anaerobic >... | reverse complement strand
TATAAGTAGCCTCATCGCCCACATTAGAGGGCAACTTGCTGCTATAGTGTAGTCCGGCCAATCATGCGAGCCTCTCACGCTCGCGACTGGGGTTCGAATCCCCATAGCAGCATCCTTTTCTCAGGTTGGAATCCCTAAAGCTCAGGATACGTTTTTCCGTAAGACCGGGAACCCATGTGACGTGACACCGGCACGAAAACAGCAGGCACCGACCCGACATATGCGTCCGTTCCATAATCCGAAGACGGTGTATGCCGATCACTCCATCACCAACGCCACCAACCGGGGAAAACTGACCGTTGATGATGCCCGGTTGATCCGGGACTTCATCGCGGAGATCAAAGCAACAAAGGGAATCGGGGCCGGGCGGGCCAACAAAATCATTTTTACGCTCGTTACATGGAGGAATTTCCTTGGCCCGTTCCAGGCAAATACCATATCTGACCTGTACCGCGGAGTTGAGAAATTACGCGAATCCCGACAGTATAACGGCGCACCATACAAACAGAACACCCAGCGGGATTTCATGCTGGTGATAAAACGCTTTTACCGCTGGCTCAACAAAAAGGGCTTCTCTTCAGTGCCGGTTGACGAGATCAGAGAGATTAAAGCACCCAGATCGGACAGGATGACCAAGACTGCCCAGATGATGCTGACGGAAGAAGAGATCCGCGCCATGATCGAAGCCTGCCAGAATTCACGGGACAGGGCTATAATATCGACGTTGTACGAAGGCGGATTCAGGTGTGAGGAGATAGGTCGACTTACGTGGGGACAGGTAAAATTTGACGAGTACGGGACTATCATCAATGTCGATGAAAAGACCGGGAGCCCGCGTTATGTCCGGCTTCTTGCCGCTACCCCGTATCTGGTTCAGTGGAAGAACGATTACCCGTTCACAGCAACGCCAGAATCGCTGGTCTTTGTCTCCGTCCAGAAATTTCCTCTCCAGTATGCCGCTGTTGCGATGCAGCTCAAGAAAATTGCAAAGCGCGCCGGCATCCAGAAGAGGATTACGCCGCACCTCCTTCGTCATTCCCGAATCACTGAGATGATTAAAAAAGGGTATAACGAATCGACTGTCAAGAAAACCATGTGGGGAAACATCAATACGACGATGTTCCCAACATACCTTCACCTTACCGACGAGGATATTGATAACGAGATGCTTGAACGGCAGGGTATCCGGCGAACCGGAAAATCGCGGTCAACCGCAATGGATGTCCGGCAGTGTATCAATTGCAACACCATAAACGCGCCAACCTTTGAATTCTGCTCTGTATGTGGTCAGCCGCTGACGAACAATGCCCAAATGGGGCTGGAGCAACTTAAACGCGATATCGAAGCAACACCGGAATACAAGATGATCATGAACATGGTCCGGCAGAAACTAACGGCAGGGGCCTAATCAATTTTTTAAAGAAATTATTAATTTTTTTGAACACTGCGCGCCCTTTTCACTTCCAGAACAATATTTGAATCCATTAACGTCCTGAAAGGTAATGCATCTTCAGGGTGTACCCCCCTTGCGAGATCCGGGTAGGCACTATACTCTTTAGACATCCCTGAACATTCCTTTTCGAGCATCGAAAAATTTGTAAAAAAACAGTTTTCACTAATAATTTTATTCAGATTCGCCCTATCTTGTTTCGAGATCGGAATGCAGCCGTCTTTTAAATTCCTGAAATGCTGGACCAACTGGACGTTCTGATAAATACGCAAAATTTCATCCGCAAAAAACTGTGCGGTTACTAATATTGTCAGATAGTCAAGTTCCGGGACTTCATCGATATATTTGATTATCTTCTGGGGGGGAATCCCGTAGCGTTCGATAAGGCGCAGCGTAGAGAGATTCTGAAGATAATCCCATCGAAGCTTCGGCATCATGCGGGACGGTTCCTGATGTCCAGTTTCTTCAAAAAATTCACAAAAATTTCTGTATAGTTCAAGGTCAGATATCGGATTCCGAAGAATTATCTTGTGTCTGGATGCGATATCCGGTAGGTTCTCAATTATCGATTTGGATTTATTTGCTTTGGAAGTCTGATCCGGTGCATCGATTTTCTGAACATGATGAATAATCCGGTCATGTTCTTCGGAGTTCAATTCCAGTTTATACGGATGCAATAGAACATCAGGATTGATGCAATAATATACCCTCGCAGGTTTTGTATCTACAGGCGCGGCCCGATAGGAATAAAACGGATACAGCCTCTTTTTTTCTTCGAATGTCAGGAGCAATCCATCTTCCCGCATGCATTTTAAAATTGAATTGATCTTGTTGGGATGCTTGATGTTCAAAGACTTAGTTCCTTTCCAGATTTTTTGGTTGTAGGCCTCTGAAAAGTGACTGGCAATATTATATCCATAATCTGTTTCGCACGTCATTAAATAGAGAAATATTGACGTTTTTTCCCTCGAATTGGCAATGATCTTTTTTTGTTCATTCTTCGTATCAGCAAAAATGTCATGCCAAGGAATATCCGCCATAACATGAATTACCATTTTATACTATAAACGCTTTATCTTCTATATATGCTAAAGTATCAGACTGAAATTTTCGGTCTGATGTGGTATTAAAAGGATTATACACGTTTTTTAAACATTTTTCGTGATCTTCGCTTTAATTCCACCACATTGAATTATTTCATCGGGTGGACAATGGCCCGACGAAAAGTGAGCAGGGATCTACTAGATCATTTGCCGGAGGTCCATCGTCTTGTGGCAGATTTGTATCTCGCCGATGGACGATGGGAACTCATCGAACCGTCCTCCCCCTCTGCAATCGGCAGAGCGTTAAAGAAGCCAGGGAGGGAGTGAAGATTCCAACGGGACTACGTGGATTTGCATATTCCACGCGAGAAGCGGTAACTGCATTGAGACAGATGTTTGGCAACTCGGACTTTTTTTACCGGGATGCGGTCAATAACTGCCATATCCCCGCCAAAGAGTTTGCCAAACTGCGGACTGATGGAGTGATCATCAAGGTCGATAAACACTGGCCTTCACGCTGGAGATTAGCACAGCGGTATCTCTCGGGTGTGGATCTTTACTCTCCTTCTGAAGGCTACGAAGGAGTATGAAATGGCTGACAAAACTGAAACTAAGGAGTTTATACTGAAGTGTAAACCCATGGATCCGAAGGATCCTACAACGTTAGCATGTCGGATAGTTGCGAAGAAGGTCTCTTCAAAGGGTGAGCAGAATCCTGACAAATCGTCAAAGGCATCGCAGGTCAATACCTCTGATGAATTGGAACCAGCAAAAACAGTTCCTGATGTTACTGAAAAGCCCGGGGTGGCTGGTGATGAATTGTTGACCGTGCGCAAGCATACCCTTGACGGGAAAGTGTTTCTTGAGGTCATAGAACCGGCGTCAGACCCTGAACCTAACCCCTCCGTAGAGGCAGCCGGAAAAATGGATGCTTCTGTATGCGAGGGACAGTATTGTCCGGTCTCGAAATTCGGGAAATACCGCAAGAAGAGTTCAGTAACATCGAAGGATAGCGAGAAGATGGGGAAATAATTATTCTCTTCTTTTCCTATATGCCCATATTAATAATTATAAAAAAGTGAATCTAATTTAATGTAATTTAACATGACAGATTTCGTTTATCTTTTCTATAATGAATGATTACATTGTTTCATTCAGAGATTTGATGAATCCCGGCGTGACCCATGACCCAAACTTCATTAACCGCAGTCCGAAATAACAACCTGTTTTCTCAGTATTACCTCGATAACTACTTGGCGCAAAGCCCAGAGTGGAATAAAAAAGATCACGTTGCGGTTTTTGAACAAATTAAAGCCCTTTATTCTCGTGAAGCAGCAATTCTTGAAACTCTGAACGAGAAACAACTTGAGGAGCGATTTTTTAAACCAGTCTTTACTCTTCTTGCGTTTGAATTTGAAGTCACTGAAAAGACCCGGTCGCGGGAGTTTCCAGACTACGCTTTTTTCCCAGATAGAAAATCAGTTGACGGGGCGCACAAGGACAAGGATAAACGGGATTTTTTCACAACAGCGATTGCAATTGGTGAGGTAAAACAATGGAAGGTCGATCTTGACCGAATCAGTAGAACCGGTGCGAATATTACTGAACAACCAAGCCGTCAGATATGGCATTACTTGAGTGTCACCGATCCCGCATGGGGCATTCTTTCCAATGGTCGATTATGGCGACTATACTGTAAAAACCGGCGATATGACAGTTTCCTTGAGATCAATTTGCCCGATTTAATAACCAACAATGATGTTGAGGGATTCCGGTTCTTTTATTATTTCTTCAGGAAAGAGGCATTTCTCTCGTCAAGAGATGGGGAGGCATTTCTTGACCGCGTCTTAAAAGGCTCCATAGATTATGCTACATCTATCGGAGACAGCTTAAAAGAAAACGTGTATTGGGCAATGAGACGTATATCCGAGGGATTCATTGAACGTAAAAATAACAACCTCGACAAAAATGATCCAATCGTTCGCGCCCGCGTTCAGAATAACTCGATGATTTTGTTATATCGATTCCTTTTCCTTCTATATGCAGAAGGTAAAGGGCTATTGAATCTTGATAACCCGCGATACTATAACTTCTATAGTTTCCGACATCAGGTTAGAGAAATTGCAGAACGACAGGATGGAGGGGCTGATAAAAAATATGATCCAATCAACATTACCCTCCAGTCTCAGTTTAGAACACTATTTGATCTGATTAACCAAGGTAGCCAAGGTTTTCCTTTCCTTGAAGAAGGAGAGGACGGAATTAAGGTCCCGGCATATAATGGGGGGCTTTTTGATCCAGAGAAACATCCAGACCTCGAAAAATGGCAAATTGGTGATCAATACCTCGCAGAAGCTATTGATTATCTGTCAAGGAGCGAGCTCAAAGAGGGTCATCGCGATTATGTAGATTATTCAACCCTTGAGATCCGACATCTTGGTAGCATCTACGAAGGGCTACTAGAATATAAACTCAAGATTGCGGAATCGGATTTAGTTGTAAGCGAAGGCGGATGGGTAACGCTTGAAGATTATAATAAAAATCGCAAACAGAAGAAAACCTTTGAGGATTTTCCTGCAAATGATCGTGTAAAAAGCGGACAACTATATCTTGGTACCGATAAAGGAGAGCGGAAATTATCAGGTTCCTACTACACTCCCGATTATATTGTGAATCACATCGTTAAGCACGCTCTTGGGCCCGTCGTTGAAGAGAAATGGAAAACCGCTGAAGAGACTGGATCGAGTTATATTGATGCTACACAATCGATTAACGTTCTTGATCCGGCAATGGGAAGTGGCCATTTTTTAGTTGGTGCTGTGGATTTTCTCTCGCAAAAACTACTTGAAGCCGTACAAAAGGACTACGAAGCTGGGAAGGTAGCAGACCCGACACCGTACACCAATGATTGGGCCCGTCGCGATGTGGTGTCGCACTGTATATATGGTGTTGATTTAAACGATCTCGCAGTTGAACTTGCAAAGGTTGGACTCTGGCTTACTACAATAAGTAAAGATAAACCCCTATCTTTCCTCGATCACAGATTAAAGCAAGGTAACAGTTTGACCGGGGCACGTCTCACACTCCTTCGATACTATCCCGGTAAAGAACCCAAAGAGATGAGTCAGACTGAATTACCAACCTCCATCTCACCCCGATTTATCGGACATATCCTCTCAAAAATAGCGGAACTTGAGGCGATTGAAGATAACAAACTTGAAGATATTAAGCGTAAGGAAAAGGCGTTTAATGAGTTCAAAAATCTTCCCGAGTACCAGCGGGCCAAGGGACTTGCAAATGTTCACACTGCTACGTATTTCGGGAACGTAATTTCTCCAACTGAAAGAAAATCTTCCGAAGCATTATATCAGGATCTTGTTTGGGCAATTGCGGGTGATGAGGGGGAGTGGCAGTACAAAACAAAACCGGCATGGTTTAGTCAAGCTTCCACCACGGCTAGGGAGAGATCATTCTTCCATTGGGAATTGGAGTTCCCGGAAATTTTCTTTGATGCGGGTAAATTACGGGAGAATGCGGGTTGGGATGCGGTTATTGGAAATCCACCATATGATGTAATCTCGGAGAAGGAACAAAATCGGGAAGTAGAATCTGAAAAACAATACTATCAAAAGAACTCGATTTATTCGGACTCTGTTGGGAATAAATTAAATTATTATCGTCTATTCATTTCCTTGTCTATTCAATTATTAAGGAAAAATGGGTATCATGGGTTCATTGTTCCTATGGCATTGCTTGGTGATGCTCAAGCCAAGTCGTTAAGACAGTCTATCTTGCAAAACCAACGACTTCTCTTGATCGAAGCCTTCCCGCAAAAAGACGATCCGAAAAACAGAATCTTCCTCGAAGCAAAATTATCGACCTGTCTCTATGTTCTTCAAAAAACGGAATCGGGCGAGTTCTGTTTAAGGATTCATCCGGGTAAAGAAATTTTACGCGAATCGTCGAAATTGAGCCTCAATTTCAATTTAATACGAGAATTTGATTCAGAAAATTTTAGCATTCCCAGTTGCCCTAACCTAACACAGGACGGGTTTAACCTTGCTCTAAAATTGATTCATAGGACATCGGGGAATCAGTTAAATCGCTATGCTGAATCTCAACAGGGAGAGGTCAATCTTACAACACATGTAAAATTTTTATCTGATAACCCCCCGGGAGATCTGGTATTACGAGGAGCTCATGTTGGAAGATATGAATTTCAAGAGAAAGCCAAGCAGGGCACGCCGAAATATTTAGACTCGAAAAAATTTTTGGCATCCTTTAGGGCAGGAACAAAAGCGTTCGATTACAGTGAATTACGTCTTGGGTATCAAAGAGGCGCTGCAATAGACAACTGGAGACGGATTATCGCTACCGTTATCCCAACAGGGAGTTTCTGTTCTGATACTATCAATTATGTTGTAAGACCAAAAGATGTGAACATTTACACCATTCTCGGTCTTCTGAACTCGAAATTGTGGGAGTGGAGATTCAGGCTCACAAGTACGAATAACCACGTCAATGCGTATGAAATTGATAGTATGCCATTCCCGGCCTTTAGTTTCACGACTCCCGCAGAACGCCGGGCTTCGTTAAGGCGTGATGCAGAGGCCCTATATCAAACATATATTGAGAACCATGATGCCAAGCCGCTGTTATCTTTCGTTGACGCGAGGCTCGGTGCAACTCCCAATGAAAATGACGTTGTTCACGATTTTCTTGCATTCCTCGCGGAACAGATGGTCATAAGGAATAATGAGAAAACCGCCGAGATTAAAGCATTTATAACGTTTATTGAGAGTGAGATTGGCGTTCCAATTGATTCCCTCCAGAATAAGACCGCAATCCAGGAATATTACACAAACGATCTCTCGAAATTCCTAGAAGTACTGGAAAAGAACAAGAACAAGATTAAGGAAGGATATAATCCTAAAAGCCGGTCACATCATGATATCCTGAAAAATTGGTATGATAGTTCAGTATCAAAATTAGTGCCCATAATGTCTACCACCAAGGCCACAGACAGTCTTATCGATCAGATTGTCTATAGGCTCTATGGACTATCCGATGAGGATATTTCCTTGGTGGATAGGAGCGGTATATAATTCACTCAAGGATCATACAGGCGTTTAAATGAAGAGTCTCCAGTGTGATGGTTGGACCTCTTTTGATTTTAATCAAAATTTTTATCCTTAGGAGTACTTGCATTTTTAATTTTTTCAATGCGAACTCAATTCAATAATTATAACGTCTTTCTATCCCAACACACCTCCTACTGAACAAGGAGAGAGTGGTCAGCCTCAAAATGGTGAAAAAATGAAAGATGCACAAAAACCTGATCATAAAAATCTTCATACACTCCTGATTTGGCTCAAGGAAGGTCGTTTTGTTATACCAGATTTTCAGAGAGAATTTGAGTGGGAACCTTGGGATATTAATCTGTTAATACGATCGATTATTCTGGATTATTACATTGGGAGTCTTCTCTTGTGGAAAGGTACATCTCAAAATGTTAGTGCCCTTTCTTGCGAACCGGTATATGGATATCGTGGAGAGGGGCGGCCTGAATATATCGTTCTTGACGGTCAGCAGAGATTATCTGCATTATATTACGCCTTCATCTGTCCGGATGTTCCCTACCCCCGTCGAGTTAAGCGGGCGCATTTCTTCATCGATGTGAAACGGTTTAGTAATGAGGAATATGACGATGCATTCCGGTACGAATGGCAGAGCCAGCGCCTGTTGAAACTGCTGAATGATACTCAATCGCAATATGCAGAACATCAGTTTCCACTTTCAGTTTTTGGTGAAGAAGGATTCGCTCTTCCGAACTGGTTACAGGGATACGAAAAATACTGGCAAGAGAGAGCAAAAGAGGCGGCAGAAAAAGGTGATACATCTGGAGTTGAAGAGGCAACAATCAACGCCCAGAATGCTAAGTTATTTAGTAAACATCTTGAGGGAATATCAAATCAGTATCAGATCTCGTATATCGAACTTGACCGTGATATCCCCGTCGAAAAAGTATGTGATATCTTTACAAAAATCAATAGTAGTGGGATACAGCTCGATGTTTTTGATCTCATGAATGCTCTCCTCAAGCCACACCTTGATGAGGGTGAACCCTCCCTTAAAGCGATGTGGAGACTTGCTACGCCCCGTCTCGCGTTCATAGAATCTGAAAAGATGAATGTCTACATCCTTCAGGTCATGTCAATCATTAGGCAATCATACTGCTCGCCAAAATATCTCTATTACCTTTTACCAAACCACAAGAAGCCGATCCGCTTACCAGATGGTAAACGTGATAGTGAAATACTAGTTCCTGATATCAAGGACTTCAAGAAACGCTGGAACCATGCAATTGATTCGCTTGAAAATGCAATCCGTATACTTCGTCATCCTAATGAATACGGTGTAATCGCGTTTAGATTCCTCCCATATGTTGGCCTCATACCTGCATTCACAGCATTACAAGCGGATGTCCTGACCCACGACCCTGCAACTCGTCTCGATGCTCAACGGAAAATCCGTCACTGGTACTGGGCCAGTGTATTCACAAATCGTTATTCAGGATCGGTCGAGTCTACAAGCGCTCGGGACTTCCAGGAAGTTAGAGCATGGTTTGACGATGATACTGCAGAACCGGCTCTGATTCAGGAGTTTAAAGCCCGGTTCATCAACCTCGACCTCTATAAGGAAGTAAAACGGGGATCATCGATTTACAACGCAATCTTCAATCTGTTTATTATCCATGATGCACGGGACTGGATTTCCGGGATGTCAGCACAGAATGAAGATCTTGATGACCATCATATTGTTCCAGTGTCGTGGGGTGAGAGGAACCTGAAAGGAAAAAATCTCAGCATCCATACAATTCTCAACCGAACTCCATTAACGAAAGACACCAACCGGAATTTTATTCGGGATCGGCTGCCGAATGAATATCTTCCCGACCTAATTGCCAAGAACGGCGACAAAGCGGTTCGTGCAATTCTTGAGGCACATTTCATCTCTCCCACTGCCCAGAAGATCCTTCTTCGCACTCCGTTCACTCCGAAGGACTATGAAGAATTCATTACAGAACGGCAGCGAACCTTACGCCATGCAATAGAGGATCTACTCATTAAAGAGAGGCTCGATCTTCCACCTCATCTCCGTGAACTTGACGACCAGATCGAACAAACTGAACTCAAGTTACGGAAGATAATCTCTGACGGTTTGAACAATGATCCATCAAAATTGCCTCATCAGATCTTACAAGACCTCATAGACTTCATCCAACGAGCGGTAAAAAAGAATGCAGCGCTTGATATTGGGAACTACAAATCCCTCTCTTCAATGCTTGAGTTCTCTGACCTTCGTGAACTCCAGAATATCATCATGGGAAAAACGACCTGGCCGATTTTCGAGACACGGTTTGGCAACAAGGAACGGCTGAACGTTAAATTTGACCAATTTGCCGAACTTCGGAACAATATCCGCCATAGCCGAACTGTCGATGAGATTACACGTAAAGAAGGGGAAGCTGCGATTCTTTGGTTCAATCAGGTTTTGAATAAATGAATATACGCGATGCCGATGATGCAATGATAGCCCTCCTCCACCAGCAGTGAAGTGTAGGATATGATGAATGTGGAGTGAAACATGGTCGAGAAAATTTTAAAATTTCTAATTCTTTTCTTAATTGCGCTTATTGCAGTCTCAATCATTGGTTTATTTTGTACTGCGATCGGGGAATCCATGCTCTCTATTGTGCATACCTCTGAAAATGCAAAATCATTTATTGAAATATTTATGTTGTTATTGCCGGGACCAATAGATGCCTTTGGTATGGTTAAAAATTCATTTTACTCTCTTATGATTACATTGGGGGTAAAAACGAGATTTAACATATAATTTCATTTCAAGATTTCATATCTGCAATAAATTTTTGCCATTTCTGAAGACATTCAGTTGCCAACTCATATCCATCAATTTTTAACGACCCTATTAAAAAGGAATATTTCTCTCTAATTATTGCATCCTTTTTTCCAACAGTGAGTTCGAGTTCGAAATGCCGTGGCCCTTTTGTAATCTTCTCATCAACACGACGCCGATTAAGTTTCAGATGTTTTGCACCATTTGCAATATCCGCACAATAATGAAAGCATTGATTTTCCTCAATAAAATTTTCAACGTTTTCCCGAGCGGATTCTGGTACCAAATCGTCGTTTTTTATCCAATCTTTTAGATGATAGCAATGTAAGAAAAATGTCAGAAATTCATCATCATAAAAATCTGAAGGCCGGTCATGGACTCGACCATGTTCAATTTCTTGAAGTCGTTGATGATATCGTTGAACTCGTTCAAATTGTTCAAGATACTTTGGTTTTTCCATTTTTTTACTCCTTCATTTTATTCCGGCTCACACAGATCCGTAAATATTACCAATGATTGGTTTTTCCATTTCAACCATGTAGAAGGATTGCTTAGCGTCAGGAAAAATATT
>Ga0302250_1002562_pt1 | contig 11002 bp, 7 predicted proteins | sample AAG_RA_Asp_MG_FD_193536 | JGI IMG/M metagenome (GOLD analysis project Ga0302250, IMG submission 193536) | Enriched activated sludge microbial communities from anaerobic digester in WTTP, New Holstein, Wisconsin, United States - AAG_RA_Asp | ecosystem: Engineered > Bioreactor > Anaerobic >... | reverse complement strand
ATAACAAGGGCTTGGCGTAATGGCGGGCGAAGTGCCTCATATGAAACTTTTTGCTAAATTTGAACTTTGGTGCTTCGTATCAACAGTAGTGCTGTAAAACCGCCACTACGCCAAGCCCCGAAACGTTGTGTGCAAGCGTAAAAGACAACGACCCGACAGAAAATAACGGACAGAAAAACAGAAAAAGTAAACCATTTTGACAGGTGACCAAAGACATAGAAACAATACAACAAACGGACAACGAGTAAGCCGACACTCATTGCCGACCCTTCTGTGTTTTAATTTTTCCCAACGCACAAAAAATTTGAAATACGGAGTATTCACGAACTCTTCTAAAAATAATTGTGACGTGAGTAAATTCTATGCCGACCCGCAAACGGCACATTTGCAAGCCGCAAAAGTCAACGCACAAGCCAAGCTTGCAAAAGAGCCGTTTTTTGCCATCGCACAGACAGAAATATTAACTTTGAACGATACATTAAAAAATAAATGAAGTTTTCAGACCCGTTTAAAATATTGTCTCCCAACGAAAGGTGGGCTCCGACACAAAGCCAAATGGACGCTTTTCAAAACGCCTATGAAAAGCTGTTACCGCCATTGGTTTATAAAATCAGACTTGCAGTTGCAAAATGGCGTGACGAAAATTATGCAGGTGTATCCGACACGACAAAATCACTTTTGAATTTTTGGTTTAATCAAGAGCATTTAATCGGACAGACAAAATTCAGTTTTTTCTTTTCGCAACGAGAAGCCATTGAATCAATCGTTTATCTTTATGAAATAGCCAACGCCAAGGACAAATACGAATTGATGAAGTTTGATTCATCAGGTCGTATCAGCACGGGTATGTTTGACGAAAACTGGACTCGTTATGTAGTGAAAATGGCGACAGGTGCAGGTAAGACTAAGGTAATGGGCTTGACTTTGGTTTGGTCATACTTCCATAAACTTTATGAAGCCGACAGCACACTCTCAAAAGACTTCTTGGTAATTGCTCCAAACATCATCGTTTTAAATCGTTTGAGAAAAGATTTTGACGGCCTTAAAATGTTTTTTGATGAGCCTTTTATTCCTGACAATGGCTTTGACGACAAGGACTGGAAAAACGATTTTCTATTAACGCTGCATATTCAGGACGACTTAAAACCGATAACAGAATCTGGGAACATTTTCCTGACCAACATACACCGTGTATTTTTCAATGAAGAACCTGAACAGAGTTTTGAAACAACTTTCTTAGGCGTAAAACCAAAACCTGATGCAGACACTTCAAAAGGCTTAGACCTTGGAAAAATTTTAAGAAGCGATAAAATCAAAAATCTGGTTGTGCTGAATGATGAAGCCCACCACATTCACGATAGTTCACTGGCTTGGTTCAAAAGTATTGAAGATATCAATAATAAACTCAAACTGAAAACCGGAAACGGCATCAGTTTGCAGGCAGACTATACCGCAACACCAAGACATAACAACGGAGCAATCTTCGTTCAGACTATTTGCGATTATCCGTTGGTTGAAGCCATCAAACACAATGTTGTAAAATCTCCTGTTTTGCCTGATGAAGCATCAAGGCAAAAAATTCAGGAAAAAGACAGCAATGATTTTGTTGAACGATACCGTGACTACATTCATTTGGGCTATTTGGAATGGGAACAGCAGTATGAAGAACTGAAAAATCACAAAACTCCTATTCTCTTCATAATGACTATGAACACCAAAGAAGCCGACCAAGCCGCTGCTTTTTTGGAAGCCAATTACCCAAAAATGAAAAATTCGGTGCTGACAATTCACACCAATAAATCGGGTGAAATCAAAGAATCGGCATCAAGTAAAAAAGACAAGGAAGAATTAGAGAAATTACGTAAAGCAGCAGATGATATTGATAAAGACCATTCGCCTTACAAAGCCGTTGTTTCGGTGTTGATGCTTCGGGAAGGTTGGGATGTTAGAAATGTTACCACAATAGTGGGGCTTCGCCCCTATGGTGCGGATTCTAAAATCCTTCCTGAACAAACCATCGGACGTGGTTTGCGAAAGATGTTTTCGCTGGACACTCCCGAAAAATTGGTAATTGTTGGAACGCCTAAGTTTTTGGAGTTCGTGGAAGAACTGAAAACGGAAGGTGTTGAATTCCAATACAGCCCAATGGGTAAAGGCACGAAAGGAAAGTCGCCTGTTATTGTGGAAGTGGACAAAGAAAATCCCGATAAGGATTTGGATAAACTGGATATTCCCATTCCACAAATGAGTCCGAGAATTTATCGTGAGTTCAAAAATTTGGAATTCATAGACGTAAGTAAATTCAAAAACGAAAAAGTTGCTCTTAAAAAATTCAGTTCAGACGAGTTGAAAGAGATTGTATTTAATGACATTGAAGGCAATCTTTCACACAAAACAGTTTTTAAAGACACGGTTCCTGATTACCGCAATGTAATTGGCTTTTTCACTTCTTCCATTTTAAAAGATAGCCGATTGGTAAGCGGCTTCAATATCCTTTATCCGAAAGTTGAAAGCTTTATCAAGTATCAGCTTTTTACTAATGAAGTTGAATTAAGCGACCCACAAACACTAAGAAATCTTTCGGAAGTAAAGCCAAAGGAAGTTTTGAGAACTACGTTCAAAAAGGCGATTGATGAACTAACCGTAACCGACAAAGGAACAGCAGAAGTAAAAAACTACATTTCGCTAAAACTGACCAAACCAAAGGTTGCAGAAAACCAACCTTTCCTTGTTCCCAAAAAATCGGTTTTCAACAAAATCATTGGTGACAATCCGTTTGAACTGGAAGTAGCATCATTTCTTGAAAGTCGGTTTTCAGATGTAATTGCCTACGCAAAAAACACAATGGGCGAAGGTGGTATCAATTTCAAAATTGAATATCAGGCTCAAGACGGTAACATCAGGGAGTATTATCCTGACTTCTTTGTAAAAACCGGACCGAACACTTTTTACATACTTGAAACCAAAGGCAGGGAAGATTTAGACGACTTGCTAAAAATTAAACGTCTGGTAACTTGGTGCAAAGACATTAACAAAGCTCAAAGCGAATACACGTACACTCCTGTGTATGTAAAGCAGGAAAAATGGGATGAGGTAAAGCAAAATCTGAAATCATTCCAAGACCTAATTGAAATATTTAATGTAGCGGATAAAGAAATGGCATTATGAACTTGAACGATACTGATAAAAACCGAATCATTGAACTGATAAAGGCAGGTGAAAAACTGCCCAAAGAATACATCTACAAACTATTTGCTGATGAAGAAGATGTATTCCTGTTTTGGAACGGAAGAAAGGAAGACGTAACCAATATAGCCCTGCCCTTTCATAGCATTGAGCATATAGACGAGCCACGAAAAGAAGAAAAGAAGCAAGGCGATATGTTTGAAATGTTTGATACCCGTGGGCGACAACTCAAAGGCTGGACAAACAAATTGATTTGGGGCGATAATAAATTGATACTTTCTTCATTGGCAAATGGCCCTATTCGGGATGAAATAGAAAAAGAAGGCGGTTTAAAACTCATATACATTGACCCACCTTTTGCCGTAGGTGCTGACTTTGGTTTTGAAATTGAAATTGGCGGAGAAAAAGCAGAAAAGAAACAAAGTATTATTGAAGAAATTGCATACAGAGATACTTGGGGTAAAGGCATTTCATCTTATCTGACAATGATGTACGAACGCCTAAAATTAATGCACAGTTTATTGTCGGAAGATGGAAGTATCTATGTGCATATTGATTGGAGGGTTTCTTCTTATATGAGATTATTATTGAATGATATTTTCGGAACTGAAAATTTTAGAAACGAAATAGTTTGGTGGTATTTATGGGGGGGGCGTGGAAAAAAACAATGGAATAATAAACACGATAATATATTGTTTTACACTAAATCAGACAAATGGTGTTTCAATTATTTAGAAGTTTTAGAAGGTCATAATTTAATGACAGAAGGTTCAAAAAATCGTTTGAATTATAAAGGTGCAATGGTGACTACGAAAAGTGAATCATCTGAAATTCCAGAAGATAAAGTATTACCTTCTGATACTTGGTATATAGCTACAATAAATGCAATGGCAACTGAAAAAATTGCTTATCCAACCCAAAAACCCGAAGCCTTATTAGAACGCATAATCAAAGCCAGCAGCAATGAGGGTGATTTGATTGCCGACTTCTTCTGTGGCAGCGGTACCACTGCAGCAGTAGCAGAAAAATTAGGAAGAAAATGGATTACAACTGATTTAGGACGTTTTTCTATTCACACCGCACGCAAGCGTTTAATTGGTGTGCAACGTGAACTGCAAAAAAACGGTAAAGACTTCAGAGCATTTGAAATACTCAACCTTGGCAAATATGAAAGGCAGTTCTTTATGGACGACCTTACTAACGGGAAACGCAAAGCCAAAGAAGACCTGTATGTGGATTTGATTTTGGAAGCCTACAAAGCCAAACGTATAGATGGACACAGTGCCCTCCACGGTCAAAAAGCAGGCAGGTTTGTGCACGTGGGGCCTTTAGACGTTCCGGTTACACAAAGCCGATTGGTGGATATTTTTGAAGAGTGCCGCAAAAATCTTTATACGCAGGTTGATGTTTTGGGCTTTGAGTTTGAAATGGGCTTAACCCCCCAATTCATTCAGGAACTGAAAGAAAAAGGTGTTTCGATTACATTGAAATACATACCCAAAGATGTGTTTGACAAACGAGCGGTTGAGAAAGGACAAGTAAAATTCTTTGATGTTGCTTATTTGAACACCAAAGAAAAAATCAACGGAAAATCTATCACCATCGAACTGACCGACTTTGTTACTCACTACACCCAAGACGACATTGAAGAACTACAACAATCAATGAGAGCAGGAAGCAAAGTGGTAATTGAAGATGGTCAGATTATCAAAGTAGAAAAAGACAAAAACGGCATCATCACCAAAACCATTCTCACCAAAGACTGGCACGACTGGATTGACTATTGGGCAATTGACTTCAACTACGAAGACAAGAAGGAAATAATCAAAATCAAAAACGAATCAGGCGAGATCGAAGAACACTGGACCGGCAACTACCTGTTTGAAAACGAGTGGCAGAGTTTCCGCACCAAGAAAAACCCAACGCTTGAATTTACAAGCATTGCATACGAATACAAGAAAGCAGGCAAATACAAAGTGATGGTTAAGGTGGTTGACATTTTAGGTATTGATACGAGTAAGATAATTGAAGTGCATATCAAATGAGAAAAGAAGCAAAACACCTGTATCAAAAAGCCATTGACTCATTAACATTGAGCATTGAGCTTTTCAATCGTCCGAACGATTGTGGTCGTGTACATGGTGTTTTGATTTTTTTGGATCATGCATTTGAAATGTTACTCAAAGCAAGTATTATTCACAAAGGTAGTAAGATCAAAGAGAAAGGGGCAAAAGAAACTATTGGCTTTAGTGCTTGTGTGCGTAAAGGATTTAGCGATAATACAATCAAGTTTTTATCTGATACAGATGTTTTGACTTTGCAGACTATCAACGGATTGAGAGATGCTGCACAACATTACACACTTGAAATGTCGGAGCAGTATCTCTATTTTCAAGCTCAAGCTGGCTTGACACTTTTCAGAGATATAGCCAAAAAGGTTTTTAATATAGACTTAAAGACCGAATTGCCTGTTCGAGTATTGCCTCTATCCACTACTCCCCCAATGGACATTCAAGCTTTTTTCAGCACAGAAGTTCAAGAAATTAAAAAACTACTTGCACCAAAGAGCAGAAAGAAACTGGAAGCGACAGAAAAGTTGAGAGCATTAGCGATAATGGAAAATGCCATTCAGGGAAATGAATCACAGCCATCAGACACAGAACTGAAAGCATTAGCTAAAAGACTTTCAAAAGCTACAAATTGGGGACAGCTTTTTCCAAGCGTTTCAACTTTGTCATTTACTCAAAATGGTTATGGGCCTTCACTGGACTTGAGAATCACTAAATCAGAAGGTGTTCCCGTGACAGTTGTTCCCGAAGGAACACCAGGCGCGGGAGTAGTTGCAGTTAAGCGTGTGAATGAACTGGACTTTTATAATCTTGGAAGAGACCAGTTAGCAAGAAAGTTAGGTTTAACAGGTCCGAGGACTTCTGAAGCAATAAAGTATTTTAAGGTTAAAGAAGATAGTGAGTGCTTTAAGCAAATTCAAATAGGGAAAACTTTTTTTGATAGATATTCACAAAAAGCAATAGAGAAAATAAAGGAAGGACTAAAAACAAAAACGATTGAAGAAATTTGGAATGAAAGATAAAAGCCAATGCACAGGTGTAAGCACATTTGCAAGCCGCACAAGCCCAAGCACAAACCAAAGCTTGCAAAAGAGCTTCCACCTCTCCCACGCTGGACAGAATTTCAAAATTTTTTCCCTACAAAATGAAAAATTAAAACACCCGACACACAGCCCGACAATGGATGAAAACTCAACAAAGACAATGGTTTACAGACATGGTGGACAAGAACGCCAGCACACAACAGGCGTTTGGCGGCAATGGCGGGTGACGTGGTTAATTGAACATTCTACCTCGCATCAACTTTTGTGGTGTATTGACAGTTTTGTGCTCCGAAATCCGCCACTGCGCCAAGCGCCAAACCGTTGGGTGCCAAAATAAGAAGCAAATTACCCCAAATGGGGAAGCAATAAATAGTATGAACCCTTAAATCAACAGTTATGAAAAAGAAAATTTTAATCCTTGTCGCGATGCTAATGGGCATTTGTTACACTTTTGCAAACACCATCATAGTAGATTATTATGGTGCTGGGCAATTCACATCTATCCAAATAGCTATCAACAATGCATCATCAAATGATACAATAAAGGTTTGGCCTGGAATTTATTCAGAACAAATTACTTTAAATAAAAACGTTATAATAATTGGTTCTGGATATGAAAATACAACGATAACAAGTAATTCAAATCCAACAATTAATATGAGTTCTGGCAAGATTTTTCATTTTAAAATCAACAGTTTAAATGGAGATGGCATTTGGTTACATCATGGAATTGTTAGTAACTGCGTTATTACTGGTTGTTCCTTATGTGGAATTTATGCTGGAACTGCTGGAGATGATGGATTAGTAAGAAACTGTGTCCTCACTAAAAATGGAACCGCAGGAATTGCCGTTGGCTACTATACAAGTTCTACAATAACGGTTGTGAATTGTATTGCAAGACCAAATGGTGGAAAAGATTTTAGAGGTGAATATGGCTCAACCTTTAATCTTTCCTACTCAAATGGTGCAACAAACGGTCATACTTCAGGTAATCAGGGAGTTATAGACATTGATCCTCAATTTTACTCTGAAAATGATTATCATATTGGAGAAGGTACTCCATGTTGGAATACTGGGAATCCAGCTTTACAAGATCCTGATGGTTCACAAAGTGACATGGGTTATTTTGGAGGTCCAGAATGTCCTATTTATCCAACAGTATTTGAGATTATAATAACTCCCAATGGCAATAATATTAATCTTGAAGCCAAAGGAAGAGCTAACTATTAATTGGAGGATAGGATCATGAAAAAGTTCATCCTTATAATATTGTCTTTCCTGATTGCTGTTTTCGCTTATTCCCAATTTCCACGAGATCAAAAAATAGTTACCGCAGAATATTTTATAAACATTGATCCGGGAGAAGGAAATGGTATTGCGATCAATTTAGGAGGGACACCTCTTTGGGAGGTTACAGTAAATGTTCCAAATATACAATTGGCAGTTGGATCAAAAATCTATATTCGCTTTAAAAGCACTAATGGTAAATGGAGCGCGCCTAGGAGTATAAAAAGAAAACCATATTTCGAAAATCGTGGTAGTACTCTTGAATATGGTGAGTATTTTATTAATAGTGATCCTGGACAAGGGAATGGCCAACAGGTAAGTTTTCAAAATGGGATCGCCAATATATATGGTTTAAATATTAAACGGGGGGACAAAATATACGTTAGAATAAGAGATAATCTAAACAGATGGAGCCTATCAAGACCAGTTACATTTAATTTTAAAGAAATCATTAAGGCTGAGTATTATATAAAATATGGTTCAGGTGGTTCATCCAATCCCCAATTGATGAATTTAAGTCCTTATAATGAATATTCTTGTGTTTACACTGCTATTGATAATGATATTCCAAAAAACAATTTTGATACTGCCTTTATCAGATTTCAAACTAAGGATAAATTTTATAGTCAATGGGCAAAAAGGAGAATGGATAATGTTGGTATAGATGAATTATCAATCAACAAATACAAACTAGCAAATTATCCGAATCCATTTTCTCAAGTTACAACAATTTCTTTCTCAATACCTGAAACGGCTCATGTAACTCTGAAAATTATTGGAATCCTTGGAACATATAACACAGAAATTGTTTCCGAAAAAAAATCTGCTGGAAAGTATGAGATAAAATTTGACGCTTCTAAACTTCCTGAAGGTATGTATTATTGCCAATTATATGTCAATAATCAAACTTCATCCATAAAACTAATTGTCCATAGATGATTGCTAATGACCTTATTTACGAAATGAATTGAATTATTTCGGCACCCAACAAGCCGATAAAACCAATGCTATTACACACGGGATCGCCCGTGCGATTCCTAAAAGATACGCACTAGTTTTAGCAGCGGGTCGTTGTGTGGCATTAAAATTAAAAGTTCAATGATTAAAAATATGTTCCATTCAATAAAACAGCAAACCTATGAAAAAAATTATTTTTCTAGCAGTTTTACTTGTAATAGTAAGCTGTCATAAAAAAGATGAATCAGTGGTTCCTCCTCCAATTAATTTTGATTATACAAACATTAATTTCAGTATTTCACTTCCTATTCCCAATGATCAAATAAATCAACTTAAGGTCTTCACCTTTCAGGATGAAAAATACCCGCAGAATCAATCTGTAACACTCAAATTGAAGAAAAATTGCTTTAATACTATTAGTCTATTTAAAGGTGATAAATTATTTGCTATTGTAAGGTCTGATCCTTCTAGAATTCATGATTCAGTGATAAGTCCTGATATGATCGGAAAAAGTTTATTGTCGTTAGTATTTGACTTCTTAACTCCTGGATATAATGGGGTAAAATTTGCGATTGATAATGCCGTCTCATCTATCCATTTTCAAGACCTTATAAATCTATTAAATTCAAAGTGGAATTCAAATGGAATATCAGACTTAATAGATGACTCAGCTTTTAAAACATGTTTGCTTTCAATTATATCCGATCTTCTTCCACAACAAAAGGGAAAAATTGATCTTACGAAAGATCGAAGGATTTTTTCAATTCCATTTAAGTCAAACGAAAGTATTTCATACTTTTACATAACATTCCCTTCTATAAAGCTGTCCGGATTAGATATTACAGAAATATCAATAAATCAAAATAAAGCAAAATTTAAAATAAAAAATTCGAGAAGAAGGCAGACAGATGTTTATCTTTATAAAAATGATCAAATACAGTCAACCTTTGCACTTGGTGGACGTGTTCAATCTGGATTAATTGCTACTGCACTTAGTGAATTAGTCTGTCCATCTGAACACGAGTTTGAACTTGATTTTACTGGAATGGCATTCAAAGATTCTTATTGCATGAATGTCCTTGGGCCTGCTTGGAGTTTTCCATGGGTAACTGATACGCGGTATTCAAATCCCTGGATAAGAACAATGGCTATAAATCAAGGGCTTCCCGTTCTAACATTTTTATTTGATGTCAGCGTTAAACCAGAGGAACTTGAGCCAATCAAACAAGTCATAATTGATTTATATAACTGGTTACAGGTCGAAGTTGATTGGATTCAAATTCAAAATCAGTTTAAAAATAGAAGTACAGAAGATAACTTGTTCTTTGTTGATTTTGCTCTGGCATCAATGAATGCACTCTACACTGTTTTGACTAAAACAGGGGTTGTAGAAAACATAGGGGCAAATATCTTTCATTATTGTGGAACCGCCCTTACAAGTTGGACAACTTGTGTGAAGGCCCATTTGGGGGATTTTTTCAGGTTATTACAATTCTTCGCTATGGTTGTTGAAGAATTAAGAGTCATGGACGATTATATGAATACAGCCTATAGGACAGATTTTTATTTTGTTAACGGTGTTGTAGGCCAAGGTGATCTTCAAGGAACATGGCAAGGATTATCATCAAATCCATTTGATGGTTGGCAATCTTTTTCAATAATGAATCATACGACACCATATTATATTGAAGAACATTCTTGGGGGTATTATACCAAAGCCGGTTTCTGTGAATCAATGGGATATGACGACTATAATCCTGGAACAAGACAAGGTACTGGATATACCACGGAGTTTATTAAAAACTTGCCAAATCCAGGATGGTGTTTTTCTATTACCGCTGTATCAACTTTTCAGGTTAATGATGCATTAAATCATATGGATGGTACATTTTCAAATGCTCAACCAGGTGATCCATGTCAAGCACCTGGTGGTACTTTTTATTTAGATAAGATACGGTAAGTAAATGCAGATGTTGAAAAAATAAAATTAAGAGATTAACGCCACATAACAGCCCGCTATGCGCGAGGCTTCGCCCAGCGCATAGCGGGTGAACGTTGGCGTTCATTGTAAAAAGGTAGAAATATCAAACTAATTAGGTACATTTTATTTATTCCAATATTCTCCTCGAAGCGAGGATTTTCAATCCGAAGCAATGTTATATCAAATGGTTACAAATAAACCTACATAGGTTGAAAAATAACACTCGTGGATCATGCCGTGACCAACACCTGCTCCCGCAGATTTTATCGTGTGTGAGGTCTTTCATAAAACAGAAGGTTATTTTTACGAAAAATAAAGTTATATTCCTAATAATTTAGTCGAAGGAGATTTAATCTTCCTGACTTCGACAATGCGTCACCCTAAAAATTTTTCCAAAACTTTTCATCAAAAAGAGGTGCGATTAATTTGTGTTTTTTAGTTATCAACATTGTCTTGGTCATTGTTTCACCGCTCTTTGG
>Ga0302250_1002559_pt1 | contig 11009 bp, 11 predicted proteins | sample AAG_RA_Asp_MG_FD_193536 | JGI IMG/M metagenome (GOLD analysis project Ga0302250, IMG submission 193536) | Enriched activated sludge microbial communities from anaerobic digester in WTTP, New Holstein, Wisconsin, United States - AAG_RA_Asp | ecosystem: Engineered > Bioreactor > Anaerobic >... | reverse complement strand
GGAGTTAATATCTGCCAGTTCCAGTTCGGTTCGCTGTTTCAGGCCCATTTGGGTGGCTTCTTCCAGACTGATGGCCTGCTTGTCAGGAAGCAGGAATTCCCCTTCGGGAACCGCCTGCGAATCTGCCTCGCCGATCTGCTTGCGAAAAGCCGCCAGTGCCAGATCATAGGTGTTTTCTGCCTGGAGAACCTGGGGTTGCAGCTTGGCCACTTCCAAACGTGCTCTAAGAACGTCAAATTCGGAGACCTGGCCTTCACTTTGGAAGAGCTCCACTCGCTGCAAATGGCGGTTGGCAATCTGCAGTCCTTCCTTTTGCACATCCCAAAGCTTTTTTGCCAACATGCACTGGTAGAAAAGCTCTGTAGTCTGCAAAACCACATCCTGCTCTTCCAGATCGTACCGCAATTTCTGAATGCTGCGATAACGATCCACCGCCTTGATTCCGTTTATCAGTTTCCCGCCTAAAAAAATCACCTGATCCAGCTTCAGTTGCATGGCAAAGGATCCTTCACCGCTGGGTGAGGCTGGGATCATGGAAGAAACCATGTTCTCCACTACTGCGGCTAGATAGTGATCATTGTCGGTGGCAAGTGAATCCAGCCCAGAGCTCACACTGAAGGATGAGGGAATGGCTGAAGGTGGCAGATAAGTTTTGCTCAGTCCATATGCTCCCTGCAGAGTGAGCTGCGGAAGCAGGCTGCCCCGCACGTCATTGTAAGTTTGCTCGGCTTTTTTTACGTCTTCCATGGCCATCAGCAGATTCTTGTTGTTCTGTCTGGCCTTGGCGATGCTCTCCTCCAAACTTATGCCTGATAGCCCAATGGCCATAAACATAAGCAGGAACGACATTAAGAGGGTCTTTTTCATGTTTAACCTCGTTTTACTATTCCATATAAAATCATCTGAATTATCAATTCGTGATCGCGCTCAATTCGCTGCAGCAGTTTTGGAACATCGATCACCGTAAAGCTCATATCTCCCATAAGATACCAGTCCACCAGCATGTCGCTTAACCGCTCCCCTGAGATGTTGTCAGCCAGAATTCCCTGTTCTTCTCCCAGTTTCAGGATGCCCTTCAGCATCTCCATCATCCGGCTGCGATTGCCAAGCCGAAAACCATTCAGGCGATCCTGGTAATTGTAAGGTAGATTCCGCATGCATTCGATTAAAATCGGCATGTTCTCATACACAAACCTGATCGGAATATGCAAGAACGCATGGAGTTTGGCTTCAAAGGATTCAATCTCATCCAATTGCTCCTGCAAAGCCAGGAAGTAATCCTCCGCCTTTTTCTCCACCGCTGCCATAAACAGCTCTTCTTTGTTGGCATAATAATAGTAAACGGTCCCTTTGGCGATCTGCGCTGTTGCCGCTATCTCGTCCAGAGAAGTCTTGTTAAATCCGTATCTGGAAAACAGCTTTGAAGCGGTTTCCAGGATTATTTGCCGTTTTTCACCAGCATTACTCATAGCTTTTCCTTTGTTGTTATGGCTTGTATCTCAATACCTTACACACACACGTCTGAATATCTGACTCATTTTGGCTTAGTAGTCAGAATCGTCAAGTCAATTCTTCTTGATTTTTTAATCTTGCAGGTAATTTTCTGTCCCCTTCTTCCTCACCTCCCGAATGCCACCCGCTATCCTCCCGAGTCCCTCCCGAATCAAATCAGCGAGGAATTCGAGTGGATACCGGGTTGCTACCCAGGGGCCAGGAAGGAGCGAATAAGGTTGACAGCATAGTCTTATGGCGCAATTCGGTGGATCGATGTAAGCAAGATAAAGATGAAACCCAAGAAAGAGATTGACAGGAATTGGCTGAGGAAATTTATGGCATCCATGAAAAGAAGCCGCATGCTTCTGCCTTAGGGTGAAAAGCTACTAAGGCCATTGAGTATAATAATAAAGAAGAGTAAACTCTTTACTGTGAAGAATGCGGAACCTGGTTTCCGCTTTTTTCATTTCCGGTAAGAAGGAGGTTCTTATAATCCGGATTAAACGTGGTAAGGCAAAGACCAAGGAAGTGGTGCCAAAAGAGCGCATCAATAACCAGATCGACGCGGACAAAGTTCGCCTGATCGGTAGCGATGGAAAACAGATTGGAGTGGTTACCCTGCGTGAAGCATTGCGTCGCGCCGAAGAAGCCGATTTGGATCTGGTGGAGATTTCTCCCAATGTGGAGCCACCGGTCTGCCGCATATTGGATTTTAGCAAATACTACTTCGAGAAAGAGAAAAAAGCCAAGGAAGCCCGAAAAAAACAACATGAAGTGGAAGTGAAAGAAATCAAGTTCGGCCCCAATACCGAAGAACACGACTTTAACTTCAAGAAGAATAATGCCATCAAATTCCTGAAACAGCATAACAAGGTGAAATTCACCGTGCGTTTCCGGGGTCGGCAGATGGCGCACAAAGAACTGGGCTACCGGGTTTTGGACAAGCTGAAAGCAGAATTGGGTCACATTGCGGACGTGGATAGCGAACCCGTATCCGATCGCAACCTTCTGTCCATGGTTGTAACCCCGAAAAAGGACATCGACCGCATTCTAGCCAAAGACGCCAAACCTGCGGAAACCGCCGTTCCTGAAACCCTGGAACCGGCTGCCGTTGCAGAAACTGCGCCTGAAAGCAGCCAGGAAAACGAAAGCTAAGCCAAACCTGATCAATCCTGCGGACTGATATCCAAGTCCCGCCTGAGATAATCGCAAAACTGAAGTCCCGGGTAAGCACCCGGAGTAAAAGAGATTAATAGATAAGGAGATAAAAATGCCTAAGATCAAAACCAACCGATCGGCCGCCAAACGCTTCAAAGTTACCGGCACGGGAAAGATTGTGCGCCACCACGCCAAAAGCGCTCATATCAAGACCAAGAAATCACCCAAACTGAAACGCAATCTGCGTACCAGCGCCATCGTCGTGAAAGCTGACGAAAAAAGAATCTACCGGATGCTGGGTATCTAAAACAGGAGGAATGACAAATGCCAAGAGTAACAAATAACGTAGCAGCCCATCGCAGAAGAAAAGCTTACATGCTGAAAGCCCGTGGCTATTTTGGCCGCCGCAGCAAAACCTACCGCGTAGCACGCCAAACCGTGGAACGCGCCATGGCCTTCGCTTTTGCACATCGCAAGCTGAAAAAACGCCAGTTCCGCAGCCTTTGGATCACCCGTATCAACGCTGCCTGCCGCCTGAACGACATGAGCTACAGCCGCTTTATAAACGGCCTTCATAAAGCCAATATAGATATCAACCGTAAAACTTTGGCTCACCTTGCCTGGCATGATGCTCCGGCTTTTGCCAAGCTGGTCGAGATCGCAAAAGGGTAATAATTACACGGATTCACGCGGATTTTGTGAGTGATTATGCATACGCATCCTTTGAACTCATAAACCGAGTAATGATGACAAGGATCAGATAATGCTGAGTAAAGAAGTAGATAACGACCTAACTGAAAAAGAGATCGGAATGTTCTACAAAACTTACAACGCTTGGGGATACGGTCATCTGGAGAAAGTGTATCAAAACGCCCTGATCTATGAGCTGAATAAACTTGGCTTGAAAGTAGAATCCCAGAAGCCTATTGAAGTCCATTACGAAAACACCATTATCGGCAAGTATTATGCCGATCTGAGGGTGGAAGATAAACATATTATTGAGCTGAAAACTGCTGCCCGAATTCTGCCGGAACATGAAGCTCAACTACTACATAATAAGAAATCTACGGAAACGGAACTGGGGCTGATCCTGAATTATGGTCCCCAAGCCGAGATCAAACGGAAGATACTTAAGGTAAGAAATCTGCGAAAATCCGCGTAATCCGTGTAAATCCGAGTTATTTATCTAATCGAGGAAACGTTGCAAGAACAGCTGAAGGAATTGGTAAAGCAGGCTGAAACCGACATTCAAGCCTGTGTTACGGCAAATGATCTGATGAACGCAAAGGCTCAATATCTGGGGAAAAAGAGCGTTTTGAACGGTCTTTTTGCCCGGATGAAGGAGCTTAGCCCGGAAGAGCGTCCCGCTTTCGGAAATATGATAAACCAAAGCCGGACGCAGATTGAAGCTCTGCTGGAGATCAGAAGCAAGCAGGTGAAGGAACAGGCCTGGATGAATAATTCCAATGCGAGTTCCTACGATCTCAGCATGCCTGGAATCGAAAGCTCACGCGGTGGTTTTCATCCGCTGACCATAGTTCGCAGAGAGATCGATGAAGTGTTTTTGAGCATGGGTTTTGAAATAGCTGAAGGGCCTGATATCGATGATGATTTTCACAATTTCGATGCCCTGAATACCCCTGCCGATCATCCTTCCCGCAATCTGGCGGATACCTTTTATCTGGAAAATGGCGGCTTGCTGAGAACTCAAACCTCCACAGTTCAAATCCGCACCATGGAACGCTATGCCCCGCCGATCAGGATAATCTCACCTGGGCGCTGTTATCGAAACGACAAGCCCGACCCTTCCCACTCCCCTGTTTTCCATCAGGTGGAAGCCCTGGTAGTAGATAAAGGCATCAGCCTTGGAGACCTGACCGATACCCTTCAACAATTCGCCTCCATCATGTTTGGCAAGAAAGTTGGCAGCAGGATTCGTCCCCATTTCTTCCCCTTCACCGAACCCAGCGCGGAGATGGACATATCCTGCGTGGTTTGTGAAGGTTCAGGTTGCCGGGTATGCAAAAACTCAGGTTGGCTGGAAATGGGCGGAGCTGGAATGGTAGACCCCAATGTGTTTGACATTTTGGGAATCGATTCTGAGCTTTATACCGGTTTTGCCTTTGGCCTGGGAATCGAAAGGATTGCCATGCTGAAATACAATATTCCTGATATGCGGATCCTTTTTGAGAACGATCTTAAGATGCTGCGTCAATTCAAAGGAGAGCTAAGATGATTATCTCTTTGAACTGGCTGAAGAAGTACATCGAGCTTGGTGAAAGCACTGCCGAACTGGAAAAACTGCTAACCTTTGCCGGCATCGAAGTGGAAGCTGTAAAAGAGCTTCCTGCTCTGCCCAAAAGCGTGATAAGCGCCAAAGTGGTTTCTGCCGTGGCAGTTCCCAAAACTGACCATTTGCAGCAATGCCTGGTGGATATCGGCGAATATGATTATCCCGAAAAAAACGAAGCAGGCTATGTGCAAGTGATCTGTGGTGCTCCCAATTGCCAGGCTGGAATGATGGCCATCATCGCCCTGCCGGGAAGTGAATTGCCGGGTTATACAATCGGCAAGGCTAAGATAAGAGGTGTGGAATCGCACGGAATGCTCTGCTCGGAAAAGGAATTGGGAATTTCCGACAATCATGCCGGAATCATCGAGCTTCCCTACGAAACTGCGATCGGAATCAGCGTAAATGACCTTTATGATTTGCCGGATACAATCTTTGAACTTGAGATCACTCCAAACCGGCCAGATCTGCTGGGTTATCTTGGCATCGCCAGAGACCTTTCCGCAAAGTTATCCCGTCCACTTATCATGCCCGACACCAAAATTGAGGACGAGTATTTCGCAAAACAAGACTTGGCTTTAAAGCTGGTGATCAATGACACTGAAAAGTGCCCCCGCTATACTGCCAGACTCTTTGTCGATGTGCAAACAGGACAATCTCCGCTTTGGATGAAAACCGCTCTGATCAAATCCGGACTCAGGCCGATCAGCAATCTGGTGGACATCACGAACTTTGTGATGCTGGAATATGGTCATCCCCTGCATGCTTTTGACTATGCAAGACTTCGCAGCCTACCTGGAGATACGGTCCCTGCTATCGTAGTTCGCCGAGCTGAAGACAATGAAACTTTCACGGCTTTAGACGGTAAGACCTACACTCTTGACAGCGAAGACCTGGTAATCGGAGATGGAGAAAGTCCCTCTGCGTTGGCTGGTGTAATGGGCTCTGAGCAATCCGGCATAAATCCCGAAACTTGCATGGTAGTATTGGAAAGCGCAGCCTTTCATCCTGGCTCGATTCGCAGAACATCTTACAAGCTAAAGCTTAGCACCGACTCATCGTACCGTTTCGAGCGGCACCTAAGCGATCATGCCACAGACGCAGCTTCTTTGCGCGCCGCCAAATTGATCTGTGAACTGGCAAATGGCAAGCTCTGCCCCAAAGTACATGACAATTGGCCAAATCCGTCCCAGCCCCAGGTTCTTGGCATTCGTCCCAGCAGATACAAACAGGTGATCGGATATGAACTGAACGACAATGCTATAATGGACTATCTGAAAAAACTGGGCCTGAAGTTTATCCAATATGGATGCTGGATTCCCGGAAAGATTACAGATGTTGCCAAGCTTTACTGCCATCACGCCGAGGAAATGAAACAGGGTAAGACGGAGTTCACCGAGTTACCGGATTGCGTTCACACTCAATATTATGAAATCCCACCCTACAGAATAGACCTGGAGCGTGAAATAGACCTGATCGAAGAGCTTGCCAGATTGGATGGATACGACAAGGTACCAGTGAAGACAATTCCCCGTCAGGTGATGGATCGTCATGCCTACAGGGTAAAGAAAGTTGCTGCGGAATACATTGTATCCAGGGGATTTTTTGAAACTCTGAACTACAGCTTTTCCGATTCAGCCCTGATGCTGAAGCTGGGATATGCGGAAAACGATCCCAAGCTGGATATGCTAAGATTGAAGAACCCCCAAAGCAGCAATCAGAGCGCGATGCGCACTTCGCTGGTTCCCCAGCTTCTGCAAAACCTGGTTTACAATCTGAATCACGGTGAAAAAAACATCAAGCTCTTCGAACTGGGTAAAACTTATCACAAAGCTGAAGGCCTGAGCTATGAACCCTATCACTTGGCCGCTGCACTCTGTGGAAGAATCCAAAATGAGCATTGGCAATACAAAGCAGCCATGATAAACGCATCATATCCCAAAGGCGTAGTGGAGGAATTGCTGGATCTGCTCGGTTTGCGGCAATACACCTGCCAACCAGCCAGCGAGCCATTCCTGCAAACCGCTGAATCAAGCCAATACCTGTTTCAAGGAAAGCAAGTAGCTTATTATGGCAAGCTGAGAGCAGATATTGCACAGACATTTGGAATTGATACCCTGGAACTGAAGCAGGACATCTGGATATTGGAGATGCATCTGGAAGATATCATCGAAGCCACACGCAATTTTCAACGGGTCTTTAATGAGCTTTCACGCTTTCCCTCAGTTGTCCGCGATATTTCTTTCCTAATCGCCGACTCAATTGGCTGGCAGGATATTCACCAGGAGATACTATCCTTGAATCCGGACCTGATCTGCGAGCTTAGCCCCTTCGACGAATACCGCGGAAAACAGGTTCCCAGCGGATATAGAAGCTTGTCCCTGCATTTAAAAATTCAGGACAAAGAAAAAACATTGACAGATGAACGAGTGGATCAACTTGTTGAATTAGTTATAAAAACCCTGCAAGACAAATGGCAGATAACAATGAGGTAAAATAATGGAAAGCCATGTAGTAAACCTACAAGACAAGATACAAAAATTGATAGACCAGTATACGCTGGACAAACAGAAGCTGGAAGAAATGGAGAATAAAGTAGCACAACTCACCGAAGAAAACTCGCAGCTTTTCGCCCAAATCGAGGCAAGCGGAAGCCAGAATGAAATGCAGGAAAACAAATACCAAACCCTGCAAGAGGAATTCAACAAACTGGAAACCCGTTATAATGAACTTCAGAAGATTCTGGCCGGATTTGAAACCCTGGCCGAAGGTGCAATAAAGAAAATCGACAGCATTATCCCCCTGCCGGAATTTGGGGAATAATAGATGCAAGCTGTTGAAGTAGAGATTTTCGGACGACGTTTCCGTCTGCGAAGCGACGATCCCGAAAAAACTACCCGCGTAGCAGATGAGATAAATCGCCAGATAAACGAACTGAGCAGCCAATACGACAATCTTGACTTCACCAAACTGCTACTACTTATCTGCCTTCAACAGCAAGAGCAGGTCATCGATCTTGGCGACCGAAATCTGGAACTAGGAACCGAGCTGGAACGCATGAATCAGATGATCTCCAGAATAATCTCATAATTCTCTATTGCCTGCAGAACTCGTGATATGAATTGCATAAAAGCTACTTCTGATTGGGGAGCCAAGCCATGAGCGGCATGCGAGCCGGCCAGTTCCGGATACATAAAGCTCAAAAGGTAGGCGCCCACTTTATGCTTGGCTTTGAAATGACAAGCTTACACGGTTCATGCGGGCTTTTTAATTCGCTTTGGCCAGTCCAAAGTTATATAGATTATAAAAAAGGAACAAATCTATGTCGACCATAAATCCCTTACTTGCCATAGGTATAGGTGCAGTTATCGGCTTTGTAATTGCACTGGTTATTTACATTTCTAAACGCAATACCACATTCAAACTAATCTCTCAGGCTACCAAGATCGCCGAGGACATGAAAAAAGAAGCGAAACAGGAGGCTGAAAACGCCAAGAAAGCCGCTCTTTTGGAAGCCAGAGAAGAATGGTTCAAACAAAAACGGATTCTGGACGAAGAAGTAAAAGAACGCCAAAAAGAACTGCGAGCACAAGAAAAGAAATACAATGAACGCCTCAGCAGTCTTGATAAACGCCTTGATTCGCTGGACAAAAAAGAAAGCAACTTAACCGAACAGGAAAAGAAACTGAAGACCAAAGACGATGAATTGATACAGCGCAAACAGGACCTGGAGAACATTATTACCGACCAAAAAAACAAACTGGCCGAAATAGCCGGTCTTTCGCGAGAGGAAGCGGTGTCCAGGCTTCGTGAAGAACTCATTTCCCAAGCCAGACAAGTAGCTGCCAATGACGTGCGTTTAACAGTGGAACAGCTAAAACTGGACGCCAGCAAGAAAGCCGCGGAAATACTCTCAACTGCCATTCAACGCATGGCTGTCGATCATGTTTCTGAAACCACGGTTTCTGTGGTCTCGTTGCCTTCGGACGAAATGAAGGGACGCATCATTGGCCGCGAAGGCAGAAACATCCGAACCTTTGAAAAAGCCAGTGGTGTAGATCTGATAATCGATGATACCCCTGAGGCGGTTGTTTTAAGTTGCTTCGATCCAGTGCGCCGTGAAATAGCCAGGCTTGCCCTGGAGAAACTAATCTCCGATGGACGAATTCATCCCGGACGCATCGAGGAAGTGATCTCCAAGACCACCAAGGAAATGGAGGAAACGCTCATCAAAATAGGCGAAAAAGCCGTGCTGGAAACCAATATCCACAATATCTCCCCCAATCTTATCAAGATTTTGGGGCGTTTGCATTACCGTACCAGTTATGGCCAAAATGTGCTTCAACATTCCATAGAAGCTGCTTGGATTTGCGGAATCCTGGCAGCAGAACTGAATCTGGATCAGGAAATCGCCCGTCGTGCCGGCTTACTGCACGATATCGGAAAGGCCGTGGATCACGAGTTTGACGGAACACATGCCATCATAGGCGCAAATCTGGCCAGGAAGAATGGTGAAGGCAAACTGATTGTGAATGCCATTGAAGCGCACCACGAAGAAGTGGAAGCTCTTTCGGTTTACGCCGCTTTAGCTCAGGCATCCGACGCCATATCCGGAGCTCGACCCGGAGCCCGGCGTGAAATGCTGGAAACCTATATGCAGCGTCTGGCCAAGCTGGAAGAAATCGCAAATGGCGTGGAAGGTGTGAATAAATCCTATGCCATCCAGGCAGGCCGTGAACTGCGCATAATTGTCGAGCCTAGCGTGATCGACGAAAATCAGACCACACTTTTGGCTACGGAGATTGCTGCTTCGATCGAAAAGCAGGTGCAATATCCCGGCCAGATTAAAGTAACCGTGATTAGAGAAACCCGGCAGATAGCCATGGCAAAATAATGCGAATCATCTTCTTTGGCGATGTTTATGGCAAAGCCGGAAGAGAAGCGCTACTAAGCTCTTTACCCGGCCTGAAAGATGAATTCAGGCCGGATTTTATTTTAGCCAACGCAGAAAATCTTGCCGATGGCAAAGGGCTTACTGAGAAAACACTTTATCCTCTGCTTCAGGCAGGCGTTCATGCTGTAACTGGCGGAAATCATCTCTGGGACAGAGCTGAATCCCTTAGCTATATTGCTAACCAAAACAAGATTATCAAACCTCGAAATTACCCTGAGATTACCCCTGGGAATCCCTATGGAGTTTTGGAAAACGAGGGACTCAAGCTAGGAATAATCAGCCTTTGCGGACAGATTTACATGCCCCCCTGCGACAACCCCTTCACATCTCTACAAAACTTTTGGGATCATCAGAAAGACAAAGAAGATATGCCCATAATCCTGGATATTCATGCAGAATCAACCAGCGAAAAAAGAGCTTTGGGCTGGTTTGCTGATGGAAAGCTGGCAGCAGTGTTGGGAACACATACTCATATCCAAACCGCCGATGAAGAAATACTACCCCAAGGGACTGCATACATTACCGACATCGGGATGACCGGCTCGCACGACAGTGTGATCGGAGTTCGCAAGGAGATAATCGTAAACAAGCTTATTAGCTGTATTCCATCGCGCTATGAATCATCTCATCTGGGCTTACAGGTCAATGCAGTTTTTTTGGAGCTTGACAACCAAGGCAAGGCTTGTAAAATTGAGCGGATACGCAGAATAATAGAAGGTGAAACAAATGCCGAATGAACTAAGTGGCAAGCCGGTATCTTTGGAATTGAACCGGGTTTGTAAAACCCTGATTGCTGATTACCAGCTCAAGCCCTGTATGGTCTTAATCCAAGTGGGAGAGGATCCCGCCTCTAGTTTTTACGTTCAAAGCATCATCAACAGCGGAACGAAACTGGGCTGCGAATGCAGACTTCATACCCTGGCTGCCGACACCTCCGAGGATGTGCTCCTTGAGCTGATCGAAACCGCGAATAATGACGACAGCATTAACGGTATAATGATCCAAAAACCCCTGCCCCGCCAGATCAGCGACAGCAGGATAAACTTGGCAGTGTCCCCAAATAAAGACCTGGATTGTTTACATCCCACAAACCTGGGAAAGATTATGATGGAA
>Ga0302250_1002556_pt1 | contig 11022 bp, 8 predicted proteins | sample AAG_RA_Asp_MG_FD_193536 | JGI IMG/M metagenome (GOLD analysis project Ga0302250, IMG submission 193536) | Enriched activated sludge microbial communities from anaerobic digester in WTTP, New Holstein, Wisconsin, United States - AAG_RA_Asp | ecosystem: Engineered > Bioreactor > Anaerobic >... | reverse complement strand
CATCTTTTCCTTTCCTCCCTTTCCGACCCGCCGGGGGCGGTACCACCGCCGGCGAGAGCCTGCCGGCCCAGCGCGCCGAAATCGACATCCAGCGTGTCGAGACAGAGCGCGTTCAGGCGGTCGATGATCTCGGCGCGGTCTGCCTGCGAACCCGACTTGTCTCCATACAGGCGTGCTTGCGCGATATTCTCCAGCAGCCGGGCCTCGTGAACCAGCGCCTCCTTGAGCTTTTTGGGCTGGCCGGCCAGCCGCCGTTTCAACTCCTCGAGCCCGGCCTCGAGGTGGGTGTACACGTCGCTCGGCGGCGGCATGGGGGGGCCAGGCTCTTCTGCCCCCCCGCTTGCCGGGACGCGCAGGCGGTAGCCCCGGCCGGTCACAGCTTCTACCCAGGCCGGATCGACCCCCTGCTCCTGGAGCCGGGCCTTCATCCGCCGCACGGCCTCCTGGACCGTCTTGTCGCGTATGCCCTGGGGCTCGTCGTCGGGCCAGCCGGCGGCGGCCAGGTCGCGCAGCGGGCAGAGCCCGCCACCGGCCTCTACCAGGCGGCGCAGCAGCGCATAGTCCCGCCCCCCCAGTCGCAGTTCGGTCCCGGCAAAATTGATGTTTCGCCCCCGCAGAGAGAAGCCGCCGTCACCGCCAAAAGACGGGCCGACATCGAGGATGGTGTCGCGGTACCGCTGCCATTCCTCTTTCGTCTTGCGCCACGTGGGCGGTTGAATGCGCGGCATGACCTCGCGTTTCTGGCAATGGAGCCACAGCAGCTTGTCGGCCAGGTAGACGGCCGCGCGCGGGCTGTCCTCGGCGGTGTGCGCGATATCGCGATCGATGCCGCGGGCCAGGTTCTCTTCGCACAGCTGGCCCACGGAGGTATAGGGAGCCATCGGGTCCGTGGAAAAGGCCCGCATGCGCTGCGCAAGCAGGGCGATCAGGTCATCCTCTTCCCACCGGACGCGGGTCATGCGGCAGGCACCCAGGCCCAGCCGTTTCGACTCGCGCAGCAGGGCCTCTTCGATCGTGTCGGGCAAGAGATAGCGCAAGGTCAGGCCGCCGCGGATCTCGGGATGGAGCAGCGGCCGGATCCAGTCGAGCATCGTTTCCGGCGGCGCATCGAGGAAAGCGGTGTCCAGTTCGTCCACCAGGCCCATAACGCGGGAAAAGCGGAGCACCGCGGCCACCTCGCGGAGCTGGTCCAGGCAGGGCTGCGGGCGCAGGCTGGCGGGGGAGGCCGTCACGATCTTTCTCAGAGGGGCCAGGCTGGCGGAGGTGCCCCGATTGCCCTGCTGCAGCCGCTCGAGCGCGACCTCGACAATGGTCTGGACGTACAGGATCGGCTGCGGCGGAACGGCCGCTCCGGCCAGCCCTTTGAGCGTATCCCAGGCATGGCCCTCGAACTCGAGGGCCAGGATATCGGAATCGGCCCGGGCGGGCCAGCACTCCGAGGCGATCATTTTGCGCAGCGCGGTCTTGCCCCGGCCGACCGCGGCAAAGACGATCCAGGGGGACTGCCGGGCCAACAGGGTTGCGATGTACAGGTCCTGCACCGCCACGTAATAGTCGCGAATGTTCTCTTCTAGCCTGGCGTTTCCTTCTCCAAAAGGGTTGCCCTGCAAACCCTTCTGCGCCAGCCAGGCGAGCACGGGGTCGGCTTGCGGATCGGCTGCCAGCGGGGAGGAACCGGGGCCATTCTCGTCCATAGCCTGACATCCTCGGGTTGCGTGGTTATCATCCCAGCGGGATCCGGTGGGATCGCCTCAGGCCGGCCGGGCGCCGGCCGCGCGGCGCGGGCGGCGATAGCGCGCGGGAGTGGACGGGGCGTTCTGCCGCGGCCGGCCGCCCGACAAGACGTACTGCTCGATCCGGCCGGCATCGGGGGGCAGCGCCCTCCAGCCGGCGTGGGCGGCGGCCCAGCGAAAGCGGGGGCGGTCGTCCACGAAATAGATCTCGAGATCGCCCTCCGGCTCGCGCTCGCGGACCCGCCGCAGGGCAATGTCCCAGATCCGGTCATCCGGCTTGGCCGTGCCCTCTTCGTAGGACAGGACAATCGGCTCAAAGAACTCGCGCATCCGGAAGTGATCCAGCAGCCCGTGTACCGAGGCAAAGGCGTTGGAGATGATCCCCATCTTGACCCCCTCCGCCCGCAGCTTGCCGACCGTCTCCTGCATCCCTTGGCGCCAATCGAACGAATCGGGCTCCATCGCCTCCCGCACCATCGCGGCGACGACCTCGTCCCACCGCTCGCCGGCGCCCGGAATGGCGGCGTCCGCGTGGCCCAGCCGGACCAGGACGTCGCGATAGAGCGCTTCGAGGAAGGCGATCTCGCCATCCCCTGCGGGGGGGTGCAGGTGTTGGCCGGCGCGATGGGGCTGCTCCAACTCCTCCTGAATGGCCCGTTTGAGCTCCGCGCTGCCGATCGTTCTTCCGTTCTGGCTCGAGATTTCTGCTGCCCAACGCCGATAGACTTCCGGCTTCAGATTGATCAGGGTGTCGCCGATATCGAAAAACACCCAGCGACGCGCCTCAGGGGTGGGCATCGTCACTTCTCCTTTCTACATCGTCCGGTACGATCATCGCACGCTTCCTGGTGTTCTGATGCTGCCATCATACGCGATGGGGCCGGCCATGTCAAGGACTGTCCGGGGCGCTGCGTCCACAAACCGTCCACACTTCGCCTGTTTGTCTTCCCTTTCTGCCTATGGTATAATACTCTGTGACAGCCACAGGCTTGCACAGGAGGGGTCATGCCGCGTCAAGACGACCTGGTGCAGCGTATTCGAGACTCCGCGGACCTCATACGCGAGTACGAGGACATCTTGCGCTTGTCTACCGATCCGCAGGAACGGGCCCGTGCCAGGCGCGAGATTAGGAGACAACGCGCGCTGATCAAGGATTGGCTGGGAGAACTGCAGCTAATTGCCCAGACGCTACCAGAAGATGTCCAGCAGCTCTTGGCCGGGTTTGAAAACAAACTGGCAGCTCCGTCACCGGAGTCAGCGAGGGTTGCCGAGAGCGCCCCTGGCAAGGTTGCCGCCAACGGTGACCGGCAGGACGCTGCGGCCATGGGCGAGGGGAGACTTCCGGCAGATGCCGTACCGTCGTGGACCCGTGCGAGTGCCGGCGTCTCTATCGACCCGCGTGTCTTGCTCAATATCGTCAAGGATCGTTTCCGAGAGCAAGATTTGCGAGAGGCCACCTTTTACCTTCTGGAGGAGACCAGCGCCTACGAAAACCTCAGAGGTGAAACCCTGTTGGAACGGGCGATCAGCCTCATTGAGACGCTCCGGACCCGCGGAAAAGCGAATTCCCTGGTGGAATATATCCGCAAATTCAGGCCGGACATCAACCTGCAGGATTGGGGATTTCAATAGTCTTGACAGGTTGCCAAGAGTGTTGCGCCATAGCGCCGATAGTACGGGAGGACCCCAATGAACATGACCGATCCATTCTGCTCGGATGATCGGCAGCGGAATGCTCTGCTGGCCATGCTGAAAAGCAAGTTTGAGGAACGGGATTTGACCATGGTGGCCTATCACATATTTGGGTCCGACGGTCTTCAGAATTTGAGCGGAGCACGAGACGATCGTATTATCGCCTTTCTGGAGCTGCTTCGAACCCGCGGCCGGCTGGGAGATCTGTTCGAGTATATCGCTGGTGTACGACCGGACATCGATCCGCGCGAATTTGGGATAGTCTTGCCCGAGCCGCCCCCACAGCCCCCTCGCCAGATCGAATTTGTCAACCGTTTTCGGGAAATCGAGTATATTCCAGGGCCATTGTCCCCGGACTATTACGTTATCTCGGCCCCCGCAGGATACGGCAAAACCAGGTTGCTCGAGGCCGTGGCGAGTCAGTTTAGTGACAAACACTGGTTGACCGTGTCGGTCGCATTGGGCAAGGGACGATCGTATTCCGCGGAGGGATTCATCGACATAGTCGCACGCAGACTGATCGACCAGGAGGCCTGTGAAGCTGAAACGCTGACGTTGAAGGAATGGGGATTCGAGTTCGCGCGTCGCGTCTACGGAAGAGTGGGCGACGACGGCTTCAATGGCGTGGTGTTGATTGTGGACGGGATTGAAGCCATTGCGAAGCGTGACCGAATCAGAATTCTCAACGAGTTTTTCCCCGCCTTTGTCAAAGGGCTACAGGGCTCCTATCGCGGCCCGCTCAAGATCATTCTAGCCGGACGCTACGTTCACGATTGGAGCAGTAGCCTGGCAGGCCTGCCGTGGAAGGTTAAAGGACTGGACCCGTTCAACTTTGACATCGTGCAGAAAACTGTCAAGGAATTTTCAACCAAGCCAGGTGAGTCGTTCTTTGCCGGGCACGAAGTGGATTTTGCCGTCAGCCTGATGGCTCTTACCGGTGGACATCCGGGATGCATGGCCGAGATTCTGCTGGGCTACCAACCAGGGTGGCCAATCAAGGAATACTTTGAGGGTCGGCAAGGCAAGGAACATGAGAAGCTGGTCGCGAAAGCGATTCAGGAGATTCGAGAGGGCGTGCCGGAGGACCTGCGTGACATCATGGATCGATTAAGCGTCATACGGCGATTCAATGACCCTCTAGTCCAGCACCTTGTGCAGAACGACCTACTCAAGTGGGGGCACAGTGCGGAGCGGCTGGTCGATCTGCTGATGCAGAACTACCTGGTGACGTTGGGGGAGGACGGGTTTGTGCAGGACGATATGACCCGCCGGTTGTTGGCTATTCGCCTGCGAAAGCAAGATCCGAAGCTTTTTGAACGCATTCGCGAAAAGGCTATCGAGTTCTATGAAGCGCGATTGGCAGATAGCAGCGCTTTTCGGGCAGACATCATCGCGCGCGAGATTCTGTTTCAGAGACTGCAGGCCACTACGCAGGTGCGGCTGACAGCCAAGCAGGTCCAGCAATGGCTAACCGCGGTCTGGAACGATCTGGTGCAAGGGCGGAACGCGAACGAGGTGGGTCCGGCCTTTATTCGCCTGCTGCAGGTGGACTGGGAGATCGAATTTGCTGTCAACTATGCACTGGCGGCAGAAGAATATACCGACAAGCCGTATCAGGGACTACTCGGGCGGGCGCAAAAGCTGCTCAAGAAGAGAAAGGAGTAAGGAGATGTCTAGCCGGGTCAATTTTATCGGGCGCGAGAAAGAGCTCGCCCAGATTGCAGCGTTGGCCAATGGGTGGGGAAGCAAACGAATACTGGGGATCCTCGGCACGGGGGGAATCGGCAAGACACGGTTGCTCCAGGAAGCACACCAGCGGTTGACCGGCGCCGTAGCCAAGGACATCCCCATGTTGATTGGCCAGATCGTCGATTTCGACGATCCTTTTGTCCAGGGGGAAGGTGGATTCCGCCGCAGAGTGGTCCAGGCGGTGGGAGAGCAGTACTTTCGCGAATACCTGGACAAGGTAGTAGATTGGCGGAAGATGGAACAGGCCGGAGTGAGCTCTGCACGTTTGATGGCAGAACACGAGGCCATCCACCGAGCATTTCTAAGCTGCTTCAATGCACTATCTGCTCAAAGGCGCGTTGTGCTGTTCCTCGACACGCTGGACAAATTGGAGAAGGGCGGCGAAGTCTGGGCCTACCTGCTGCGTTTCATACGGGACGCTTCCAACACCCTGATCCTGATAGCCGGGCGAACCACAGATCTTTTTTGCGCCGCGCTTGCTCCTGCCGACTCCGCGAACGTCAGTCTGCTGGAGATTTCACCCCTGGACCAAACCAGCAGCAGCGACTACCTGCAGCAGAAGCAAGACCTGGTTTACAAGCGTTTCCCCGCCGATCTGCGCGACAAGCTTCTGGTATTGGCCAGGGGCAAACCGATCCTCATCGACCTGGCTGTAGAGTGGTTGGCACGCGACAGTCCGCTCGATTGGCTGATCAGCAACCCCGCGACCGAGTTGGGGCACCTATCCCCAGAGCAGGAGCAGCAATTCGAATCCGGCCTGGTGCAACTGGTGAGGGCAGGTCGTTCCCCAATGGACACCTTGACCCTGGCCATGTCCCACGTGTATCCCCTGAATGAGGAACTCGCGGCGCGGTTGCTCGACCTGTCGCCCGAGGAGACGGCGCAACTCTTTGCGGAAGCCCAGGAGCACAGCTTTATCAAGTTGCTGCCTGGAAACCGCCTTGCTCTGCACGATGAAATGCGGCGGATGATTGACAAGTATGTGTGGCTGGCGGTTGATTCGGAACACAGGAGGCACCACTACAGCGAGGTGGCTGCCCGTTACTTTGAAGAAAAAGGAAAGGAGTTGGCCGCCGAAATACAGGATCTGCCGCCGGCGCATCAGGCGGACTATGATCAGTTGCTCAAGCTCGACGACCTCTTCAGGAGAAAGGATGAGGCCATGCTCCTGCAACTGGAGCACGCCCTGATTGCCGATCAAAAGGCCGGCTTCACCCTCTACAGAGAGATGGTCGCAAAAGCGCGAGCGGAGCGGCGGTGGCGCCTCATCAAGAAGATGCAGCAGCCAATCAGGCCCTTTGTCGACAGTTTTGGGGAGACCGAACGCTACGGCTTTGAGCTACTGCGCGCCCAACTGCTCACCGATGAAGGGCGCGCGGCGGATGCGGAGACGATCTTGACCAGCCTCCTGGAAGAACATCAGCAAAGCCCTGAGCGTGCGGCAAGCATCCACAATGCCCTGGCCGGGGCGGAAGTCGAATTGGGCGAATTCCGTCTCGCACTCCAGCACCAGGAGAAATGTCTACAGCTCCGCCAGGAACTGGGACAGGACCGCCCGATCCCCTTGTTGCTCAACCATATCGGTTATATCTACCGCCGCTTGGGCGATTGGTCCAGGGCCATCGAGTACTATAGGAAAGCGCTGACGCTCGTTCTGGCGAATCGCGAACAGCCCGACCTGGTTGCGGCTGCGACCGTGCTCAACAACCTGGCTTACGCTTCTCGGGAAGTGGGCCAGTATGACAAAGCCGTAGGCTATTGTGAGCAAGCCCTCGCCATTTGGGAAAAGGAGAAATCCCTGACTATGTGGGGGGCCAGCAAGAGGATACGCGCCCACATTCACAGGGATCGGCGTGAGTATGAGCAGGCGCGTTTCTGTCTCCAAGAGGCGCTCCGGTATTTCGAGGAACCCGAAGACCATCTGGAGCTTGTGCGAGTCTATGCGGCACGTGGGTGGACCCTCTGGTACGAAGCGGTTGCACGCGAGAGCCGAACCCTCTTGGAAGACGCGCAAAAGGACTTTGAGGCCGCGATCGCTCTTGCTGAGGAATATGGTGACACAATCGAACTGCCGGCCATCATGCACGAGGTCAGCAATGTGTATTTTCGGCTGGGGGAAAAAGACAAGGCGCGTCAGACCAACGCGCGCGCCTATCAGCTGGCTCTGGAGTTGCATGATATCCGTAATGTTGTAGACAGCCTGGTGGGCAAAGCCGAATTCGACCTGGCAGATGGCCTACATGACCGGCTGCCGGACTATGCTGCTGAACTCTTCACCAATTACGAGTCTCAGGGTTACATCTATCTGCTCTTCTACGGCCGCATGCGCCGCATACTGGGAGACGCCGCGTTCGAGCGCGGCGAGCATCGCCAGGCTATGGAATACTACGCCCAAGGGATTGCCCAGATTCAGGAACACAGTGGTTGGGGGATCTATGATATTCAGGCCGAAAGGGACAAACTGGCGAATCGTCTAAAGAGCCTGCCGGCGGCGGTCGCCCGTGACTGGGTGGCCTACCTGCGGGCAGCTTGGTCTCAGGCCCCCTCCGGCGTTTCGCAGCCGCTGGTAGATTGGTGTGCCCAGCAAGAGGAAGTTGTCGAGATACGCCTATGGAGAGAGAGATAAGCATGGAAAAGTGCAAGCGGCTTACAGGGACCCTCTGCCTGGACCACCGCGCGGAGCCGTATGATGGGGCAGATCGTCTCGCCGGCCAGCAGAATAATTGGCAAGATGCTTCCTCCCCGGCGATGGTTGTCAGCCTTGTGCCCTTCTGGGGGCCACTACCTGCGGCGCAGCCCACTTTCTGCCGGGTGCGGTTGCGGGAGCGCCTGCCCACAGAGGCCGCCACGGCTGCTAAGGAGCTGGTTACACTGGAGCCCACTCAATGTGACTGTGATTGTGCCTGCGACTGCTGAACAAAGCAAAGTCCACCCACTTTCTCGCCCCGTATTTGCCTATTTTGAGGTTACCGCGGCGTGTAACAATCACTGCCCAGGGTGCGGAAACGTGTTTACCCGCGACGATCGCGCGCCCTTGGCCGCGGCCGTCTGGGAGAATATTCTGCAATCCCTGCGCCCGGGTCTCTTGCGGCTGCGGTTAACTGGGGGGGAACCCACCCTTCATCCCGAATTCGCCGGGATCGTTGCGCTTGTTACGGCCCTGCGGCTGCCGTTTTCTCTATTCACCAATGCTCGATGGCAAGATCCCGACCAGACCCTGGCACTATTGCGTACAGCACCGTATCTCGAAGGGCTCTTGGTCTCTTTGCATGGTCACGAGGCAGCTGCGCATGATAGCTTTACCGGAGTGGATGGCTCTTTTGCTGAAACGGTCGCCAATGTGCAACGAGCGACCGCCGCTGGAATCCGGGTGTCCACCAGCACCGTCATCACACGGCTGAACTATGACCACTTGCCGCAGGTCGCCTGCCTAGCCAACAAGCTAGGGGCAACCAACACTGTCTTTGGCCGCTATATCACAACACCAGGCGATCCCCTTGATCCTACAGCAGAGGAGTTGACCCAAGCCGCTGAATCGGTTAGTGTCCTGCGCCGCGCGGGGGTAGCTGCGCGGTTGAGCGTATGCATCCCCCAGTGTTTCGTCCGCTCCTCGTCCCAGGGGTGTCTGGCCGGTCTGGCTTACCTGACCGTTGACCCTTGGGGCAACGTCCGCCCCTGCAATCATGCGCCCACTATCTGCGGAAATCTACTGGAGCAGCCGTTGGAGGATATCTGGCACGGACCACAGATGGCCGCATGGCGGCGGATACCAAATGTGTGCCAGCCCTGCGCGGTCCTTTCCCACTGCCACGGCGGGTGCCGGGCGCTGGCGCTGCTGCGGGATCAGGACCATGATCCGCTGGCAAGGGAACCTCTGCTGGAACGGGATGCTCCTTCCCGTCTCGATCTGTGCAGAGATGATCGACCCCTATTCCTCGGAACGATGCGGCGCGAGCCGTTTGGCTATGTCCTGGTGCGCGGCAACCGGATCGCCCCGATCACTTCCGCCTCCGCAGCTGTGGTAGCTGCCTGTGATGGCGTTACCACCCTCCAGAAAATACAGGACCGTTTCGGCGAAGCCGGTCTGGAACTTGTCGGGGCGCTATACTGCCGCGGGATAATTGATCTCGACCCGGATGGGAACAGATAGCTGCCGCCGACCGGCCGCAGATGTTTTGCCTGGCCCCTGCTGCCACGACCGGCTCTGCTATTCGATCTCGAACTGCGTCAGCTCGAGCCGTTCCAGGACCTCTTCCGCGGTGACGACGAAATCGGGGCACGGCCAACTGCCGGTAAAGGTCAGGTACGCTTCCGTCCCGTTGCTGAACCGGATGCGGCGTTCATACAGGCCGGCCAGGTCGTCCCCCCCAATCACGGTGTACGCGGCGGTAATCTGGGAGCGGGCGCTCAACAGCTCCCCCAGCGCCGCCGACGAGGTGGCCGCGGACAGCCAGTCCGTGTCACCCTCCTGCACGGCGACAAAGAGCCGGTCGAGAAAGAGCTTTTCCGCCTGCCGGGGGACGTGCCCGCTGACCCAGTCGAGGCAGGATTGCCCCGTGGTCGCCGGGATCAAGGCGCAGTAGAAGAAGAAGGGACCCACGCAGAGAACCAGGACCACCAGGCTCAAGGGGCCGAGCCGCCGAAGCCGCCTCTGCCCGGCCGCGCGGTCGGAAGTAGATGTATCGGCCATGGTGACCTCCGCAACGCAGCATCGCCGCCGGCAGGCCGTGAAAACGGGGCCCGGGCCATCCACAGTCCCGCCCCCTACCCCCCCAACCATACCCGCAGGGCCCGGCCGGCCCCGCTCTGCGGCGGGTACTCTTCCACCAGTGCGGCAACCTCCGCCCGCGTGAACTCGCGCAGCGCCTCCAGCTCCGCCCCCACCTGCCACGCCCCGTCCGCCCGCAGCCGGTAGACGATATAGACCTGGTTGCGCTCCACCAGGGTATAGACCCCCACCAGCCCCACCACCTGCGCCGCGAGCCCCGTCTCCTCCCGCACCTCGCGCGCCGCCGCTTCCTCCACCGTCTCCCCCGCCTCCACAAAGCCGGCCACCAGCCCCCACCGGCCGGCCGGCCAGCTGGCCTTGCGCGTCAGCAGCACCGCCTCCCCCACCTCCACGATCGCCCCCACCACCGGCACCGGGTTGCCCCAGTGAACGTAGCCGCAGGAGCAGGCCGGCCGCTCCCGACCCTCGATCTCCCGGGCAGCAAGCACCGCCCCGCAGGCCGGGCAGTAGCGCATCTCCCCCGCCGGCGCGGCCGGCGGCGGCCCTTGCCGGGCCCGCTCCAGGCCGCGCTGCATCTCGGCGCAGCGCTGGTGCCACACCACCTCGTAGACGTCGGCCGGCACCACCCGGTCGTGCAGGTCGGCCACGGTGCGGATCCCCGCCGCCAGGCACCAGTCCACGCAGATCTGGTAGGCCGCCCAGTCCAGCTCGTCCTCGTCCCAGACCACCGCGACCTCGGCTAGGCCGGCCCGATAGGCCGCCAGCGCCCGGGTGTGGCCGTCGGTCATGATCACGCGGCCGGCCAGCGCCTGGATGGGGATGGGCTCCAGCCTCTCCGGGCGCCGCGGGTCGAAATCGCGCTGGACGGCGGCCAGCTTGGCCGCGCTGATGTACAGCTGGCTCGGCTGCAGCTCGTCCAGGCGCCTGGACAAGGGCTCGCTCAACGGTCCTCCTCCGGGGCCGGCCGCGGCCTCAGGCAAGCTCCCCCTCGAGCAGCTCGACATAGCGGCCCGCATCGAACAAGACCGCGGCGTGGCCCATGGCGCCCATGTCGACGACCCTCACGGGACGCCCGAACAGCCGCTCGTACTGGGGAATATCCTTCTGTCCCTGGGTCGG
>Ga0302250_1002554_pt1 | contig 11023 bp, 10 predicted proteins | sample AAG_RA_Asp_MG_FD_193536 | JGI IMG/M metagenome (GOLD analysis project Ga0302250, IMG submission 193536) | Enriched activated sludge microbial communities from anaerobic digester in WTTP, New Holstein, Wisconsin, United States - AAG_RA_Asp | ecosystem: Engineered > Bioreactor > Anaerobic >... | reverse complement strand
TCATGGATTCTTTCGGACCATTCAGCTACGCAGATACCGCAACCGTGAAAGTACTCTTCAAAACCCAGCTCAATGACCTCATCGGCTGAATTGAAGCGGTAGAAATCAAAATGATAAACGGGTGTGGTGCCAGGATATTCATTCATGATGGCAAAGGTCGGACTGGCGACAAGATGGATACTCTCCGGCGCTACTGATGCAACGACACCGCGCGTGAAACAGGTTTTGCCGCCGCCCAGCTCACCCCGCAGGGCCAGAAAATCACCCGCCTGCAGTAAGCCACCCAAACGTCTGCCCAGTTCCTCTGTTTCAGCGGCGGAGTTTGTCAGGATACTGAAACCGCTCACTTGGCGACCATGCTCCTGATAATGTCGATACGCGCCACCATGCCGACAACTTTGTTATCTTTTACTACTGGCAGGGCATGCAGCTTGTGGTAGCTCATTAGATCAGCAGCCTTGGATACCGGTTCAGATGGAGAAATTGTCACAACGCCCGTGGACATGATTTCTCCCACGGTCTGGGCCGTCATTCTGTGCAGTTCCTGTTCCAGCGTCTTCTCGCTTTCCAGCGGGATAACCCAGTCAAAAATGGAGATTACAGTTGGAATGTGCAGCGTGCGTCCTTGTTCAACCAGGTCAGAGGCCGTGACGATGCCGATCAGATTGCCTGCATCGTCGATAACCGGCAGGCTGCCAAAACGGCGCTGTTCAAAAATATCAGCGATCTCACGGATGCTGGTTTCGCATTTAACTGTGACAACTTCTTGGGCCATGATCTCGGATACGGTTTGCATAGAGATATCTCCTTGTGGACTGCTATGGGCTTTTACTGGTAGAACGGCACATTAGCCGTCGTGGAAGCCTGCTGATGCTGTAAGTATGCCTCAATCCAGCTGGCTTGCAACCCTTTGCAGTTCAAGGTCTTTGAATGCGTAAGGCAGTTTTTCCTGGATATCGGTTGCGTTCATGCCGGTTTCACCTTTTTCGGCGGCGACCAGATCGGCGGCGTGGCCATGGATGAAGGTTCCCAGCCTGACGGCGTCCCAAGCAGTGTATCCTTGAGCACAAAGTGCAGCGATAACGCCGGTCAGCACATCACCCATGCCACCGGAGGCCATGCCGGGATTACCGCTGGCGTTGATCGCCACCTGTCCATCCGGGCTAGCCATGACAGTGCGTGCCCCTTTGAGGATCACAAAAATGGCATAGCGGCGGGCCAGTTCGCGGGCAACGGCTATGCGTCCCGGTCCGTCGTCGGCTGTGCGTGTGCCGGTCAGGCGCGTCATTTCTCCCGGGTGTGGGGTGAGTATCAGCGCCGGTGATTTTTTACCGTCCAGCATGCTGATATCCTCGCTGATGGCGTTGATGGCATCGGCATCCATGACCAATGGCAGTTTTGTCGATTCAATCAGCTTTTGTACAAGCGTGACGGTGTCTGGGTGACGACCGATGCCCGGGCCGATGGCCAGGGCGGATTTGCCGCTGAGTGCTGTGCTGATCTGGCTAAATGAGTCCGCTGAGAGGACACCGTTGTCCGATGACGCCAACGGCATGGTCATGGCCTCGGTGGTTTTGATTTCCAGGATCGGGTTCAACTCATGGGGCACCGCCAGCGTGACCAGCCCTGAGCCGGCCCTGACGGCGCTGTTGGCAGCCAGGGCGGCAGCACCGGTCTTGCCAGTGGAACCGGCGATGATCAGGCAATGGCCGAAGTGCCCCTTGTGGGCTTCGCGGACCCTGGGGCGCAGCAGTTTGCATGCGGCGGTTGCATCGATAAACTCGATGCCGGGTGCCGGCCCGGTCAGTTCTTCCGGGATGCCGATGTCGGCAACCACCAGACCCCCGGTGTATGCAGCGCCCGGGTAGAAGATATGCCCCGGTTTGGCCATGGCGAATGTGACGGTCAGGTCTGCCCGGATCGCAGCACCCATAATCATGCCGCTGTTGCCGTCAACGCCGGAAGGGATGTCCACCGATACCACGGTTTTGCCGGAGCGGTTTGTCCGTTCAATGGCGGCCTGATAGGATCCGGCTACAGGGCTGTTCAACCCGGTACCCAGCAAGGCATCGATAATCAGATCGCATCCCGCCAGTGCTTCATTCATCCAGCCGGTTATCGCATCTTCCGTTTCGCAAAAGTACAGCCAGTTTTCCGGCAGACGTTGCAGTTTGTCCCGTGCATCACCGCTGATGAGTTCCCTGCGGGTCAGCACAGCAACCTTAACCAGCCAGCCGGCCCTGCCCAGCAGCCGGGCTATCACAAATCCGTCGCCGCCGTTGTTGCCTTTGCCGGCCAGGATCACGGCGCATTTTCCCGTATCCGCTCCAAAACGTGAGATAATGGCGTCTGCGCAAGCCTTGCCGGCATTTTCCATCAGTTTCAGTCCGGAGATGCCGTGCTTGCGGATGGTGTCCCGGTCCAGCTGCTGCATGGTCTGAACGTCGACAATTTTCATGCTTTCTCCAGAACAACCATGGCGATGGCGTTGCCGCCGTCATGCGATATGGACAGATGCACAGATGAGATACCGCGGGAAGCGGCCAGCTCGGCAGCCGTGCCGGTCAGGACCATCTCCGGTCTGCCCTGTGCGTTGTTGACTATTTCCAGATCATGCCAGGAAATGCCGTTGCTTAAGCCGGTCCCAAGCGCCTTGAGACAGGCCTCCTTGGCGGCAAAACGTCCGGCCAGCGACGCCGAGCAGGTTTTGCGCGCCATGCAGTAATCCAGCTCCCGGCTGGTGAAGAGCCTTTTTAGCAGCGCCTGGTTGCCTTCATCCAGAAAACGCTGAAAACGAGTGATGTCCGCTATGTCCGTGCCGATACCTTCGATCATGCGTATTTAATCAGTTCCACCATATCCCGGACAGCCCGGTCCATGCCCACCAGTATGGCGCGGGCCATGATCGAGTGCCCGATGTTGTACTCCTCAATGCCGCCAATGGCGGCCAGCGGCTTGATGTTCACATAATTCAGACCGTGTCCGGCGTTCACGCCCATGCCAACCTTGCGGGCCAGCTTGATGGCGGCATCGATCTTTTCCAGTTCCTGCAGCTGGTTTTTCCAGCTGTGGGTCTCGGCATAGGCACCGGTGTGAATTTCGATATAATCCGCCCCGGTTTTGTTGGCAGCCTTGATCTGCTCCTGGCTGGGGTCAACGAACAGGCTGACTGTTATGCCGCCGTCACGCAGGCGCTTGACGGCATCTGCCACAAGCTTCTGATTGAGGATGACATCCAGCCCCCCCTCGGTGGTCAGCTCCTGACGCTTTTCCGGCACCAGGGTGACCTGATCCGGCTTGACCTTGAGGGCGATGCGCACCATCTCCTGGGTGGCGGCCATCTCCAGGTTCAGCTTGGTCTTGACAGTGCGGCGGATCAGTTCCAGATCGCGATCCTGGATGTGCCGGCGGTCTTCACGCAGGTGGATGGTGATGCCTTCAGCGCCGGCCAGTTCGCCCATGGCAGCTGCAGTGACCGGGTCTGGTTCTACTCCGCCGCGGGCCTGGCGCAGCGTTGCCACATGATCAACATTTAGTCCCAGTTTGGCCATTATTTCTCTCCGATGTGCTTTTTGACCAGATCGATGATCTCGTTGGCCCAGGCGGTGATTTCATAGGTGTCCTTGCCTTCCAGCATGACCCGCAGCAGCGGTTCGGTGCCGGAATAGCGGATCAACACGCGCCCCTCGTTGCCCAGTTTTTCTTCCACGTCCCTGATTCTGGCGGCAACGTCCGGCAAGGTCATGATATCGATGCGCTCGCGGACCCTGGTGTTTACCAGCACCTGCGGCAGGGCAATCATCACTTCCGACAGTTCGGAAAGCGTTTTGCCTTCGCGGCGCATGACTGCCAAGAGCTGCAGAGCAGAGAGGATGCCGTCACCGGTGGTGTTGTAGTTCAGGAATATCATGTGTCCGGACTGCTCTCCGCCCAGGTTGTAGCCTCCCTTGCGCATCTCTTCCACGACATAGCGGTCGCCTACCGCAGTCTTGACTATCTTCCCGCCGGCGTTACGGATGGCGATATCAAGCCCCATATTGCTCATGACTGTGGTGACCAGGGTTTTCTTTTTCAACTGCTTGCGCTTGATCATATCGGTGGCGCAGATGGCCATGATATGGTCGCCGTCAACCTCGTTGCCGAATTCGTCGCAGACGATGACGCGGTCGGCGTCGCCATCCAGAGCGATACCGATGTCGGCGCGGTGCTCCTTGACCGCCTCGCTGATCACATTGGGATAGAGCGAGCCGCATCCAGCGTTGATGTTGGCGCCGTCAGGGGTTACACCCATCGTGATTACCTCCGCACCCAGCTCCCTGAATACGGCCGGGGCCACCTTGTAGGCGGCGCCGTTGGCGCAGTCCAGTACGATTTTCAGGCCGGTCAGGTCCATTTCCTGGGGGAAGGTGTTCTTGAGAAAGACGATATAGCGTCCGGCTGCGTCATCAATACGGAAGGCCTTGCCGACTTCGTTGGCGGTTGGTCGCAGTGAATCGATCTGGTTGGTTTCAATCAGCTTTTCAATCTTCAGCTCGATCTGGTCCGGCAGCTTGAAGCCGTCGGCTGAAAAGAACTTGATGCCGTTGTCCTGAAAGGGGTTATGGGAGGCGGAGATGACCACACCGGCATCGGCCCGCATGGATGATGTGATATTGGCGATGCCGGGGGTCGGCAGTGGGCCGACCAACAGCACATCCACCCCCATGGAACAGATGCCGGCGACCAGTGCGTTTTCCAGCATGTAGCCGGAAAGCCTGGTGTCCTTGCCGATGACGATTCTGTGACGGTGCTTGCTGGAGCTTTTAAAGATGTAAGCAGCAGCGCGTCCAAGCTGCATGGCCATTTCAGTAGTCATGGGGTAGACATTGGCAACGCCCCTGACCCCGTCGGTCCCAAAAAGTTTTTTCATTACCTGCGTTCTCCTTGCATTTTACGAAATCTATTTTTTGATCAGCTCTATTAAAACCGCATCCGGCGCAATTCTCAAGGCTCTGACACCGGCCGGCAGGTTGAGGTTAGCATCCAGATGATTGAAAACGGTCTTGGTGGTCAGCGCCTTTTCAGGCAGTGCCAGCACCAGAGATTGGTTGGCGTTCCTGGCTTCGTAAAGTTGTCCGGCCGGACCGGAAAGGGTGAAAAATACCTGGCCTGCGGGGTGCTGTCGGATGGTAAAACCCTCAGGGATGTTGTGCACCTCGACCGGCAGCATCAGATCAACACGCACATCCTTGCGGGTCTGCGAAACCCCCCAGATGCACAGAGCCAGCAGCAGACAGAGCATTATGATCAGCGGTTCTCCGCTCAACAGCCCTTTTATGACGGAGTGTTGTTGGCCGGTTTTCATGGGCTCACCTGAACATTTTTAAAGGGACGCCTTGTGTCTGATGATCTTTTGAGCATGTGGCGGATTTCTGCGGCATCAACGTCGTAGTTGATCTTGCCTTCATGGACCACGGAGATCTTGCCGGTCTCCTCTGATACCACCAGCACCAGTGCATCGGTCTGTTCCGCCAGACCCAGCGCGGCCCGGTGCCGGGTGCCGAAATTTTTGGAGATGTCCGGGTTGCGCGACAGCGGCAGCAGACATCCGGCCTTGACGATCTTACCCTGGTTGATGATCACCGCACCGTCATGGATCGGCGAATAGGGCAGGAAAATCGAATTCAGCAGTTCGCTGGTCACCTTGGCCTCAATCTGGGTGCCCACTTCGACCAGATGGTCGATGGGGATATTGCGAACCACGACGATCAGCGCCCCGATACTCTTGTCGGAAAGCTCCTTCAAGGCCTTGATAAGCTCTTCGATGTCTGAGGCTGACTCATCGCTGGGCTCTTTAAGGTCGTAACGTCTGCCGAAAGCCAGGAAGGCACGCCGGATATCGGCCTGGAACATGATAGCCAGTATGATCAGTGCCGAAGAATAGATGCCGTCAAATACCAGCGATGTTGAAGCCAGCCCGGAAAAGTGTGAAATGAAATAGACAGCGAAGAAGATCAACAGCAGCAGTAGGAGTCTGATGGCGGTTTCGCGTTTCAGGATGCGGATAAAAAAATAGATGCAGACAGCTGTCAGCAAGATGTCGAAGAGTTCGAAAAGGGAGAATGTTGAGAGTATTTCCGGCATGCATTCCCTCTTGAGGAGTGGTCTGGTTCCCCTGTATCGCTCATTGGCTGAAGTTCACAGCATAAGCCATGTCTGCCGCATCGCGCATAGCCTTTACATCGTGCACACGCAGAATTGATGCACCATTGGCTACGGCAACGGCCACTGTAGCCGCTGTACCGTATGAAAGCTCACCTGTGCTTCTGTTGAGACATCTGGAGATAAAGGACTTGCGTGATGTCCCGATCAATAGCGGTCTGCCCAGCGAGCTGAACTCTGCCAGCCTTCTCAGGATGGCCAGATTGCCTTCAACCGATTTGCCAAAACCGATGCCGGGGTCCAGCACAATTTTTTCCGCCGCGATACCGGCGGCCAGCGCGGCATCCATCGAGGCGCCCAGTACAGAGCTGATCTCGCCGATTATGTCGCTGTATTCGGTATTATTCTGCATCTCACCCGGTTTGCCGCGGGTATGCATCAGGACGACCCCGGCGCCGCTGGCTGCCGCAACTGCAGACATGCGGGGGTCAAAGCTGAATCCGCTGATGTCATTGATAATCTCAGCACCGGAGGCCATGGCCTCCCTGGCCACTTCGCTTTTCCATGTGTCCACGGAGATGGGGCAGGACAGTGTGCCGGTCAGTGCGGCTATCACCGGAGCGGTTCTGCGGATCTCTTCCTCTGCGTCAACCCCGGATGAGCCAGGTCTGGTGCTCTCGCCGCCGATATCGATGATGTCCGCGCCTTCGTCAACCATCTGCATGGCCCGGTCAATGGCGCGCAACGGGTCCATATAGCGTCCGCCGTCGGAAAAGGAGTCAGGTGTTACGTTCAGGATGCCCATGATCAGTGGGCGCTCAAGCGATAGTGCCCTGCTGGATGTCTGCCATACCCGGGGTAGAGACGCGTTTGCAAGTACCCTGCGGATCTCCTTCGCCAGTTTGGGCAGCCCGAATGGCTGCTTAAGCAGCTTGGTACAGAACAGCAGCAGCTGCTTCTCCGTGCCCATGATGACAACGTCCGTTGTTGCAATGCTGCAGGCCACGGTGCCGCGTGCAACGGCCGCATCACCGCCCACGGAGAGCATCTCCTGTTTGATGATGTTGGCCTGGTGGCATTTCAGTGCTTTAAGGTGAATGCACCTGTGCAGCATTTTGGGCGTCATGCTGGCAATGCCGGCAGGATCGACACCGATAAGATGCAGTTCCTTTTCGGCGCTGTTACTGTCGGGGACCACCAGCACTCTTGCGCGAAAGCTGTTGGTACTCATGCCATCAGACCTGGATGTCGGTACGTTGTTCAGCCGGTTCGGCGGATACCTCAGGCGTTGCCTCTGTCGGCTCTGCATCCGCCTTTTTGGCGTAGATCGGCTCTCCTGCAGCAATGATCTCTTCCACCTCTGTGCCGGTCAGGTTCTCTTTCTCAATCAGACAGAGCGACAGGTTGTGCAGGTCCTTGACGTTGTCACGCAGGATGGTGATGGCGCGGCTGTAACTCTCCTCCACAATGCGCCGGATCTCGGAATCAATCTCGACGGCAGTGGCCTCACTGTAGTTTTTATGGGTGGTCATCTCGCGCCCGAGGAAGATCTGCTCATCCTTTTTGCCAAAGGCCAGCGGCCCCATCTTTTCGCTCATACCCCATTCGCAGACCATTTTGCGGGCCATTTCGGTGGCGCGCTCAATGTCATTGCCGGCCCCGGTGGTGAAACTGTTGAAAATCAGCTCCTCGGCGGCGCGGCCCCCCATCAGCACGGCGATTCTGCCCAGCAGGGCGTCACGGGAATAGCTGTGCTTGTCTTCAATGGGCAGTTGCATGGTGATGCCCAGTGCGCGACCGCGGGGGATGATGGAAACCTTGTGGACCGGATCCGAGCCAGGGGTCTTGATGGCGACCAGGGTATGACCCGCCTCGTGGTAGGCCGTGCTTTTCTTCTCTTCATCAGAAATGACCATGCTGCGTCTTTCAACGCCCATTAGCACCTTGTCCTTGGCGTTGTCAAAATCAATGGCCTCCACGACGTTTTTGTTCAGTCTTGCGGCCAGCAGAGCTGCCTCGTTGACCACGTTGGCCAGGTCAGCGCCGGAGAAACCGGGGGTGCCTTTGGCAATGACTTCCAGGTTGACGTCAGTGCCAAGCGGCAGTTTGTTGGCATGAACCTTAAGGATCATCTCGCGTCCTTTCACATCTGGTCGCGGCACAACCACTTGGCGGTCGAAACGGCCGGGACGCAGCAGGGCAGGATCAAGCACGTCAGGGCGGTTGGTGGCGGCAATCAGGATGACTCCTTCGTTGGACTCAAAGCCGTCCATTTCCACCAGCAGCTGGTTAAGGGTCTGTTCGCGTTCGTCATGACCGCCACCCAGCCCGGCGCCACGATGACGGCCGACAGCATCGATTTCATCGATGAAGATGATGCAGGGGGCATTTTTCTTGCCCTGCATAAACAGATCGCGCACACGGCTGGCGCCGACACCCACAAACATTTCAACGAAATCTGAGCCGGAAATGGAGAAAAACGGCACTCCAGCCTCACCGGCAATGGCACGGGCCAGCAGGGTCTTGCCGGTGCCCGGAGGCCCCATCAGCAATACGCCCTTGGGGATCTTGCCGCCCAGTTTGGTAAATTTTTTCGGGTCCTTGAGGAACTCAATAATCTCGTGCAGTTCTTCCTTGGCTTCCTCGATGCCGGCGACATCCTGAAAGGTGATCTTGGCCTGGTTTTCGGTCAACAGCTTGGCACGGCTTTTACCGAAGGACATGGCCTTGCCGCCGCCGGACTGCATCTGGCGCATGAAGAAAATCCAGACCGCGATCAGCAGCAGGAAAGGAAACCAGGAGACAAAGATGGAGAACCAGGACATCTTTTCTTCATCTGGCTTGGCTGTGATGGCCACCTTTTTCTCCAGCAGCTTTTTGGTCAGATCAGCATCTGAAATCGGCTTGTAGGTGTGGAACTCCTTGCCGTCTTTGCCGTCAAGCTTGCCGTAGATGTCGTTGCCCTGGATGGTGACGGAGGTGATACGGCCTTCGTCCACCTGGGCGATAAAATCGCTGAAATTGAGTTTTTCCACGGTTGGCCGCGGCTTGTTAAACGTGTTGAAAAGCGTGATCATCATCAGGCAGATGACAAGCCAGAGAGCTATATTTTTGTAAAACTGATTCACTGTTACCCCCGGTGTTGTGTGTGCAGTTGTCGCAGATTTAAGATTACATAAATATCACATAAGGACAGTGCTGCACAAGTGAATTGACTGGGCGCAATGCCCTGAATTGGCACTCTGGATTACGCATGTGTCACATCGATTTTGTGTGTTTCCGCTAAAGTCTGTGGCTGTTATGGTTTGATGATTTTGACGCACAGGGCGGTGCGTGTGTCTTGGTCGAGAGCGGAGTCAGCAGACTGGCGCACTCCGGCAATCCAGATCAGTTGGGTGTCGCAGAAGATCAGCGGGATTATGCGGCGTTGGTCAGGCGGAATCTTGGCGTCGATGAAGATGTCTTTAACCTTCTTTTTACCGTTCATGCCTAAGGGTGTGATGATGTCGCCGGCCTGAAAGGGGCGCACCAGCCACGGGAAGGGCGTATTTTGGGGGTCGAACCAGACCGTGTTGTTACTCTTCTTTTGGGGCAGTGTCGGGCAGGGCTGGCGGGTAATCTCCAGCAGGAACCCGTGCCAGAGGCTGAACAGTCCTGGTCCGTCTATCTGCACGCATGCCGGGGGCGGTGCGTCGTCACCTTCCTGCTCAATAATCAGCTGATCGTATTGGCGTCGGGTAACCAGGCTGCCATGCAGCGAAATGCGCCGATTCGGGCGGCCTGGCCGGATCAGGGCAGCAGCATCGTTGATGTGCTGCTGGGTAAGGTTGAGCAGATTCCCTGCCACATGGCCAGCGGCCAGGCGGATCAGCCGTCTTTGCATGGCCGGGGGCAACGCGGCCAGCGTGTGGATATCGAAAGTTACGCGGCCATGCTGACATTCGGCAAGCGCGCTGAATTGTTCGGCAGTGATGGCGGCGAGCAACTCCTCCTCATCGGAGAGCAGTGCGGCAGTAGCAGCCAGCCCGCGGCGTATGGCCGGGTTGAATTCCTCCAGCAGCGGCAGCAACTGGTGCCTGATGCGGTTGCGCAGGAAGACGGTATCGCTGTTGCTGCTGTCTTCACGGAATTGCAGGCGGTTTTCCTGAAGGTAATCCTCGATTTCCGCCCGGCTGATATCCAGCATGGGTCGCACTAACCGGCCGTTGCGCCATGACATTGCTGAAAGGCCGCTCAAACCGGCCCCCCTGATCAGTCTCATTAACAGGGTTTCCGCCTGGTCGTCGGCATGATGGGCCAGCGCAATGGCAGTGGCATGATACTTCTGGCGCATCTCCTCCAGAAAGGCATGTCTTGCCCTGCGGCCGGCATCTTCCAGACAACAGCGGCTGGACCTGGCCAGTACTTTTACGTCGATGCGGCGTGACTCAAAAGTTGTACCGTAACTTGCTGCCAGTTCGTAGCAGAACTGCTCGTCTGCGTCCGATTCACTGCCGCGCAGGCAGTGGTTCAGGTGGCATGCCGTAATCTTTGATGCTGGATGGCCCAGGGCGAGCAGGATGTGCAGCAGGGCGCATGAGTCTGCGCCACCGGAAAGAGCGACAATAATGGCGTCATTTTTGCGGAAGAGTCCGTGACTGCTGATGGAGGCGGAGATGCGCCGGACCAGTGAATGCTGTGGACAGTTTGACAAGGTGTTATTACCTGATCGCTGTTTTATTGCCTGGCCGTGAAGGCGGTAATCTCAGGCAACAGCTGCAGCATGGCATCCTGCAGTGAGGCGGACATGATCTTCTCCTTTTTTTCCTTTGAAATCTTCATCGGCAGGGTCTGATTGTCCTGTGATAATACGCTCAAGGTTTTGGTTTTGACACCATTCAGG
>Ga0302250_1002552_pt1 | contig 11025 bp, 9 predicted proteins | sample AAG_RA_Asp_MG_FD_193536 | JGI IMG/M metagenome (GOLD analysis project Ga0302250, IMG submission 193536) | Enriched activated sludge microbial communities from anaerobic digester in WTTP, New Holstein, Wisconsin, United States - AAG_RA_Asp | ecosystem: Engineered > Bioreactor > Anaerobic >... | reverse complement strand
AGGCTGCCGAAGGAAGAGGAGGTGGCCGAGGCCCTGGGGATGGACCTCGACGACTACTTCAAGATGCTCAAGAACTACGGGAACCTCTCCGTTCTCAGCATAGAAGACCTTCACGAACTTCTGGGGGAGGACCGCGACAGGATAATGCGCTATGTAACGGAAGAGGGCGACGACCCGGAGAAGTGCGCGGAGGTCATGGAACTGGAGCGCATCATGGCCGGCGAGTTCGACAAACTGCCGGAAAGGCAGCGCTACGTCCTGAGCCTTTACTATCACGAGGACCTGAACATGAAGGAGATAGCCCGCGTTCTTAGCATCACGGAGGCCAGGGTCTGCCAGATCCATTCACAGGCGATCCTGAACCTCAGGGTGTCCATGAAGAAATACCTTCGTAATTAAAGGTTTCCAGCGGGCCACCGATAATATGTCTGACAGTTATGGAACGCGAAGAGATTCTGAAAAGACTCAGGAAGATAGACGTGTTGCCGACCTTTCCGGCGGTTATGGCCGAGGTCGTAAGCGTCATAGAGGACCCGATGAGCTCCGCCGCGGACCTCGCAAGGACGATGGACCCCTCCATGGCAAGCGAGGTCCTGCGTCTTGCCAATACCGCCTATTTCGGGACGCGCAACTTCCGCAGGATCACGTCCATTGAACACGCCATAGCCATAGTGGGATTGGAGCAGCTTTCGCAGATCATCCTCCACATGCCCTTCCTCTCGATGATGGGCGGCGACGGCGGACTCGACAGGGAGAAGTTCATACGCCACTCGATGATATGCGGTATAGCGTCGAAGGTCGTAAGCCGCACCCTCCATGTGGGAGAGGAGCACGCAGTCTACATCGGCGGTCTCATGCACGACATCGGGGCGATCATCATATATCGCTATTTCAACGAGGAATGGAAGGTGATGAGCGACCTTGTGACGAAACAGGGCAGGACATGGACACAGGCGGAGGAGGCAGTGCTTTCCTGCGACCACGGGATGATAGGGGCGTGCCTTCTGACGATGTGGAACATCCCTCAGGCGGTGACCGACGGGGTCATGCATCACCACGCTCCTCACGGGGCCGCCGAGAACGTGTGGAACGCAAAGCTCATCGACGTGGGAAATAGGTTTGCAAAAAAGGTCGATCTGAGCGATAATTTCACCAGTCTTGATGAATTTATTAATAATAACAAAGACTTCATCCCGCTTGTCGAGGAGATGGGGCTTGAAGTGACGCTTTCGCAGGAACTGGACCTGTTCGAGGGGGTGTACGCCCTCATGAAGAACGCGAGGGGTCTCCTGTCCTGCCCGGGAGATACACAGGATGATCAAGGTACTGGTAGTTGACGATTCATTGGTGATGCGCAAGACGATATCGAGGATGCTGTCGAAGGACAGGGCCATCGAGGTCGTGGGCACCGCCGTTGACGGCAGGGATGCCCTCGAGAAGGTGGAGTCCCTGAAACCCGACGTCATCACCATGGATGTGGAGATGCCCGTTATGAACGGCATCGAGGCCCTGAAGAAGATCATGGAGAAGGACCCCGTGCCGGTGATAATCATGAGCGCCCTGACGAGGGAAGGGGCCGAGATAACGATGGAGGCCCTGCAGCTCGGTGCCTGTGATTTCGTCACCAAGGACTTCACGAACATGGGCCACTCCTTTTCGTCGAAGGAGGCGGAAGTGATCGCGAAGGTGAAGAACGTGGCGAAGAACAAGGTCAGGTTCCTCCTTCGCAAACTGGATATCAGGCCGAAGCCTGCCGCCGTGATCAGTCCCGACCAGAAGATCCGTCATGAGGTCCTTGCCATAGGCGCCTCCACGGGCGGGCCGCCGGCCTTGCAGCACATCCTGACGAGGCTCCCCCGTGCCTTCCCCGTGCCCATCGTCATCGCCCAGCACATGCCAAAGATCTTCACCCAGTCCTTTTCCCAGAGGCTCGACGCGGTGTCGCAGCTGCAGGTGAAGGAGGCTGAGGACGGGGAGACGCTGCGTTCAGGCATCGCCTACATCGCTCCCGGCAACACCCACATGGCGGTGAGGAGAAAGGGCAAGACCGTCTTCGTCCAGTTCACCGACGGGACGCAATACATCTATCGACCTTCCGTAGACCTTCTCATGAGCACGACGGCGGAGGCCTATGAACGGCAGTCTTTCGGCGTCATCCTGACCGGTATGGGCAATGACGGGGTCCAGGGCATGAAGGAGATGAAGGCCAAAGGCGGATACATCGTGGCCCAGGACGAAGAGACGTGCGTTGTCTTCGGCATGCCAAGGGCGGTGATCTTGGCCAATCTGGCCGACGCTGTGCTCCCCATCGATAGAATATCGGAAGAGATCATGAGGGTGTTATGAGAACGCAGGAAACAGAGGATGATCGAATGAAGGGTCTTGTCGGCGAGGAACTGGAACGCTTCATTACCCTTCTCAGGGACGGCGACAATTTTGAGAAGGGAAAGGCGATAGAGGCACTGGTCGAGTCCCCGGGAAAGGAAGTGGTGGAGCGCATAGTTCCCCTTCTGCAGGAGAAGAACACGCCTGTCAGGATGGCCGTCCTCGATGTCCTGAAGCGGATCGGGAGCGTTCATCTTGACGGTGTCATCGGAATGCTCGAGGACGAGAACGAGGACATACGGGTCTATGCCTGCGAGGTGCTCTCCTTCCTCAGGGACCCGCGCTCCATACCTTTCATCGTGAGGAAGTCCCGCGATGACGTGGACAACGTGAGGAACGCAGCCTGCATGGCGCTCGGTGAATTCGATGACGACCGGGCCGTCACGGCCCTCCTCGACGCCCTGAAGGACGAGGAATGGATAGCCTTCTCCGCCATCCTGAGTCTGGGAAGAACGAAAAGCCCGGAGGCGGTCCCGCGGATCCTCGAGTTCTTCAAGGAAAGCGGCGAAGAACTGTCGGGTGCCGCCTGCGAAGTCCTCGTGGAATACGGTGACGATGCAGTGCTCGACGAACTGTTCGACGTGCTCAAGGGATGGGACAGGGAGAAGAGAAGCACTTACCTCAAGATCATCCTCGAGAAGGGTGATGAAGGAACCTTTGAGAGGCTCAAGGAGAAGATCGGGGACGAGCTCTACGAGCATCTTCTCGGGAGCGCCGCCGAGAGGCGGCACCGCCCTGTCGAGACCGTGCGTATGCTGACCCACTTCAGGATGCCAGAAACATGCGGCGCCATTCTTGATATCATGAAGGGGATGGACCCTGATGAGGAGAGCTACGAAACGGTGCTGGACCTCTTTGCTTCCTTGAGCGAAGTATGGGCGCAAGATGTCGGCGGGTACATGGAAAGTGACGAGGCGAACCTCCTGCCTGTCGTCAGAGCGTGCAAGATGACGGGCGTAAAGGTCGAGGAAGCCGCCCTCCTCAGGCATTTCATGGCGGCGCCCGTGGAAGTGAAGCGTGAGATCATGATGAGCATTCCGGTTGTTGTGAACGGAAGCGGATGTTCCATCATCAAGGAGGCCTTGAGGGACACCGACGGTCACATCAAGGGGTTTGCCGTCGATGCGGTGGGCAGCCTCGGGCTCACGAACCTCAAAGAGGACATCGTCCGCATCCTCAGGGAGGACTTTCACGATGTGAGGGTCAAGGCATTGAAGACCCTTATCCGACTCGATCGAGCCCTGGCCCTTGAGATGATCGCTGCCTTCGTGGAGAGGGGATCGGTGGACGACAAAAAGGTGTACCTCGCCGCGACAGGCCTCATTGACGGACAGAAGAACCTGCCCTTCATCACCCGGCTTCTGAACGACGGGGACGAGGGCGTACGCAGAAGCACCATCGGCGTTCTCGGGAACTTTGTCGACGACGAGAGCTACATGGGCCTCCTTCAGAACACGCTCATGGGTGACGAGATACCCCATGAGGTACTCAAGGTTGTCAAGGACAAGAGGCTGACGCGTTTCAAGGACAGGCTTGTCGGTATCTTCACGGACGACGGCAGGGGCATGTGGACACGGTACTACGCACTCTCAGCCCTCGGTGCTTTCGAGGACCCGGCCCTTTTCGAGATCTTCGTGAAGGGTCTCGGGGATGACAGCGGGCTCATCACGATAGGGTGCATCCGGGCGCTTGCCGACCTGGGTGATGACCGCGCCATGGAACACATACGGCCGTACCTCACGAGCAGCAACGACGATATCAGGTCCGCTGCGGAGATGGTTGTCAACAGAACGCAGGATGCATAGGAACCGGTCATGACCAAAGAAGAATTTACCGTCCTGAGAGACTTCATCTATGAGAAAACGGGTATTTACTTCACGGAAACAAAGACCTATCTTCTCGAGAGCAGGCTGACGAACAGACTGAGCGAACTGGGGCTCGGTTCCTTCGAAGATTACTACTATCATCTGAAATACGGTGCCGACAAGGCAAGGAACGAACTCGCAAGGCTCTACGACGTGATTACGACGAACGAAACGAGTTTTTTCCGCAATCCTCCGCAGCTTGATGCCTTTAAGATCATCATGCAGAAATCCTACATGAACGGGGCGAGCGCGGGCTCTCCCATCCGCATATGGAGCGCAGCCTGTTCCACGGGCGAGGAGCCCTACACCCTGGCCATCATGCTCATGGAGATGGCGGAGATCCACCGGGTCAGCATTCCCTTCAATATCATCGCCACGGACATCTCGAGCAAGGTCCTGGAATCCGCACGGAAGGCCGTCTTCAGCCAGTACAGCGTCCGTAACACCGATGAGGCGATCAAGAGAAAGTATTTTACAGAAGAGAACAGTATGTATAAGCTGAAAGAAAGTGTAAAAAAGAACGTTAAGATCGACTTCATGAACCTCATGGACGATGATGCTTACAGATTGTACCGGCAGATGGATTTCATCTTTTGCAGGAATGTTCTCATCTATTTCGACGAAAAGATGAAGAAGAAGGTTGTGGACCACATGTATGAGTGCTTGAAGCCCAGGGGATTTCTTACCATCGGTCACGCGGAATCTCTCCACAACATATCCCGCGCCTTCAAGCCGCTGGTGTTCCCGGGCACGATCGCATACCAGAAAGGATGATAGATGAAGACGATACTCATCGTGGATGACTCGGCGACGATCAGGAAACTCCTGGCGTACATCCTGAAACGGAAGAACTATGTCATCGCCGAGGCCGAGGACGGGATTGACGCCATGGAGAAGCTGAGCCATGTCCAGGTCGACCTCGTTATCGTGGACCTCAACATGCCCAACATGGACGGCATCGAATTCGTGAAGAACCTGCGGGACAACTATTATTACATGGATACGCCTGTCATCATGCTTACGACGACGAAGGATGACAAGCTGAAGAAGGATGCTTTTGACGCCGGCGTCAACATGTTCCTCAACAAGCCGGTGCAACCAAATTTCTTACTGTACAAGGTGGAAAGCCTTTTGCAGGGCGAGGAGGAGTATAATGGATGATCAAGCTCTCCAGCGGGATGAGATGCAGGAAATCATCGATGAGTTCATAGCGGAATCGAGCGAACTCATGGACAATGTCATTCAGGACATTGTCGTCATCGAGCAGAGTCAGGACGAGGAGATCGTGAACAGCATCTTCCGGGCCGTTCACACTATCAAGGGAACGTCAAGCTTCCTGGGGTTCAATGCCCTGTCCCAGCTCGCCCATAAGGCCGAGGATGTTCTCGGAGTGATCCGCAAGGGCGAGATGGCCACAGACCAGACCGTGGCGGACATCCTCCTCGAATCCTTCGACCTCATGAAGCTGATGATAGAGGACATCAGGGAGCAGGGAAGCGAGAACCAGGACGCGTCCGCCATCATCGTGAAGCTCACGGACCTTCTCGACCCCGCAAAGAAGGGCGCCGGTCCTCAGCCCGAAGAGGCGAAGAAGATCGGCGAGATCCTCGTGGAGGAGAACATCATCACGAAGTCCGAGCTTGATGATGTCCTCAAGAAGCAGGAGACGGAAAAGGACAAGAAGGTCGGTGAGATAGCCGTCGAGGAAAAGTATATCACCGAGACCCAGCTCAACAAGGCGCTGGTGAAACAGAAGGCGCCCAAGATGGAAGAGCAGTCGATCAGGATCGACGTCAAGAAGCTCGACGAACTCATGAACCTCGTCGGTGAGCTCGTCCTCGGGAAGAACAGACTCATCCTTGTCAACAGCATGGCGAAGAAGGGTGAGGAGAGCGAGACTGTTTTCGACAATCTCACGGACATAACGAATTACATAGAGGTCATCACCAACGAGCTCCAGCTTTCCGTCATGAGGGCGAGGCTGGTGCCCGTCAGCAAGGTCTTCAACAAGATACCCAGGATGGTGAGGGACCTTTGCTCGGAGTTCAAGAAGGACATCGAGCTCAAGGTCGAAGGCGAGGAGACGGAGCTTGACCGGTCTCTCATCGAGGCCCTGACAGATCCGCTGATCCACATCATACGGAATTCCGTCGACCATGGCATCGAACTGCCCGAAGAACGGACGGCGAAGGGGAAACGGGCCAAGGGGCTTCTTTCCATCAGAGCCTACAACGAGGGCAATCACGTCATCATCGAGGTGTACGACGACGGGAAGGGCATCAACATCCAGGCCGTGAAGGACAAGGTGAAGGAAAAGGGGCTCATGAACGACGCGGAGCTGGCAAGCCTTTCCCCGAAGGAGGCGATGAACCTTATCTTCATACCGGGCCTCAGCACGGCGCAGAAGATAAGCAAGGTCTCCGGCCGCGGCGTGGGGATGGATGTCGTCAGGACTAACATCGAGAAGATGAACGGACAGGCGCACATCGATTCCGAGGAAGGGAAATGGACGAAGCTCACCATCAAGCTCCCGCTTACCCTTGCCATCATGAGGGCCCTTATCGTGAAGGTGACGGAGGAACTCTTCGCCATACCCCTCAATACGGTCACCGAACTCGTCAAGCTCAAAGAGGGGCTCATCAAGACGGTGGACAAGAACGAGGTCCTCGTCCTGCGCAACACGGTCATTCCCATCGTCGATCTCAGCAAGGCCTTTCTCATGCAGGGCTCGGAGGACGGCAGCGGGTACGTGGTGATCTGTTCTCTCGGCGAGAAGACGATCGGCATCAAGGTCAACTCCGTTATCGGCCAGGAAGAGGTGGTCATCAAGCCTCTCGGAGAATTCCTCAAGGACATCAAGGGGATAAGCGGCGCGACCATACGGGGCGACGGCAAGGTGATCCTCATACTCGACATCCCCTCGGTGATCCTCAACTACACGATGCACAGAAAGGCCGCCGCCCAGTCCCAGGCGCAACAGATACAGATGAGGAACTGAGAGATGGCTTGAACCGCTTGAACGTTATGAACCCCTGATAGCCCTGTCGGGCATCAGGGGTATTCTTTTTAAGCCCTTAAACGGCTGTTGATAAACTCCTTTCCCCGTCATTCCGGCGCAGGCCGGAATCCAGGAAAGACTGGCAATAGATGACCACCGAACGGTGAAAGATTCGACAATACCTCCCTCATTCCACTGTTCCGGCATTATCCTCTTGGGGGCTTTCTGCTTTAACAGGGCCTTTCCTGGTTCCCGGCCTTCGCCGGGATGACGGATTGGAGCTGTGAAGGGATGATGGATTGGAGCTGTGAAGGGATGATGGATTGAAACAGAAGCCGGACCGGGAACCGACTCTGTCACCAACCTGTTAAGCGGTTCAAGCGGTTTGAGCCGTCACTCTCACATTCCGCTCATTGATTCGTATTCGATTATTGCGTTGTTCTCGATGATGTAGAGGTCCGTTGAGGTCATGTTGACGTCCCTGAGGTGGGTTTCCATCTCGTCGTAGTTCTCCTGTTCCAGGGTCTCTATTACGCAGACGAGTTTGCCGAGGACGCCATCACGGTTGAGAAGGGCCCCGTTTATCTCCTCGGAGAGGTTGAAGTCGTTGAGGATGTTCTCCAGAGGCGCCTGGAAGAGGGCGTCCACGAGGGACAGGACGCCGGTGATGAACGCCATGTCGGCCGCGGAGGCGTTGCGGGTTATCCGTGTGGCGAGAAGTTCCATTATCCTGCCCCGGATCACGGCCCGCTCGAAGAGGGGGGCCGACCGCGTGTCGTATCCTTCGCCGGCGAAAAGGAGCAGGGTCACCCATTTCTGGAGTTTGCGGTATCCCAGGAGGGCAATCGCCTGGCCAATGGAGTTTATCCTGTTGGCCGTGTAAAAGGCCGCCGAATTGATGAACTGAAGGAGCTTGATGTGGAGTTCGGGGTTCTTCCTGAAGAGGCCCTCTATGACGAAGAACTCCTCCTGTCTGGCGAGGATCCTTGACAGCTCGAGGAGCACCAGCTGTGTCGGCGAAATGGACCTCGCCGATATTATCGAAGGTCTTTCAAAGAAGTAGCCCTGGAAGTAATCGAAGCCGAGGTCACGGCATGATTCGAAATCCTCCTCAGTCTCCACCTTCTCGGCAAGGAGCTTGAGGTTGCGCCTCTTCAGTTTCTTCACGAGTTCGGGGAGTTCCTTTCTGTCGGTGCCCATGAGGTCCACCTTCACGTAGGACGCGATGCGGAGCATTTCTTCAGGGGTGTCGTCACAGGAGACGAAGTCATCGAGGGCGAACTGATAGCCGCTCCTCCTTGCCTGCGCGCAGAGAGACAGGACCCGTTCGTCCACCTTCACCGTTTCGAGGAGCTCGAGGACGGTCGTCCTGCTCGGGAGAAGGTCGACAATGCCGCTGTCGAGCACCCTGTCATCGACGTTGATGAACCCTATCTTGTCTCCGATGAGTCGCGAGATACCGATGTTGTTGAGGGTATTCAGCATGACGCTGGCCGTGGCGTGGACGTTGTCGGTGACGCAGGCCCCGTTCGCCCTTCCACTGCGAAAGAGGAGCTCGTAGCCGAATATCTTCTTCACCCGGTTCAGGATGGGCTGTCGGCCGATATGGACCTCAATGCCCTGGCCAGGTTCCTCCCGGGGTCTCGTCATGCCGTTTCCGGTTGGGTTGTTCTTCATCCTTCCTGGATTCCCTTTATATGTTTTATCGACTGGAATCGAACGAACTAAAGGGGTTGATGCCAGGCAGGAAAAGGAATGTGAGGGGAGGCGAAAAACGGCCGGTCATTGCAGTCGTTCGGACCCGGTATGGGAGTGGTCCCGGGAAGGAGCTCGCCTAACTCTCCGATTTCCCGTCTGATTTGGGTTGACTGCATCTGCCGGTTGTAGTATCCATAAGATTGGGTGCGATTTGCGAAGGATTTAAGTCGGGAGAGGAACTTCCGATTATAGAGAAAAGAGGAGGAACCTGATGAATGAGGGAACAATACTACAACTCGTGACATTCAAATTGGGTACGGAGGAGTTCGGGGTCGATATCCTGAAGGTGCAGGAGATCAACAAGATGATGAACATCACCAGGATTCCCAACGCACCGGCCTTCATAGAGGGCGTGATAAACCTGAGGGGAAAGATCATCCCCATTGTCGACCTGCGCAAGCGTCTCGGTTTTCGGGAGCAGCCCTATGACAAATCGACGCGCATAATCGTCGTCGAGCTCGAGGGCCTTGTTCTCGGGTTCATCGTCGATTCCGTGTCCGAGGTCCTGAGGATCCCGGCCAACACCATCGAACCGCCCCCCTCCATGGTGGCGGGCATAGAGTCCGAGTACATAGAAGGCGTGGGCAAGCTGGATGAGCGCCTGCTTATCCTTCTTGAATTGAAGAAGATATTCTCGTCACCGGAAAGAAAGGACATCGAGAATATCGAAATGAGCTGAGGACAGGGGCAACTCTCATGGACGAGACCTTCAAGGTTGACCTGCTGCGGAACGTTCAGCCGACGGACAGGAAACTTTCCGTATCGAAGGAATTCGTCGGTCCGAAGAAGCGTGAAGAGAGGAGCCGGAAGGACCACCACGATCAGCCTCGCGAGGAAACAGCCGAAAGACCCGCCAGAACGTACGGCAAAGACCCAGTAAAACCGGCGGGTGAACTGCATTCGGGGAAGATAGACATAACCATATGAGGCGACTTGAATAGCTTGAGTCGCTTGAACGTCATGTACCCCTGATAGCCCTGTCGGGCGTCAGGGGTTATTTTCTTTCAACCCTTCAACGGCCCGTCAGGCGACTCAAGCTATTCAAGTCGCCTCTACTGTCCTCCTCCCAGCACCCTGTAAAGGTTGACCAGATTGGAGAGCTTTGCGAGGCGGGTGTTGATGAGGCCCTGCTGGGCTGCGTAGAGGCTGCGCTGAGCATCGAGCAGGGTGAGGTAGCTGTCGATGCCGGTCGTGTAGCGCGCGTCGGCAAGGCGGTAGGAGTTGGCGGAGGCATCGACAAGGGATTGCTGTGCAGCCAGCTGGTCGCCGATGGTGCCGCGCCGGGCCAGGGCATCGGACACCTCCCTGAATGCCGTCTGAATGGCCTTTTCATATTGCGCGACGTATATCTCGCGCGTTGCCTTCGCGGCCTCGAGGTTTGCCCAGAGCAGAACGGAGTTGAAGATGGGCACGTTGACCTGCGGCACGAAGCTCCACGTCGCGGCGCCTGCCTTGAACAACCCCGCGAGTTCGTTGCTCGTCGTTCCGATGCTGGTAGTCAGGCTGATCATGGGAAAGAATGCCGCCCTTGCGGCGCCTATGTTTGCATTGGCGGCCTTCAGGAGACTCTCCGCCTGGAGTATGTCGGGCCTGTTGAGCAGCACCTCGGAGGATAGCCCCGCGGAGACGTCCCTCGGTGCCGCGATCATGTCCAGGCTGTCGGCCGTGAGGTCGGCGGGGACGGGGGTTCCAACGAGGAGATTGAGGGCGTTCTCGTCACCGGCCGTGTACGCGGTGTAGCGGGCAACATCCACCCGCGCCGCCTCCACCCTGGTCCGGGCCTGGTTGAGATCGAGTTCCGACGATGACCCCAGCTCGTAGCGCCTCTTGATCATGTTGTACGTCGCCTCCTGGGCCTCAAGCGTCGACCGGGCCAGCTTGAGGTTCTCCCTGTCGGCGGCAAGGGTCAGGTAGGCATTGGCCACTTCGGCAATGAGGGTGATCTGGAGGCTCCTTCGGGCGTGTTCCGTGGCGAAGAACTGTTCCAGCGCACTGTCCCTGAGACTGCGGATGCGCCCG
>Ga0302250_1002551_pt1 | contig 11026 bp, 8 predicted proteins | sample AAG_RA_Asp_MG_FD_193536 | JGI IMG/M metagenome (GOLD analysis project Ga0302250, IMG submission 193536) | Enriched activated sludge microbial communities from anaerobic digester in WTTP, New Holstein, Wisconsin, United States - AAG_RA_Asp | ecosystem: Engineered > Bioreactor > Anaerobic >... | reverse complement strand
TCGACAGCGGCCCGGAGTTGCGCCCCGATCTCACCCGCGCCGTCGCCCGCCTCAACGGCGAGATGCTCCGCAAGGCCATCGTCACCCACTACCACCTCTCCGAAAACGTCTGCCGCGAGGCCTCCTTCTCCGCCTCGATCGCCGACTATAACGCCCTGCTCGACAGCGAGATCCACGATTTTGTCATCATCAACGAGATGCTCGGCGCCGCCCGCATCCTCGGCAGCCGCGCCCTCTTCAGCCGCTTCCTCCGCGAGGTCACCAGCCGCTACTATTACCAGCCCGACCGGCCCGAGCTGCACAAGTTCCACGAGGGCTATTTGCGCGGCATCACCGGCGAGATCCGCTCCTTCATGCTCAAATCCTTCGCCGACGACCGCATCGACCCCAAGGTCGACGGCCTGCGCATGATCAAGGCCACCCTCTTCGCCGCCAAGACCATCTTCAACCTCCGCCAGGTCAACGCCTGGGCCCTGCTCGACGCCCTCAAGACCCGCGACAAGCGCCGCCTCTCCGCCTATGGCAAGCTCGACGTCAGCCTCACCTACCTCGAGGTTTTCCGCTTCCTCTATCACCTCCTCGTCAGCCAGGAGGAGGAGATCTTTCTCCACGAACCCGCCGCGCGCGACAACCTCGCCATCGTCGCCGGCTATATGGGCTACCAGACCATCGGCTCGGCCGGGGCCCTCGATTTTTTCATCACCGACTATTACGCCAAGGCCCGCCTCGCCAAGTGGACCATCCGCGAGCTCTTGCCTGACGTCATCGACCACCTCGCCACCATCACCACCTTCGGCCGCATCATGCACCGCCGCAAGGTCACCCGCCAGGGCGAAACCCGCGTCGGCAACCTCGCCGCCCGCTTCCTCGCCGAGGCCAAATTCTTCCGCGGCACCCGCTTCTGGGACGACATCATCGCCGTCCTCAGCCGCGGCGACCGCGCCCTCCTCGACCGCCTCGTCCACGACCTCAACGCCGATCCGGCCCGCACCGAGGAACTCCTGCAGGGCTATATGGAGTGGGGCTGGAACTCCTTCATCGCCCTCTTCTCCTTCCTCAACCTCCTCCACGGCCATCCCGAGGGCAGGCCCCTGCACCGCCGCCTCGTCGAGCTTTTCTTCGAACGCACCATCGGCACCGAGATCGTCCAGCGCTTCGGCACCGTCTTCCGCGACGTCCCCCACGAGGTCCACAAGTTCCTCGGCAGCCTCAACGAGAGCCAGCAGCGCCGCTTCCAGGAGCTCATCGCCGGCGAACTCTGGGACAGCCGCGTCGTGCCCGCGCGCGACCGCCTCAGCTACCTCGCCAGCCTCCACTTCGCCTCCTCGCGCTACCTCATGCGCATCACCGGCCGCGTCCTCGAGCGCCATCCCGCCGTCTACAAGATGCTCGACAGCCCCGAGCGGCTGCAGCTCTTCGGCAAGGGCCTGCTCGCCGAGATCATGCGCACCCCCCAGTACCGCGAGCGGCTCGAGGGGATCGCCGCCTGGCACGATTTCGAATTCTTCCGCTGCTGCAAGATGCTCTTCGGCAGCGCTCCGGCCGCCGGGATCGCCGACGAGTTCATCTGCTTCTCCGACAACTTTATCCGCCTGCTCTACGACACCTGCAAGCAGCGGGTGGAGGAGAAAGGCAAACATCCCCATCAGGAGCGCCCCGCCCTCGGCATCCTCGTCACCGGCGGCTACGGCCACATGCTCGCCTTCGACGATGACCACGATCTCATCCTCCTCCTCGATTCGGAGGAGCCCGGCGACCACGCCTACTATATCGACATCCTCAAGCGCATGCACCGGGAGATCAGCCGCAGCGGAGTGATGCCCCATTACCGCCTCGGCGACCATTTCGGCTCCTTCATCTGCACCCCGGCGCAGATCAAGTCCCTGCTTACCGCGGAGAACACAGAGCGCTTTATCGACATGTCGCAGCTGCTCGGGGCGCGCATGATCGTCGGCGGACGTTCGCTCTGGGACAAGTTTTTCCGGGAGATCATCGTGGAGGGGATTTTCGCGCACAAGGGAGAGTATGTGCAGGCGATGCGGGAGGAGATCGCGCGCCGGCACGGATATTACACCGGAATACCGGGGGACGGGAACGGCCTCAACCTCAAGGAGGCCCCCGGCGGCCTGCGCGACGTCGAGATGCTGCTTGACATCTTCCGCGCCCGCTTCGAACTCTATGAGAACTCGAACTATACCATGTTTAAAAAACTCGAGGCCCTGCTGCCGCAGCACGCCGCCGTCCTGGAGGAGCTCTACCGCCACTACGAATTCCTGCGCCTGGTGCGCAACCTCAACCGCCTCGCCGTCGCCGCCGACGACCAGATCGACACCCTGCATCTGCAAAAGGTCATCGAGACCTGGCGCATCAGGGGGCTGCGGGAAAAGCGTCCCGAGACCCTCGAGGCGCGCATCGAGCGGGAACTCAAAAGGGGGGAGGAGATCATGCAGCAGCTTCTCGCCGCTTTCTGACTCGCTCCCGAATCTCGCTCCTACCATCTGCGCCGATCGATCCGGGTGGGAGCCGCCTCCCCTCTCGTTCCCACCTTGTTCGCGCCTGCCGGCCTCGCCCCCCAATCTCGCACCCACCCCCTTCGCGCCCGCCAGCCCCCAACTCGCTCAATCCTCCAGCCCGAGTCTCGGTTTTCGGACATAGCCTGCTGGGTGATAACTATCGAGCTGGTGCGGTCTATGGCGAAAATTTCCCCCAAAATCACTTGCACTTGAACTGCGAAAGTACTAATATCCGGCAACAGATTAAGTACCCCCGTTTTTGAGGTGTATGATGGCTGAAATTACCCTTGAGAGTCTCTACCATCTCGTTGAAAATATGGCCGACTTTATCATGACCAAAGTGGCCACGAAAGCGGAGGTCGGCCAGCTGGCAGAAAGAATTGGCCGGCTCGAGGAAAGAGTTAGCCGGATCGAGGAAAGACTTGGCCAGCTCGAGGAAAGAGTTAGCCGGATCGAGGAAAGACTTGGCCAGCTCGAGGAAAGAGTTACCCGGATCGAGGAAAGACTTGGCCAGCTCGAGGAAAGAGTTACCCGGATCGAGAAAAGGCTGGACGAGTTAACCATAAGGGTCGATCTGCTGACGGTAAGGTTGACAGAACTTGAAGCGGCCTTTGAGCAATTCAGGGTTGAGGTATCGAAACGGTTCGATCAGGTCATGGTGGGCATGGACGCCCAGGCCGGACAGCTGGAAACGCTGAGGACCGAACTGGCCTCCCAATCGCATACCCTGGATGTCTATAATCTTCGCATTGGTGATCTGGAAGAGGGGTTTCTTGGCAAACGGGTGCGGGATGAAAACGAAGAGGAACCGGGCCCGGAGAGGTGACCGCGCAGTATGCGCTCCCACCCGGCCGGCCTGCGCCGATCGATCCGGGTGGGAGCCAGAAGGGGGGAGCAGCCGGCCTGCGCCGACTGATCCGGGTGGGAGCCAGAAGGGGGGAGTAGCCGGCCTGCGCCGATCGATCCGGGTGGGAGCCAGAAGGGGGGAGTAGCCGGCCTGCGCCGATCGATCCGGGTGGGAGCCAGAAGGGGGGATCTGATCACACCAAAGATTTCAAATACCTGCCGTACTCATTCTTCTCCAGCCGCCGCGCCTGGGCGAGCAGCTCCGCCTTGCTGATCCACCCCTTCGCAAAGGCGATCTCCTCCAGACAGGCGATGCGGAACCCCTGCCGCTCCTGGATGGTCTTGACGTAAGAGCCGGCGTCGAGCAGGCTCTCGTAGGTGCCGGTGTCGAGCCAGGCGTAACCACGCCCGAGAATCTCCACCTGCAGGCGCTCCCGCTCCAGGTAGACGCGGTTGACGTCGGTGATCTCCAGCTCGCCCCGTGCTGACGGTTTTATGCTGCGCGCCACCTCCACCACCTCCCGGTCGTAGAAATAGAGCCCCACCACCGCGAAATTGCTCCTGGGCTGTTTCGGCTTCTCCTCGATGCTGAGGGCGCGGCCGGAGGCGTCGAACTCGACCACGCCGTAACGCTCCGGATCCTTGACCTGATAGCCAAAGACCACGCCCCCGCCCTCGCGCTCGATGTGTCGCACCGAACCCTCCAGCAGTCCGCTGAAATTATGGCCGTAGAAAATATTGTCGCCGAGGATGAGGCAGGCGCTGTCGCCGGCGAGAAACTCCTCGCCAAGGATAAAGGCCTCGGCCAGGCCGTTGGGGGCGGGCTGGACCTTGTAGCTGATGCGCAGGCCGAACTGCCCGCCGTCGCCGAGCAGCTGCTCGAAGCGCGGCAGGTCCTCGGGGGTGGAGATGAGCAGGATCTCGCGCAGCCCGGCCAGCATCAGGGCTGAGAGGGGATAGTAGACCATCGGCTTGTCGTAGACGGGCAGGAGCTGCTTGCTCACCACTTGGGTGATGGGGTAGAGACGGGTGCCGGCCCCGCCGGCGAGGATGATGCCTTTCACGATGCGGATCCTTTTTTTATGGATACATACCTGCAAACCCCCGCTTGTGCGTAGTCGGCGCGGTGGAGGGGAATCACCTCCCCGGCCAGCCTGAAAATAGCGAAATTTTCCATTCCATGCACCAGAAAAATTCATGCTTCCCCGGCCTGAATTCCGGCGCGCCCCTGGCACACTCCCCAACACACCCCCAGCAAAGCCCACTGGCCCCGCAAATTACCGCACATCCCGGCGAAATAGTTCGTTTTAACGAAATATAGGAATAATTAATTTTTCAACGTGTTTACTATTGTACACCGTCAAATACTGCGCACCCGTTGCGCCTCCAACCCCCAACCGCTGCTGTTATGCATCCATAGTCCGGCAGCCCGAAGAAAGGAGCAGCGCCCCCCTCTCTCGCTTCACCGTTCCGTGGCATGGGATGTTCCCGGGGTCTTTGTGTGGGCCACTCTCTGACAGTGGAGACTGTTTCGCAGTTCCTCCCCTGTCTTCCTCCTCCACCTAATCAACTCTCTCAATCAACGCACCGCTTGATTCATAGACCATTTCTGCTACCCGGCCACCGGCCAGGGGAAAGTCCTTTCTCTGCCCTGCCGGAACAACACATCGTTATGGAGGACATCATGAACAGACATCATACTGTGTTACGGCATTTCTTCGCCCTCGCTTTCGCCCTCTTCCTGCTGATCTCCGGCCCGGCCTTCGCTGGCGGCTCCGGCGCGATCTGGACCACCAACGGCGCCTGCGGCGACGAGGGGCAGGATGCCAACCATTTCAGGATCGGCGACGATATCTATATCAACGGCAGCAACTTCGAGCCGGGCACCTACAACTGGGCGATCACCGGCAACCCCGGCGGCTCCTCCTGCGACCCTAACATCGTCGTCGCCAGCGGCACCGTTGTGGTCGACGCGTCCGGCGCCTTCTGCTTCTCCGCCTATACCGTCCGTGAGGACGACTGCGGCGAATACCGCTATACCGTCGGCGGCAAGAACGATAACTACCGCGTCGAGGAGGAGACCGTCCGTCTCGAGTTTGGCAAAATCCAACTTTACACTTCCTGGGTGGATACCCTGCGCTGGTCGATCACCAAGAGTGCGCAGCCTGCACTGGTGACCGTCTGCGAGGGCGAAGAGGCCGAGGTCTGCTACACCATCACCCTCGACCAGAGCGTCTCCACCTCGCCTGCAGTGCTTTCCGGCGCCGTCTTGCTCAAAGCGACTGGCAAGGACGATCCCGAGGATTTCACCCTGACCATCACCCTGAATCGGGGCGCCACCCAGCTCGATCAAGCCGTCATCACGACCCTTTCGGCCGCCGGCAGCTATCCCTTCAGCTTCACCCTGGCCAATCCCCAGGCCGGCAGCTACACCGTCGAGTTCAGGGCGGAGGTGAGCAACGGCGCGCCGGCTTCTGCCAACGCCTCGGTCACCCTGGCCAAAACGTCGACGGGCTTTGCCCCGGTGCACGTGACCGACGAGGGCAGGTCCTGGACCTTCGCCGGCGACGGTTCGGTCAAATACACCGTCAGGTTCGATTGCGAGGACGCGGGCACCAGGCGCAACACCGCGACCATCACCGAGACCGGCCAGTCCGACTCGGCTGACGTCGAGGTCGTCTGCAAGGAGGCGCCGCGCAAGCCCCTCGGCCTCAAGACCGAATGTATCGATCCCTTCGTCTACCGGCCGACCATGCGTGTGCACCTGGTGGTCACCAACCCCAATCCTGTGCCGGTCGAGATTTCACACGGACTGGCCAATGCCCTCGAGCCGGCACGCTACCAGGGCAGCCAGCCCACCCTCTTCCCTCCGGGCGAGACCGGGTTCGAGATCGAGATCGGCAGCCACGAGATCCTGCAGTGGCTGCTCGACGGCACTCTCGCCACGGCCAGCCGGCGCACCAGCGTCTGCACCTATACCACACAGGATGACGTCTACATCGCCGGCATCGGCCTCTTTTTCGACACCAACCGCAACGGCCGCTACGACACGGGCGAAGCCCTGCTCCAGCCCGATTCCGAAGGCGTGATCGGCGAGGTCTATCTCATCGACAAGCAAGGCCACACGGTGGACTCCCGGCCCCTCGGCGGCACGCTCTTTGCCCGCGCCGGCCGCGAGGTCAATTTCAGCCTGCGCCAGCTCTGGGGCGAGTATTACCTGGTGCCGCAGCTGCGCGTGCCCCTGCCCGCGGGCTACCGCATCTACCCGAATTACCGGATGGTCCGCACCAGCGAGTTTCCGGAACCCTTCTACAGCCTTGACAATGATTTTGGACTGGTTCCGGCCGGCTTTGTTCCCGATCCCATCACCAACCTGGATCAGCCCTGGATCGCGGCCCTCGACTGGTACCTGACTCATCCGGTCAAGCCGGGCGTGGCCAGGGCGGCCAGTGAGGGGGTCTAGTTCGCTGCTGTGCCCTCGGCCTTTGCCCTGGAACAGAATTACCCCAATCCCTTCAACCCGCAGACCACGATCCGTTACCACCTGCCGGTGCAAGGCCATGTCACCCTGACCATCTATGACATGACGGGCGCGGTGGTGACCCGGCTGGTCGACGGCGAGCAGGCGGCGGGGAGCTACAGCCAGATCTGGAACGCAGCGGCAAGCCCGAGCGGACTCTATTTCTGCGAGCTGCGCACTGCTTCCTCCCGCGAGATGCGGCGGATGCTGCTGGTCAAATAAGGGGCGCGGGGGCAGCCTGGATGTATAAAAAAAGGCCCGCGGCGTATATGCTGCGGGCTTTTTATTCGCACCCACCTGGCCAGGCCCGCCAGCCCGGATCCCGTTCTCGCTCCCACCTGGCCAGGGCCCGCCAGCCCGAGTTGGCAAGAGCAAAATGCACAGGACCCCAGCGGAAGAGATCGGCTGCAAGCAGTCTGCACAAGCAGAAGCCGGGCTTGCTACGAACGGATTCTTCTTGAAACTGGGATATAGTTTGATTATATTTCATAAAAGTTGTTATTCTCTTGAATAGTAATATCGAGATCACGAGTCTCGCTTTGAAAATCTGCCAGTGCGAGCCTTCTTAGAGCTTTTTTAATATAACTTTTTCAAAGAGTGAAAAAATGAAAAATGATCTAAAGCTTTCAGTACCCGAAGATGTTCTCGCGTCTTCAAAAGTGCCGCCAAAAGAGCGTGAAAAAGAGTTTCTAAAAGAACTGGCTATCGCTCTTTATGCTCGCGATATTCTTACTATCGGTAAAGCGAGATCTCTGGCGAAAATGACACGATGGGAGTTCGAAGAACTTTTAGGTCAACGTGGGATCATACGACACTATCAAAAACAAGATCTCGAAGAGGATCTGCACTATGGACTTGGTGATCAGTGATTCCTCGGTTTTGATCCACCTATCACGAATCGACAGATTGGACCTGCTAAGGGAATTATTCAGCGTCATAACTATTCCCCCTGCGGTATGGCATGAAGTAGTCGAGGAAGGGAGAGGTAGAACAGGAGCATCAAATGTAGAGAAAGCGCGAGAGGAAGATTGGATTAAAATAATCCCTCCACAAAATGAATTACTACTCCGCTTGCTCATGAGAAATCTTGATTTTGGCGAAGCGGAAGCGATCGTTTTGGCACTGGAGAGGCATGCTTCAATTCTTCTTGTGGATGAAACAGATGCTCGTCAATTAGCTAAACTGTATAATTTACGCGTAGCCGGTACTATAGGAGTATTACTACGGGCGTACCAGGAAAGGATGATCGAATCATTCAAAGCCGAGTTAGACAAACTGATCGCTAAGGGTGGATTTTATATTAGTCCTGAATTGTATAAAAAAGTTCTAACATCATATAATCACCACAAAAAATGATTGATTATACCTGGCTAGCTTGCTCATGAGATAGGGGTGACTTCCTCCCGCTTTCACTGGGCCTGTCTGGCAAGTTTCCCTCCGAAAGCGGATGAATTATCTGGCACCCAGCTGACCTTTCTCTCTTTCTCGCTTCCATTGACCGCTCCCGCCGCCTTCATTTTTTACTAAACTATTCTGCACAAAAATCCCGTCTTTACACATAATAGGCGCCGATTATGTGTAAAAAACACAAAAAGAGAACATAAAATGGGATGAATGCAAATCCAGCGCGACATCGATCGGCCCGCCGGAGGGAAGCGAGAGCCTGCGTATCAGGCCGGCGCCGCATGCCGGGTGGGGGGAGAGGGAGGCGACCCGCCAGCCCGGGTGGGCACGAGGGGGAGGAGGCCCGCAGCGGAAGAGAGCGGCTGCCAGCAGTCTGTACAAGCAAAAGCCGGGCTTGCTCAGGACGGATTCTTCTTGAAAGTGCAATACGGATTGATTATATTCAATTAAATGATTTAAAAAATGACGAGAGTGAACGATGGATAATGTAGAGTTGCCTGTGCGCTTTCTTTTGTTTTATCCCAATAATTAAAAATGGTTATCCTGTATTCCGGAGGTATTGTGTATGCTTTTAAAATATATACAGGCAGCGATGGACAGCGCTACCTATGAAATTATCGATGATGAAGAACCGTATTATGGTGAAATTTCTGCCCTGCAGGGAGTCTGGGCAAACGGAAGGACCCTGGAGGAATGTCGCCGGAATCTAACTGAGGTTGTGGAGGATTGGCTGCTTTTGAGCATTGCCCAGCATCTGCCCATTCCCAAACTCGGAGAAATACAGGTCATGATTCCTGAGGAAAACGTTGTTCATGGCTAAGCTGAGGCCAATTTCCCGCGATGATCTTGTGAAAAAGCTCCGCAAATACGGATTTTCAGGGCCTTATCAGGGCGGTAATCATCAATTTATGATCCATGAATCGACAAGATTGACCCTGCCAAATGTTCATCGTGGAGATATCAGCTCTGATCTGTTGAGCAGAATCTTGCGACAAGCGGGGATCAGCAGGGAAGATTGGGACGAGCGTGATTAACCTGCCTGAGCTTCAATGTGTATGCAAAACAGGGGAATCCTGCAAATCTATCTCCTGAAGCCCACCTCTCTCATTATCTCACCAGCGGATGCCGCCTCGCCGGATCGGCCTTGATCGCCCTGGCATGACGGATCCAGTGGGCGATCTCCACCGAGGTGCGCGCCTCCTCGATGCCGAATCCGCGCCCGGCGAGGATATCCTCATAGACTTTGGTGTGGAGGTCGGTAAAGCCCTCGGAGAATTCCACCTCGCGGCCGTCGACCTTGATCGACCGCCAGGTCGATTTGCCCGTGGCCGCCGCGGGCAGGTCATTGCGGTCGATGGAGAGGTACCAGCGCACCCGCGCCCGCTCCAGCTCGATATAGCCGGCGGCGCGGTGGGGTTCGCTGAGATGCACCTCCATCTCCCGGGGCGGACCGAAGATCCACGCCAGCAGATCGAAGAAATGGATGCCGATGTTGGTGGCGATGCCCCCCGATTTCTGCACATCCCCTTTCCAGGAATAGTCGTACCAGCGCCCGCGCGAGGTGATGTAGCTGAGCTCGACCTCGTGGATCTTGTCCGCCGGCCCGGCGGCGATCTCGTCGCGCAGGGCGAGCAGGGCGGGGTGGACGCGCAGCTGCAGGACGGTCCAGACCCGATGGCCGCTCTCGCGCTCCATCTCCTTGAGGGCGTCGAGGTTCCAGGGATTGAGCACCAGGGGCTTTTCGCAGATCACATCGGCCCCGATGCGCAGGGCGAAGTGGATATGGACGTCGTGGAGATAGTTCGGCGAGCAGATGGTCACATAGTGGATGCGCCCGGCCTCATCCTGGCGGCGCAGCTTTTCACCGTGGCGGTCAAAGCGCTCGAATTCCGTGAAGGAATGGACATCGGTGAAGTAACGGTCGAGGATGCCGACCGAGTCGCTGCGGTCGCAGGCGGCGATGAGGGTGTTGCCGGTGTCGCGGATGGCCTGCAGATGGCGCGGGGCGATGTAACCGGCGGTGCCGATGAGGGCGAAATTTTTCATGGCGGGATCTCCGGGGTTGCGGTTTTGATCAGGCCGAATGTAAGCATATCGGTAAAATAAAACAAATGTAAAAATAACTTGAATTATAAATTATTTATGCTAAATTACCGGATATGATTCTGCAGGCTTCAGAGGTTTCGCATCCGGAACAGGGCAGCATGGCTTCGGCATCGGGGCGGGGATGAGATGAATGACAGGGGAAAACCCACACGCTACAAACGCCTCTCTTCGGCAAAGAGACGCCAGCAAGAACTCGCGCTGGGCAGGGAACGGGTTGAAGAACCGGACGCCGCAGCGGCCGGGGGGTTCCTGATGGTATGGTATTTGCTTTCGATTTGATCCTGAAATAACTGACCATATCTCACGCTTTTTGCACCAAAATCAGCGCCATAGTGTATCAAAAGTAAACACCTGTTCGAAGAAGTTCATCGCTCCGCCTGCTGCAGCGAAATAAAAATTTTTGCAGCCGCGCTGGAGCGAGTTAGCATCGCTATGCCCTGACCGCACCGCCCTCATCTCGTTCCTACCCGGTGCTTTCCCGGGTGGGAACGGCAGAACCACAGAGACTGAAACGCTTCTCGTTCCTACCCGGTGCTTTCCCGGGTGGGAACGGCCGGACTACAGAGACTGAAACGCTTCTCGTTCCTACCCGGTGTTTTCCCGGGTGGGAACGGCAGAACCACATACAAGGATCCCA
>Ga0302250_1002548_pt1 | contig 11029 bp, 7 predicted proteins | sample AAG_RA_Asp_MG_FD_193536 | JGI IMG/M metagenome (GOLD analysis project Ga0302250, IMG submission 193536) | Enriched activated sludge microbial communities from anaerobic digester in WTTP, New Holstein, Wisconsin, United States - AAG_RA_Asp | ecosystem: Engineered > Bioreactor > Anaerobic >... | reverse complement strand
TAATTAAAAAAAAGCTTATCATCATACATCATCACCCATTTTAAGTATAGCAGTTCTGAAACGAGTGGTTTAGTCATTAGTATTCGGCAAAAATTAGTGCTTGTAATTGGTTTATCATATACAGTTAATAGTTTTTCATTGACGAATAATGGCCGTCCAGTTGACTGTGTGGGACTTCCACCTGATATTTCAATTATAATGTTTCTGGTATCAAGTAATTTTTTTGTAAATGTGCTATCTTTTAAATATCTGAGTTGTAAATCAACAAGTTGTCCATTCCGCAAACTATTAATGTCAGCTCCTCTAATACAATATGCTTCTGAATTGTATTTATCTTGCTGATTATCTTTACCCCAATCTCCACTCTTTGTATCAATCAATAATTCTTCAAGTGGAATAATTTTCCACCCCTTCGGAATCATCCCAAGCTCACTCTCTTCGAACTCACCATCGGCAAACGGCTCAAAATCAACAAACCAAGATTTAAACAGAGCTTTTGCCATCGTTTCCAAGGTTTGATTCATTTGGTTGTTAAGTTCAATTTTGTCATCTAATGCACCGAGGATAGAAGCGATTTTTTGTTGCTGGGGAAGAGGTGGAAGTAGTCGTTTAAGGGATTTAATCATCGATGGATTAATATTGGCTTGATTAGCACTACCACTCGCATTACTCGCTAATTCATATTGGGTATCATATGTAGATACTAAATAGTATAAAAAATCATAATCCATTTGCTCTGGTTTTGTGAGAACGAATTTACCAACCCTTTGATTTAACAAAAAGAGCTTGTTTTTTTCTTGTAGTCTACTGACTTTTCCAACAGCAGAACTCATCTGGTGGACATTGGAACCTGTCATTGAGATAAGAATATCTTTATAATTTACATTGAATTGAGTTTTATTACCTAAGACATCCTTTCCAACATATTGAATATCTTCTAATGAAACAGTTGGCGGTGTGATATTTTTAATTTTAATGACAGGAATTCCCTTGTCTATGAAATCAGAACTTTTAAAAGCATATCCTGATTGTATATCGAAATAATTTCCTATGGATTCGTATACCCACCCCTCAGGTAAATTCTCAAACTCCATATCCAAGTTCCTCCAAGTTAGCACGGATAATCGCTTCAAGTTCGTTGGAGCGTTGGAACTGGTCGTGGAGTTCGAGGGTGAGGCGTTCCATTTTCTCGACAAACGGCTCATCATCTTCTACTACCTCTTCGACCCCGACATATCGCCCAGGGGTTAGAACAAATCTGTTTTCTTCGATGGTTTTGGTATCGACGACCTTGTAGAACCCTTTGACATCTTCGATATCTTCACCTGCTTTGAAAGCGTGATAAACGCTGGCGATTTGCTCAATCTGCTCGGTGCTGAGTGAGTTATGCGCACGATCAACTTTGTAGTAGATTTTGCGTGCGTCGATGAAGAGGGTTTTGCCCGCACGGTTGGATTTGTTTTTGGATACGAACCACAGACACGCAGGGATACCCGTCGTATAGAACAACCGCTCAGGGAGTGCCACCATACAGTCTATCAGGTCATCTCTAATGATTTTCTCCCGAATCTCTCCCTCTTTACCACTTACCGACATCGAACCGTTTGCCATTACGAATCCGGCAAGCCCGTTGTTCGAGAGGTGGGTGATGAAGTGTTGCACCCAGAGATAGTTGGCATTTCCATCGGCGACGATACCGTATTTGAAACGGGGGTCATCATCGGGAACTCTCGCTGCTCCCCATTGGCTGTCATTAAACGGCGGATTAGCGATAACGAAATCGGCTTTGAGGGATTTAAACTGGTCGTTATGGTAACTGTTCCCCATCAAAATTTCACCGCTTAGACCACGGATTGCGAGATTCATTTTACAGAGCTTCACATAGTCTTCGATATTCTCTTGACCATAAACTGCAAGCTCTGATTTTTTTCCTTGGTGCGCTTCGATAAATTTCAACGACTGGACAAACATCCCGCCGCTTCCACACGCAGGGTCGAAGATTCGCCCTTTGTAAGGTTCGAGCATTTCGACGAGGAGTTTCACAACAGATGAAGGGGTAAAAAATTCTCCCCCTTTGCTTCCGCCACGTTCGGCAAATTTACTCATATAGTATTCGTAAATACGACCAAGGAAGTCTTTATCGTGTCCAGCAGTTATATTGGTTAAGAGTGTAATGATCTGACCAAGATTATGTTGATCAAGCCCATAAGCAAGGTATTTTTTTGGTAAAAGTCCTTTAAGATCTTTATTTTCTTCTTCAATAAGCTTCATCGCATCATTGACTTTTTTACCAATATCTGGCTGTGTCGCATTTTCAAGAAGATAACTCCAACGGGCATTTTCGTGAACCCAGAAGATATTTGCGGAAGTATAATTATCTCTTTCTTTTAATTCGAAGCTGATTTCTTCTGGATCATCCGTGTACAAATCAGATGTTTTATCTGCACAAAGAGATTTTATCTCTTCTTGGCGAACAAAAAATGCATCACTTAGATATTTCAGAAATACTAGTCCTAAAATAACATCTCGGTATTCGTTAGCAGCCACATTGCCACGAAGTAAATCAGCCGCTGTCCAAAGTTCTTTATCAAAATCTATCTCTTTACCTGCCACGATTGACCTTTCACTCTTTAATGGATAGATTTTATCAAAAATGACCTATATTTTCATTAACTAGGAAGTTAAATTATTACAAATTTGAAAAATTGTAATTTTAATGGCAAATAATCGTTCCGTGAGCTTTTTTCAATGCTATAACTTATAGAGAGTTTTACTCTCAAAACCTCCAATAATTTTAAATGGCGTATGGTCGGAACTGTTGTTTTGTTACCTTTTAGGTTGCTATATCTAGCAACTTGGAGGTTGTCAATGAAAAAGTTTTTAATAATGTTATTACCTTGGTTTACATATGCTAAGGACTATTTAGTGACGGTCAATTCACCTTATGAAGTGGATTATATGTGGTCAATTTTAAATGCTGTATCGATGATCTTTTCATCAAATACATATTTAGATTTATTACGACTGGTCTTTTTGTTTGGTGGTCTTGCATCATTTTATTTGTGGGTAAATGGTGGAAATAGTGAAGGCGCAAAGTCGTTTGCAAAATACAATATAGGAGTAGTTGCCTTTTTAGTACTTATCTTTTCTTCGACTTCAGTTGTATATATTCAAACAACCAATTATCCTTTGTATTATGAAGATAGCGCAACATCACCAACAACAGGAACGGCTATATCTGTTCCAACATCTCTTGGCTTTGCATATTCTTTTTTTAATTCATTTGGAACTGGCTTAACCGAGTTATTTACAAATACATTAAATCTGAGCGGAGGTAGTTATTCTATCAATAATGGTGGTTATAGTTCTTCAATACGAGACTCAATAGCAATACTAAATCACAATCCATCTGATGCAAATTACAAATATTCATCAGATATTGAAGCATTTTTTTCTGATTGTGTATTTATCCCTTTTTCTGCAAAAGGTGATGAAGGAATTAACCACATTGAAGAAATTTTTAAATCAAGAGATATAAAAGGATTAATAACTTCTTGGTATGCAAATGGAGAAATGGTTGGCGGTATTCCAGCTTCTGAATATTCAGTGTCTAAAAATGGAGAGAGTTATTATTGTGGAAGTTTTTGGAATAAAATTATTTATAGTGATATGATTGATTATAAGGCCAATTTCTCAAAGGTGTTTAAAAATGCCGATGATAGAGATATAGGCTTTATAACTAAATCTTACAATCTTCCAAAAAGTGATTTTGATGAGATAGCAATACAATCAGGAATTATCTATGCACTAAAAAATAATCAAAACTTACCTGTTGGAATTTCTTATGCGCACGGTAAAAACAACGCTGAGTTCAATCAAAAAAACTTTAGTCAAGGATATTATTTAGCACAAATGTTGCCAAATCTGCAATCCTTTTTAAGAGCTTTCATATATGCCCTATTCCCTCTGATTTTTGCTATTTCTCTGTTGCCTGGGGGATTCAATATCTTAAAAAACTATGGGAAATCACTTTTATGGATTGAAATGTGGGGTGTTTCATCTGCTGTTTTAAATTATTTCCTTTTAAAATATGGTGAGGGATATATTAGTGGGGATTTAACTGTTAATAGCTCAAATTTTATGATTTCAGAAAGTGCAAATCTTGCTGGTATGGCAGGTTATTTGTATGCACTTGTTCCCGCTATTTCTTACGGTTTGATGAGTGGAAGTTTTACAGCTCTTGGATCAATCGCCTCTGGACTATCACGTTCCGTGAATATAACAAGTGGAACATTTGCGTCTGATGCTAATAAATTAGCAACAAAAGAAGCAGTTGCAGAACAAATGGGTAAAGAATTTTCATTTGCAGAATCTTTGCATTATCAACAAGTTCAAAGTGGAATTAAAAGTGGTATAGAGACAGGTATTAATTTTAACAATGATTTTGCTAATAAAATACGATACGACGCTCAAACTCCTTTCAACACTCTTGCTTCAAAAATAACAACTGCTGGCGGAATAGATCAGGTTTACAAAGAAGAAGCAAAAAAAGGAATACTAGAATTTGCTGGATTAATGGGAAATAACTCATTAAATACACAAAATAATATGTATAACTCTTCTCGTGCAAGTGTTAGAAACCTTGAATCTAGTGCTCGAATGGAAGAAAAATACGGCACAAAAATGACTGAAAATGCCTTTACAAAAGATAATGAAACTTTGATCAAAAATTTAACACGCCAAGGAGAAATAGGAAACCAAAATCAACGTGATTCTTTTGCTCAAATGCAAGCTTCACAAGATTATTTGACACAAGAACGCACAAATGCTTTTAGAAACGATTTAAACGGCGATGGCGTAGTTTCAAGAGATGAAATGAAGTTTGAAGCGGGTTTAAATGCTAATCAGGCGAAAATAGCAACTGCTGATAAATTTAATACACAAAACAATTTAAAAGAACAAGCAGAATTAAATAAAAATAGCTCTAATGAAATAGTTAGAAACGCTCAAAACTCTAATTCTGCGAGGTTTGGAGAGGTTGCTGGTGCAAGTGGAACGAATAAATATCTTAGTGGTGTTATCGAAAATAGTAATATTAGAAAAGACACTACACAACTACAAAAGCAAGCTCAAAATGGTATAAAACCAGAAGATATTGGATTTCTTGGTGCTGTTAAAAATGTAAATGATTATAAACATATAAACAGTGAATCAAATACAATCTCCAATATTTTACCGGAGTTAATGAAAAAAGATAGTGAAATGCAATCAAATTTTCACGCAAAATATGGCGAAAATGCCAAGATAGAAATGTTTTATGCTTATGGGGGAAAAGGGATCTTCAAAGAAGATTTAACAAAATCTGTTATAAATAGTGAGGTATCTAAAATTCAAAATGAATCGTCCCAGGCTATAAATAGTGGCTTAAATAGTTATTTATCGGCTCATACTGCGGGCGATGCTACGTCACAGGGATTAATGAAAGCATACAATTCTTTACATCAAAGCTATGAAAAAGCGGTTACTTCTGGCAATTCAAAACGAATTGATGCAATAGAAAGAGTTATGAATAGCTCACAAATGCAACCATTAAAAAATTTAGCTAAGGACTATATGAATTCATCCGATGCAAAATCGATTATATCTCACGCAAATAACGAAATAAACAGTGTTTATAGTCAATTTGAATCGATGGGTGTTATAAAAAGAAATGGTGAAAATGTAAGCTATTTAGATACACAAAAGACGTTAGAAAAAACAACAGGAAATGAAAAAATGATGGTAGCTCAAAAATTAAAAGGCGGTCTTGATGGTCTTTCAGTGTCTACAAATTCAATCGATGGCAGAGAGACTAAAATCACTCAAAGCATCAATGGGGATAATATTACACATATTTCAAAGGCTGTCCAGGAATTTAGCAACACTGGAAATTATAATAATGACATATTATACCACGTTGGAAAAAGTGGTGTAGTTCAAGGAAAAAATTTAGCAACGGGTATTTCAACTGTAACAACTGGTTTAAAAATTGCTGGAATTGGAAAGTTTTTAATTAAGTAAGTGAGGATGATTCCTCACTTACTTTGGTTTTTTGCTAGTGATCTAGCTTGCCTTTTTACCTATTTAAAGAGATTAAGAAATCATAAGCTTTCTGTGCTTCTGAGAAGATTTTCCACAAAACTCTTGGATTTTCTTTTTTGAGCCATCCTTTTAGATATGCTGCATTTTGTAGTTTCATTTCTTCACTTGAAATTTGAAAATATGTTTGTAAAAACAGTCTTGATGTTTCAGCGATCAATTCTTCTTTTGCGTATGAATCAGATCCAAAAGTGCCGCTCATATCTCTGTTAAGTCTTGAAGCGTGACCTGTTGCGTGACTCATTTCGTGAAAAAGAACAGCATAATAGTGCTCAAATGATATGAAAAAATTTTTGTCGGGAATTCCTATAAAATCTTTACTAGGAACGTAAAATGCTCCTTCATTTGATAATTTGATTTTCAATTCTGTTTTCTTGATGAATTCTTCGATATCTGCAATTTCTTTTTTCTCTTCTGTCTCTACGTTTAAAGATGTTTGTTCTATATTGAACACTTTGTATGTTTTTAGCATTGGGGTTTTCTTTAATTCGTCTGTTTCGTCGTCTTTAATTTCTAGATTTTGAAAATAAAAAACATCGTGCGCTTTTTGACCTGATAGAACGAAACCACCCAACTCTTTAACTTGATTATATGTTAAAAAATTGTTGGTCTTATATTCGTATTTTTCAGCTATAAACCATAAATTCAATACATTAAAACCGTTATAGTAAGTTTTAGTTTTGTAGTTCATAGGGAATGAGTTGTTAAAAGGTTTGATCCATTGTTCATCTGTACTTTCAATCTTTTCGATCATCTCTGTTAAGAGTTCTTCTAATTTCATTTTGTTTTCCTTTTTGTTTATTTTTTTGTTGAGAGTTCTGAGCTAATCTTTTTCTTCTTTTTTTAGAAGATTAAGATCTTTTCTTTACTCTCGTTTATTTTTCGTCGCTGAGTCTTTCGCTAATCTTGATTGTAGATTTTCTATTTATTCTTATGATAAACTGTAAAAATCTTTCGGTGATTCATCATAATAAATAGATAAAAATCAAATGAAATATAGGCGAAAAAGACGAAGACAGAGAAAAATGAGAGTAGAAAAAAATGTGATATGAATCTGATAAAAGGCTCTTTGTGGTTAGGAAACAGGGTGTGGCTGTGAACGATTCTTGAAAAGAATCTGCTGCGATTATGATTGATTTTATTGATTGTTAGTTATTGACGGAGCAAATCTTGCAGTGTCAGGGTAGAACGTAGACTTGTTTACTCTTGGAACTAGTGGTGCTGTTCTTGATCATAATGTAACTGATTGATAAGGTTCAATCAATAATTTAACATCATAGTTGTTGTTCACAATGAAATAAAAATTTCTATCAAATATTTTCACTATTTTTAACTGCGTTTGTCCAAATTTATATTATTATATAATATTGTCTAATTCTTAATAAGTTTTTAAGCTAAATTTGTGTAAAGTTTTTAAATTATTTAGATTGATATCTATATAAAATCTGTCTTATATAAGACAAAAGGAGAGTTAGAAATGAAGATTGATAGTAAACTATCATATTTGACATATTTCATTGAAAAATATGATATTTCGTTTGATATAGATACATTTAATGTTGAATCATATGAAAAACCTTTTACTACAACTACATTTATAACCTTTCTTGAAAATTGGTCTTTTAGACTATTTGCGATTGATAAACGATATGAATTTGATGAAAACGAAAAACTGAAACCTATTTCTTACAATCGTCAACTCTATCATTTACAGCAGAGACAAATAGCTAAATTGAAAATGTCTGAGATTTATGAGATCAGAGAAGAATGCATTAGATTTGCTCTCTTCACTGAACAAATTAAATTATATAGAGAGTATGAAAAAATAGAATCGATGAGTGAAAATGTTGCTGATCTAGCGAGAATTTCACATCTAAAAACTTTAAAAAGATGATCTATTTTTTTGCTCATAAACTGTCTTAAATAAGACAGATTAGAAGAAAGGTATAAAATGGAAAATGAAATCAAAGAACTGAAAAAAATTATGTTAGAACAAATGCAGATGATTACGTTGCAGATGAAATTAATAAGCGAACAAAAAGAGATGCTAAGATCATTAGAGTGGGTGAATCCTGACGTTGGAAGTATTGCTTATTTATCTGTAAAAACAGGTAAATCAAGACAAGCGATTAGACAATATGTTATTAAAAATTTTAAAATTGATCAAGATTATTGGTATGACGGAAAAATTATGAATGTGAGTGAAGAAACGATGAAAAAAATAGTTGCTAGGAGAGTAAAATGAGAAATGTTAACAAGATGCGGGGAGACGGTTCTTTTTATGAAAGAGATGGGAAAATATATGTGTGTGGTTCAGTCGATGGAGTTTTCTACAAAAAATCAACAGGTAAAAAATATTCAGTCCAAGAAATGAAGCGGTTAGAAAATTCAGCTCAAACGCCAGCTGAGTATCTTGCTGATATGATGAATAAAAAGGTCGTTAAGAAGCCATATTTATATGACATCAAAAATTATGGTGAAATGATCATAGAAAAAGAATCAGCAAATAGATCAAAAGAAGTTCAAACAGATTATAAACTTTGTTTGAATCGCTATATTGTTCCATACTTTTCACAATATAGTTTAGAAGATGTTTTACCCCTTCATATTGAAGAGTGGCAAAATAAAGTGATTAGTCATCTATCATATGATCGACAAAAGAGAATTAAAGGAGTTTTACGTGAGATTTTTAGAAATGCTAAAAAAAATAGAATGATTTCATATAACCCTGTTCTTGAATCAGATCATCTCAAAAAAAGAGTTACTGAGCGTGTTGTTGTTGAAACATACACAAATGAAGAGATAAAAAAGATTCTTCAAGAGTCATTTAAAGAAAAAGACAACAATTGGATTTATATGTGGTTCTTATTGTCTTTCACAACAGGTCTTCGTGTAGGTGAGCTATTGGGGTTGAAATGGGATGATATAGATTTTGACGAAGGAATTCTTTTTTTAAGAAGATCAAGAACAAAAGGGGTTGAAAATAAAACGAACTCACGTAAAAATCACGATAGAGACATCATTTTATTGAGAAATGTTGCTGATGAGTTGAGATTGATGAAAATGCGTTCTGAGTCAGAATACATTTTTGTTTCGTCTAATACATTTAAACCTTTCTATGAATCAAAATCAATCGTTGATTATGTTGAGCCATTTTTAAATTCTATTGATATTAAATACAAAAAATTAAAAACAACGAGAGCATCATTTATAACATTGATGAACAAAAATAAAGTTGATTTTGATCTAGTTCAAAAAACTGTTGGTCATTCTAAAAATTCTTCAACAACGATTAGAAATTATCACGATGATCGTCTCACGATTGATGAGATGAGAGAAAAAATGGTTAATGTTGAGAATATTTTTATAGATTTGTCAAATTAAAAAAAAGCAATACAGATGAACAGTGTATAAGTATATAAATAGGAATAGGAAGTCAAAGCGGTTTTTCTCTTAACAAAGAAAATAATATTTAAAGCAAAATATTTGCAAAAGAACAAAGGAAAAATAGATGGAAAATTTAATTAATACAGCATTAAAGAGTGATAATAAAATAGAATTAGCTAGATTATCTGAATTAGAGTTTACCGATATTACACAATTATTATTGATAAACCCAAATTTCCCTATGAGTTCATTACTCAAAATGTGTCAAGATGACGATGACGATAAATCTTTTTACGCTAATGAAAGATTTGAAAAATTAGAAAATGATATTCTCATTGAATATTATGGATTAGTTCAAAACTATATTAGAAAAGAAATTGAAGATCAGATTGAAGAATATACAAGCAAATATAAGTTACTAAAATCTTACATTATTAAAAATATTGCGGAGTATCAGAATTTTAAAGATTCTGTTGAGAGCAATATTTTTAATAACTATTTAAAAAATAGAATAATATTTGACGAAAATACTATCAATTTAATAGATGGATTTGATGGTTGTGATGATGGACTGCTTGAAATAGTAAAACTTCAAGCAGAGTGGATGTTTTGTTGTTTATTAGACAACTATGATAAAGAATTTAATGTGATTCACTATTTTCTTGATGAAGAATATATCAAACTTCCAAAAAATTTAATAAAAACTCTTGAAAAATAATAAATAAATAAGTAAGTGAGATTCATTTCTCACTTACTTATAAACGCCCCCTACTCTTCTTTTTCCATTAATTTATAAACAATCTAATCAGCTTTTTATACTTAAATAAATCAAAAAATAATACATCAAGATCTCAATTTATTTCTCAATTGTTTCTCACTAAAATTACAATATGCTAGAAAAGCTCAATTAAAAGGGATTTGCAAGAATAAAACCGCTACCTTGGGGTGGTAGAGGTCGCGTGTTCGAATCACGTCACTCCGACCATTTTTATACTTCGCAAGTGTCTATTTTAGGGAGTCTTTAAGACTTTCTTTACACAAGATAGCTAGACGAATAGTACCCTCTAAAAACCTAAAAAATCCTTAGTTTGTGTAATGGTTTGTGTAATAGTAGACTAGAGGTCGTACTATAGAAAACTAATGAAAACAAATAGGTGATTATAAGTGTCTGAGAGCCTGTGGAGAGATAGAAAAACTACAAGGCAACTATGAGGGATTCTCATAGCTACCACAGGTTTTTATTATGCTACTCTTTGTACTTCTTTTCTGACAAGCTCCTTTACTCTAAACACCTTCTTGCAGAATTCCTCTTCACTGATACCATCATCTAAAAGCTCACATGCAGTCATAATCTTTGATTGAAGTGCTAGTCTTTCTTCAAGTTGTGCTGTAGTGGCATTGTTCCAGTCTTGCCCCTCACCTAAGATGTGGTCTCTGATACGATTACCCATACGAAGGATAAGCCACTGTGATGTCTTCATAGGGAATTTATCTACAAGGGCTG
>Ga0302250_1002547_pt1 | contig 11043 bp, 10 predicted proteins | sample AAG_RA_Asp_MG_FD_193536 | JGI IMG/M metagenome (GOLD analysis project Ga0302250, IMG submission 193536) | Enriched activated sludge microbial communities from anaerobic digester in WTTP, New Holstein, Wisconsin, United States - AAG_RA_Asp | ecosystem: Engineered > Bioreactor > Anaerobic >... | reverse complement strand
GATGTAATATCGTTTGTGTTGTCAGATGCAGGTGAATACAAATCAGAGGGAAATTATGATTATCATTTATATCAGAATTATCCTAATCCGTTTAATCCAATAACGAAGATAGGCTATCAGTTAAAGGGGCGAGGCAGAGTAAAGATAATGATTTATGATATAAAGGGAGAGCTGATAAGACAGGTATTGAATGAAGAAAAAGAGGGGGGTTATTATGAGGCAGAATTTGACGGGAGTGGTTTATCAAGCGGAATCTATTTATGCAGGATTGAGATAATAAATGAAAGAGGGATACCTGTATATATGAATATGAGAAAGATGAGCCTGGTGAAATAGCGTTTATAACGTTCATAACGTTTATGAGTTGATGAGTTGATTAGTTTATAAGTTTATGAGAAAAGAGTCATTTATGGTCATTAATTGTCATTTAGCTTCGCTGTCATTTAGAGGCAAAAGGTTGAAGGTAAAAAGGGGAAAATCATACGCCTAAGTGCCAAAATTGAAATCTTTTAAGGGGTTTCCAGGCTAAATATTTCCAATTCCCATAAATGGTAAATTTCTTATTAATTGCAAAAGAAATCTGTGGTTTTTTCACTATTTTCAAGTGATTTTTGCAGAAACCTTTTATTTGCCGATTTATCCGGCTTTCATCATTAGGCATCATATTTGATGTAAATAGAAAATCGTGTATTTTTTTAAGGAAAATCAAATGGAAGATGATAAAATAAAAGAATCGCTAAGTGACTGGAAAGACAAGATATATAACAAGAGTGTTGCAAAGAATCCGGAACAGAAAAAAGAATTTACAACCGTTTCATTCACACCAGTAAAACCCCTATACACACCCCTCGATACTGAAGAGAACAAATACGAAGAAAAGGTCGGATATCCGGGGGTATACCCATTTACCCGAGGAGTACAGCCAACAATGTACCGGGGTCGATACTGGACAATGAGGCAATATGCGGGTTTTGGAACGGCAAAGGAATCGAATGAAAGATACCGTTACCTGCTTGGGCAGGGGCAGAGCGGACTTTCGGTGGCGTTCGATTTACCTACGCAGATAGGATATGACAGTGATGATCCGATGGCATATGGTGAAGTGGGAAAAGTTGGGGTAGCAATTGATACGCTGGCAGATATGGAAATCCTATTTGACAAAATACCGCTGGATAAAGTATCCACGTCAATGACCATCAACGCTCCCGCATCTGTTCTTCTTTCGCTATATATTGCGGTAGCAGAGAAGCAGGGAGTTTCACAAGATCAAATAAGCGGAACAATTCAGAATGACATACTGAAAGAGTATATTGCAAGGGGGACATACATATTCCCACCAAAGCCTTCGATGCGTTTGATAACCAACATTTTTGAATATTGTTCAAAGAGCGTTCCAAAGTGGAACACGATTTCGATATCGGGATATCATATCAGGGAGGCGGGATCGACAGCGGCTCAGGAAGTCGGTTTTACATTAGCAAACGGAATAGCATATGTGGATGCGGCAATCAAAGCGGGGCTGGATATAGATAAATTTGCAGGAAGGCTTTCATTCTTCTTCAATGCGCACAACGATTTACTTGAAGAGGTAGCGAAGTACAGAGCCGCAAGAAGGTTGTGGGGAAAAATCATGAAAGAGAGATTTGGAGCAAAAGATCCGAGAAGCTGGATGCTGAGATTCCATACACAGACAGCAGGTTCAACATTAACAGCTCAGCAGGTGGATAACAATATAGTACGAGTAACGATTCAGACACTTGCGGCGGTACTTGGCGGGACGCAATCGCTACACACCAATTCACGCGACGAAGCGCTAGCACTGCCGACCGAGGATGCAGTAAGGATAGCGCTGAGAACCCAACAGATTGTAGCACACGAAAGCGGCGTAGCCAACACAATAGATCCTTTAGCAGGTTCATATTATGTTGAGGCAATGACGGACAGTATTGAAAAAGAAGCGGTTGATTACATAAATAAAATTGATGCAATGGGGGGAGTTGTGCCGGCAATAGAAGCGGGATACATACAGGGAGAGATCCAGAACGCAGCCTATAAATATGAAATGGAAGTAGAGGCGGGCGAAAGGATTGTAGTAGGTGTAAACAAGTTTCAAGTAAAAGAAGACAGCAAGAAAGACCTGCTTAAAATAGACATGAAAGTTCAGGAAGAGCAGATCAAGTTCCTACAGTCAGTAAGGGCTCAGAGGAACAATGATTTAGTAAAGGAAAAGCTGGCAGCGTTAAAAACCGCAGCAGAAGGGGAGTCAAATCTGATGCCGTTTATTCTTGATGCAGTGAGAGTTTACGCAGGAGTCGGAGAGATTTGCAACACAATGCGAAGCGTATTTGGCGAGTACAGGGAAAACGTATTTATTTAATTAATATTCGGAAGAGAAATGGAAATAACACATATAGAACATATCGGCATAGCCGTAAAAGATATAGAGCAGGCAATTAAATTCTATGAGGAAACATACGGATTTAAATGTTATGCGGTGGAAGAAGTTGCTGATCAGAAAGTAAAGACAGCATTTTTTATGGTAGGGCAGACGAAGATTGAGTTGCTTGAATCAACCTCCCCGGACGGACCGATAGGGAAGTTCATTGAGAAAAAGGGGGAGGGGATTCATCACATAGCTTTTGCAGGGAAGAATGTAAAGGAGGCACTTCCGGAGCTGGAATCAAAAGGAGTATTACTGATTGATAAACAGCCGAGAAAAGGAGCTGAAGGACTTGACATCGCATTCCTTCACCCGAAATCGACTTTCGGGGTATTAACCGAAATCTGCGAAAAAATTGAGACAAAATAAGAGTGAATTGGAGAAAAGATTATGATGCAGGAAAAAATTAAAGAGTTAATGGATCTGCGTGTGCAGGCAAGGTCCGGCGGCGGAGCCAAAAGAATAGACACGCAGCATGCGAAAGGCAAATTTACGGCAAGAGAAAGAATCGAGATGCTTTTGGATGAAGGAAGCTTTGAAGAATTCGATATGTTCGTAACACACAGATGTACGGACTTCGGATTAGAAGAGCAATCCTACTTAAGCGACGGAGTAGTAACGGGTTATGGGACAATAGACGGAAGACTTGTGTATGTATTCTCCCAGGACTTTACAATTTTCGGCGGTTCACTATCAGAAACCTATGCACAGAAAATCTGCAAGGTTATGGAGAAGGCGATGAAAGTAGGGGCGCCGATTATAGGTATTAACGACAGTGGCGGTGCGAGAATACAGGAAGGGGTTAAGAGTCTTGGGGGATATGCAGACATTTTCCAGAAGAATATACTTGCTTCGGGCTTAGTTCCGCAGATATCGGCAATCTTTGGGCCGTGTGCAGGGGGTGCAGTTTATTCTCCGGCACTGACCGACTTCACAATAATGACTAAGGGGACGAGTTACATGTTTGTAACCGGACCGAAAGTAGTAAAAACAGTAACCGGTGAAGTGGTAACAGATGAGGAACTTGGGGGTGCTATGGTACACGGAGCAAAGTCGGGGGTAACCCATTTTGTAGCGGATGACGAGAAGGAAGGAATATTGCTCATCAGGAAAATATTAAGCTATATTCCGCAGAACAATTTAGAAGATCCTCCAATGGTTCCGTGCAGTGATCCCATCAACAGGTTAGAAGATCATCTGAACTCAATAATACCGGATTCGCCAAATAAACCTTACGACGTGAAGGATGTAATACATGCGGTAACGGATGAGCATGAATTTCTTGAGATAGGACGACATTACGCACCAAACATAGTAATAGGTTTTGCCCGATTCAACGGAATGTCAGTGGGTATAGTAGCAAACCAACCGAACTATTTAGCGGGGGTACTAGACATCAACTCGTCAAGAAAGGCAGCCAGATTTGTAAGGTTCTGCGATGCATTCAATATTCCGATAGTCACGTTTGTGGATGTTCCGGGCTTCCTGCCAGGAACCGCACAGGAGTATGGCGGAATAATAATCCACGGAGCGAAGTTGTTATTTGCCTATGGTGAAGCAACCGTTCCTAAAGTGACAGTAATACTGAGAAAGGCATACGGCGGAGCTTATGATGTAATGAGTTCGAAGCATTTGCGGGGAGATATAAACTATGCATGGCCGACAGCGGAGATTGCGGTGATGGGTCCGCGGGGGGCAATTGAGGTGTTGTTTGCCAAAGAGCTTGCAAAAATTGAAAATGCAGAAGAGAGAGCAAAATGGTTAGCTGAAAAAGAGGAGGAGTACAAAAAGAAATTTGCGACTCCTTATAATGCAGCGAAGTACGGATATATAGATGATGTTATAGAACCAAGAAACACAAGGTTCCGAGTTATCAGGGCTTTGCAGTCTCTGGCGACAAAGAAGGAAGTCAATCCTCCGAAGAAACATTCAAACATACCATTATAAAGGGGGGGACATGACATCATTTATTTTTGCAGTTACGGCCATTGATTCCATGAAAATAATGGCAAAAAAGACCCAGCAGTTAGTGCAGACATCCGATCCTTTGGGGGTTGGAATGACGATGATTGGGATGGGGATAGTATTTTTATCGTTATTATTACTTTATCAAGTCTTTCTTTATATAACTAAACTATTAAACTATCAAATGAAGAGGAGTTTAAGCAAGAAAGGCGAGAGTAAGGAATCGATTGAAAAACAAGTTGATGTATCCGGAGATGTACATGCGGCAATTGCCACAGCCCTGCATCTTTATTTAAGCGAAATACATGACTTTGAAAACACAGTGCTAACAATTGGGAAAGTATCCAGGACCTATTCGCCCTGGAGTTCAAAGATCTATGGATTAAGGCAGTATCACCGATAAAAGAAGGTAAAAAAGATGAAAAAATTTAAATTTGTTATACATGGCAATCCTTACGAAGTTGATGTTATTAACGTGGAAGATAACATTGCGGAAGTTGAAGTTAACGGAACGATTTACAAAGTTGAGATAGACAAAAAAGTACAGACACCAAAGACACCAAAGCTGGTAAGAAGCACGATATCACCCTCAACAGAATCAGATAAATCAACGAGCAAGACGGCAAGTCCAGTAGCGCTTAAGGGAGTTGGAAACATTAAAGCACCGCTTCCGGGAACAATCCTCAATGTTTTTGTGCGAGAGGGAGATACCGTAAAAGTCGGGGACAAGTTAATCCTTCTGGAGGCGATGAAAATGGAAAACAACATTAATTCGGATAAGGAAGGGGTGATTACCTCGATAAAAGTAAGATCCGGCGACTCCGTACTAGAGGGAGACATTCTAATACAGATAGGGGGTTAAGGATGGAGGGATTAAGCCAGTTTTTTAATCACGGTATCAGTGAGTTCATTCATTATACCGCGTTTGCCAACATGACAATAGGTCATGTTATAATGATTGCTGTTGGTCTAGTATTTATATATCTGGCTATAACGAAAGAGTACGAACCGTTATTGCTTGTACCGATAGGATTTGGTATTCTGGTTGGAAACATTCCTTTTCTGCAGGGGGCGAATTTGCAAATCGGAATATATGAGGAAGGAAGCGTACTTAATTATCTATACTTTGGAGTATTAAAAGGAATATATCCGCCGTTAATCTTTTTAGGAATCGGAGCCATGACAGACTTCTCGACGCTGTTATCCAATCCCAAGTTAATAACGATCGGGGCAGCTGCGCAGCTGGGAATATTTGCGGCATATACAGCAGCTTTGGCATTGGGATTTCCGGTTAGTGAAGCAGCGGCTATTGCTATTATCGGAGGGGCAGACGGACCTACGGCTATTTTCTTATCCTCAAAATTAGCTCCTCATTTGATTGGAGCGATCGCAATATCAGCATATTCGTATATGGCGCTTGTTCCCGTAATCCAGCCTCCGATCATGAAGCTTTTGACTACTGACAAGGAGCGAAAAATCAGGATGAAACCACCAAGAGCTGTTGCGAAAAGGGAAAAAATATTTTTTCCAATTATAGGATTGCTGATGACCTGTTTTATTACTCCAAGTGCGTTACCGTTACTTGGGATGCTATTCTTTGGGAATCTGCTAAAAGAGAGCGGAGTTACCAAAAGGCTTGCGGATACTGCATCGAAACAGTTAATAGATATCGTAACAATACTTATTGGATTAACCGTAGGGGCTTCCACCCAAGCCACAGTGTTTTTAACCCCACAGTCGGTTGGAATATTTGTGCTCGGGGCATTTTCGTTTGTGATCGCAACAACCGGGGGAGTATTGTTCGTAAAATTCCTGAATTTATTTTTAAAGGAAGGGAACAAACTTAATCCGCTAATCGGAAATGCGGGAGTATCGGCTGTACCTGACAGTGCGAGAGTATCGCAGGTTGTGGGGCTGGAGTATGATCCAACCAATCACCTGCTGATGCACGCAATGGCACCAAACGTAGCCGGGGTTATAGGAAGTGCAGTGGCTGCGGGTATTCTAATGAGTTTTCTGCTTTAATAAATTTCAAGAGGCGGGGGAAACCCCGTCTCTACTTTTCGAAATCCTCAATTTTCCCCATATCCTTCCATTCCGTGTTATCGTGGAGATAGCCGGATATTTTCTCTTTGTTCATTACCGAAAGATACAAATCAATAATTGAGAAGACATTTTCGTCGGGGAAATAATTCCGGATGCGGGGTTCTATTATATGAACGCCACTGAAGGCGAGGTTTTGGAGGGTTACGGGATTGAGTTCAGGGGGCTTGGTTTCGCCGGTTTTGGTGTTCATCCAACCGCATAAGAGCATATCATTATTGAAAAGAAGGTATCTGCCGGTCTGCCGTGTTCTGACTGCTGTAGTAGCTAAGGCGCCGGATTTTTTATGGAATTCAAGCATATCGGCAAAGTCAAGAGTGCTAATTATGTCGGTGTTGTGAAGCAGTATCGGGGAGGAGTCTTGCAAGAGAGGAAAAGCTTTTTTTAGGCCACCACCGGTGTCGAGAAGAGAATCGGACTCGTTGGATATTTGGATATCTATGCCGAAATTGTTTTTAGAGGAGAGGAAGTCTTTAATCATGTTCCCTAAGTGGTGGACATTAACCACTATTTGAGTAATACCAAAATCCAGAAGCCGGGTTATGACGTGTTCGATAAGGGGAGTGCCGCGATAGGGGATGAGAGCTTTAGGGAGTGTGTCCGTGAGGGGACGGAGGCGCGTTCCTTTACCGGCGGCAAAGATCATAGCCTTCATTTATTACCTGCTTCGGTTGTATAGTTCAGTGTGAGTCAGGATGACTTCAACATCTTTTCTGCCCGAAAGATAGTGAGCAATTTTTTCCGCGCAATAGACAGAGCGGTGCTGACCACCAGTGCAGCCGAAGGATATCATAAGATTGGTGAATTTGCGTTTTGTATAGACTTCGACTGAAGAGTCTATCAGCTTTTTAACGTGGTCAAGAAAAGCGCCAACTTCACTTTCCTTCTCAAGGAATTCGATTACTTCGGGGTCTTTGCCGGTGAGGAGTTTATATTTATCGTATCTGCCGGGGTTATGAATTGCGCGGCAGTCGAATACAAATCCACCACCATTACCGCTTGAGTCGCGGGGGATTTCTTTTTTATAAGAGAAGCTATTGACTGAAACCGTAAGGGCATATTCGCTTTTTCTGTCGCCGGAATATTTTTTAAGTGCCTCGGATTGAGTGAGCCGTTCCCATACTTTGGAGAGGGCGGGGAGATTGACGGGGAGGTGCACATTATCCAAGAGCCAGCGGAGGTTTTCGAGGGCGTAGGGGATGCTTTTCAGGAAGTGTTCTTTTTTCTCGTAGAATCCGCGGAAACCGTAAGCGCCCATCGCCTGCATAATTCTGATAAAGACATATCCGAAGAAATACTGGATAAACCCGGGTTCGTTTAATTTTGCGAAGCCCTTCTGTTTTTTGAGGGACTTAATATAGTGAGCAAGGAGTTCGCTTCGTACCTGCTGGGGAATGTCGGCTTTGGCATCATAAAGGAGGGAGGCGAGGTCATACTGAAGAGCACCGCGCCGCCCACCCTGGTAATCAATAAAATAGGGGCGACCATCGCGAAGCATTATATTTCTTGACTGGAAATCGCGATAGAGGAAAAAATCGGTTTGAGTACCGAGAAGGTAGTCTATAAAAGTATGAAAGTCAGATTCGAGCGCCTGTTCGTCGAATGGGATTTTCGCGAGTTTGAGGAAGTAGTATTTAAAGTAGTTAAGGTCCCACATCATAGACTGTTTGTCGAACTTAGCACGGGGATAGCAGACGGAATAATCGAGGTCTTTGCCGGCATGGACCTGGAAAGAGGGGAGGGCTTCCAAGACCTGACGATAGTAATTGGTAATATTTTCGGACCAGCCCTCTGATTTTCTTTCTTCGGTTAAGAAGGAAAAGAGGGTGGTATCTCCAAGGTCCTCGATTAAATAGGAATCGTTTTCGAGGGACTCAAGATATATTTTGGGGACGTTGAGTCCTTTTGAAAGGAAGTGTTTAGAGAAAGAAAGGAAAGCGATATTTTCCTGATTATCGGAGTTAAAGACGCCCAGGGCAGTTTTGCGAGGGGAGGAGATGCGATAATATTCCCTGTAAGAGCCGGACTGAGGGAGAGGTTCATACTTAAGGGCTTTCTCGCCGGACCAGGTTTCGAATAATTTTATCAGATTTTCTTGCTTCACTTATCTCTCAAAAGATTTTCAAAATTAAACAACAAATTTAGCGAAGAATGGAGTGAAAATAAAGGGAAATCCATTCCAATTTAACCCAGGGGAAAAAGTTTCAGGTAATTTCAGAAGTCTGAAAGAGGACCGCTGTGTTTGAGTAACAAGACAGATGCTTTGATTGAGTAAAAGAGAGAGCGGTGTAGGCGATCACTTTTTGATACTCGCCAATAAATCTGACGGCGGTTTCAGAAAGCTGAAATTTATAATCAAGAGTGCCGGGCTGAGCATTGCCCTGGACGAAGGCGAATTCCATAAAAGGAATCCCGGGATTTACAGGTGAATAGAATGTGAGGATAAGAGTAAGAAAAAAATCCTCAGCCTCCGGAGGAAAAACGTAGTTATTGAGGGAGAGGAAGAGTTCGGTTTTGGAGAGGGTGAGGGATTTTATGGGATCCTCAGAGGTTTTCGGGGCGATCATATTGTAAACGGAGAGGTCTTCTACCTGCATGTGAGGGGCGTTTGCTTTCATAATTTTGTTGTAGGCATAGAGACCTTCGAGCGTTGAGTCATTCCAGATTTCTTTTAGCCGGTGAAATGTGTTGACATACTTTGAAAATGCCGAGAGGGTTTTAAAGCGTTTGCGTGCAGCCTGGGCTTCGGGGGATTTGCTCATCTTATATCTTTTTGGCAGAGCTGCCATATAGTTGATTTTTCCCCGTCGTCTGTAGACTACGTTCCCGACTTTGCCGGAGAGTACCTGAAGGGATTGTTTTACGACTGCCATGGATTCCTCTAATAATTAATGAAATTCAGTGAGCAATATGGTGAAAAAGAGAGAAATGAGCAAGGTAAAAAGAAGGTATTTGTAGTGTGTTTAGACCTTATTTATACCCTATTTATACCTTATTTGTACCTTATTTATATGGTAATTTGGGAGAAATGGAGGAGGGAAAAAAGATTAAAAGATAAAAAGATAAAGAGGTGAAAAGGTGAAAAGGTGAAAAGGTAAAAAGGTAAAAAGGTAAAAAGGTAAAAAGGTGAAAAGGTAAAAAGGTTAAAAGATAAAAAGACTAAAAGATAAAAATGTGAAACAGTGGGACGTTGAATGAATGAATTCCGCCACACAGGCTGTTGCAGTGAAGGAAGAATATTTTACTCAGGCAAAAATTTCTAAAGTTTCTTAGTTGCGAGGGAGTATTCTAAGCGAAAATCAGCTCTTAAACGCTAAGTACGCAATCCGACTCGGTCGGATCGCAATCCACCTGCGGCGGAACGCCAAGTAAAAACAATCACTGTGACGGAAAGTGGTCATTGCAACAGCCTGCCCAGCGAGGGAAGACGGAGGAAAGGGTTATTTGTTCCCGCAAGCGGGACAAGTGCGTTGTTGAGTTGTTAAGAAGGCATTAGTTGTTCTTAACCCCCCTCGTTCCCTCCCGAAAGCTTTCGGGAGGGAGGAAGAAGAGGAAGAAGAGGAGAGTGATTTATTTCTCAATCTCATATTTTATCTGGAGGGTGAGTACAAATCCTACTGCGGGTTCGGTGACGACGGGATTGAGGACTTTGTCAAAATATGAGTGGCTGACTTTCTCGTAATAATAGGTAGTGTTTTTTTTGAGGTCTTTTTTACGGAATTTGGAATCGTCGTAGTAGGTGTATAATTCGGATGTGACATTTGGGGTGTAGCTTTTATACATCTGGTTTGGATAGTAGCCGGTGAAGGATTCGCCATATACCTGAGAAGCGGGGAGGAGTTTGAGTCCCGTAGCGCTCAGGTAGAGTTTTTTCTTTGTATTGATTATCTCCATAGCGGCTTCAAAGAGTTTTGAGTAGACGGGGGTTATATCATTAACGATGTAGTCAACTTTGACCAAATCATAAATTTCAAATCCGGAAGCGAGAGTAACCAAATTGCCAAGGTCCTGAATGCCGGTAAAGTTCACAATTACATTTTTCTTCTGTTCAAAACCGCTAATAAACTGTTCTGCATAGTTTCCTGTTATTTTATAATCGGCAAGTTGTGTCTGTGTGGTCATATCGACAAAAATATCATCTTTAGCGATTCCTGATTTTGTAAGAGCTGAGATAAAAGCCTGAATGCGTTTATCGATGTTTGTGTTAGCATCCGCGAGAGATTTTGCGGATTCGGAAACTCCGAAGACGGCGACATAGCTGTCGGCGATTATGTTTGCGAGGACGTTAGCCTGAATGACGAATGTGGAGTCGGTCAAGTAAATTTTGGTTGTGACCGGCTGACGAAGGTTGGTGTAATTCTGGTCAATTACGCTGTTGCCGCTAATTTGCCCGAAGAGGGTGTTGCCAAGGAACAATAATAAAAGTATAGTTAAGGTTTTCATAATTATCTCCGTTGAAAGTAATTAGACAAATAAAGTGAAAAGGGGGTTTAATTTTTTTTATTCCGAGGTGAAATATAAGGAGAAAAAGTCGT
>Ga0302250_1002546_pt1 | contig 11047 bp, 7 predicted proteins | sample AAG_RA_Asp_MG_FD_193536 | JGI IMG/M metagenome (GOLD analysis project Ga0302250, IMG submission 193536) | Enriched activated sludge microbial communities from anaerobic digester in WTTP, New Holstein, Wisconsin, United States - AAG_RA_Asp | ecosystem: Engineered > Bioreactor > Anaerobic >... | reverse complement strand
TTCGAGACGCGCTCGGTCCTGGCGGTGCCCATCGCGGCGCTGGGCCGTACGGTGGGCGTGATCGAGGTGATCAACAAGGCCGATGGGACGCCCTTCACCCCATGGGACCAACGCCTCTTGCTGGCCATCGCCGTGCTGGTGGGGGACGCCATCGAGCGGACCTACCTGCGGCGGGCGGTGGAGCGGGGCGGAGGGGCCGGCCGGATGGAAGCCGGGTGAGGGGCCGCCGCACCCGTTGAACTGGGCATTCGAGGCCACCGATGACGCCAAGACCATGGGGGCTGCTCCTCCGGCTGATTCTCTACCCTGTGCTGGGGGTGGCGGCCGTTGTCCTGCCCGTCGTGCTCTGGAACCAGGACTGGGCCATCCTGGCCTATACCTCCTCCAAGACCTACCAGCTCTTTGAGCTCTTGGGCCTCTGCGCTGGCGCCGCGTTGCTCGTCGTCGCCGCCGTCGAGCTGTGGCCGCGCCGCCGGCTGCCGTGGCCGCGGCTCGTGCCGGGGCTGTTGGCGCTGCTGGTGGGCCTGCACTACCTGGTCCTGATCACCGAATACTCGAACCGCCCGTGGGACTATCAGTGCTACGAGTACGCCGCCCGCGCCATTGTCGCCGGCGGCGACCCCTACGACCAGAGCGTCTATTCGTTCAAGTACACGCCCCTCCCGGCGCAGGCGATGGCCTGGCTCTACCGCGGGCTGGAGCCGGCCGGCGCGGCGCTGCAAGACCACATGGGCAGCGAGGGGCCGGTCGGCTGGTACCTCCTCTACTACCTCTTCCAGTGCGCCCAACTGCTCCTGCTCCTGGGCGCCTACGCGATGGGCGCCCGCCTGGCGGCCCGCCTCGGCCTGGCCCCTCTGCCGGCCGCCGTGCTCTCGGCTGTGCTGCTGCTCGGCAACGGCCAGGTGCTGCGGACGCTGCGCTACGGCAACACGAACCTGTGGCTGCTCGACCTGGCGCTGGCGGCGATCCTGCTTCTGGACCAGGCGGCCCCGCTGAGCGGCCTGGCCGCCGCGCTCGGCGGCTTTATCAAGCTCTATCCACTGGTGCTGCTGGGACCCTGGCTGCTGACCCGCCGCTGGCGGGCGCTGTTGGGGGCCGCCGTGGGGCTCGGCGGCGCCGTGCTCCTGAGCACGGCCGGCGGGCGCGATTGGGCGCTGTGGCAGCAGTACCTGGGCTTTTTCTCCGACTCGTTCTACAAGGGCTATGTCTTTCGCGACAACAGCCTGTACAGCATCGTCTACAACCTCCTGCGCCTGACAGGCCTGCGGCCGGCCGAGGCGCTGGGCCCGGGCCTGCTGCGGGGGGATCCCTGGCTCAACGGGACGGTGCTCGCCGCCTCGCTGGCGGTCCTGGCGTGGTTCGCCTGGCGCTTCTGGCAGCGCGAAAGGGGCTGGCGGGCGGCGCGGGCGGCCGCCCCGCAGGACGGGCGCCGGGGCGCCTTTCTCCGCCAGACCGGCCATGCCGTGGATGCGCTGGCGCTGGCGCTGATCGTCTCGCCCATGGTCCTCGAATACCACTACCTGTTGGCCGTGCCGCTGGTCATCTGGGCCGCGGCCCGGCGGGGGCGGGAGCACCCCTGGCTGGTGGGGCTCGGAGCGGTCTTGTCCCTGGCACTGCCGACCTTTGACTTCTTTCCCCTCAGCCTGCACCGGCTGGCCGGGCTGGTGCTGCTGTTGATCCTGACGCGGCCGGCCCCCGGGGGGGCCGATTACGCCCCGGACCCGGCCGCCGACCTGGCTCCGCCTGCCGGGCCGGGCCCGGGGATGGGCCGGGCCTAGCCCCGGGCCCGGTATGGCGCTCCCCCGCGCGGCGGGCGGCGCCGAGTAGAGCTGCTGGCAAGACAACCAGGAGGAGGCACGGATGCCCTTTGTCGTCGGCGAACAGGTGGGACCGTATCGGATCATCGAGCAGTTGGGCCAGGGCGGGATGAGCACCGTCTACAAGGCCTACCACGCGGCGCTGGACCGCTACGTGGCGCTCAAGGTGCTGCACCCGATGTTCAAAGGGGACCGCGGCTTTCTGGAGCGCTTTCAGCGCGAGGCCCGCATCGTGGCCCGGCTGGAGCATCCCCATATCGTCCCCGTCTATGACTATAGCGAGCACGAAGAGATCCCCTACCTGGTGATGCGCTACGTGGAGGGGGGCACCCTCAAGGCCCTGCTGAACGAGCAAGGGGCCCTGCCGCTGGGCCGGATCGTCGAGATCCTGCGCCCCGTCTGCGACGCGCTGGAGTATGCCCACGGGCAGGGCGTGCTGCACCGCGACATCAAGCCCAGCAACGTGCTCCTGAGCCAGGAGGGCAAGGTCTTTGTGACGGACTATGGCCTGGCCAAGATGGTCGAGAGCGGCGACTCGTCCATCTCCCAGGACCGCATGATCGGCACGCCGCAATACATCTCGCCCGAGCAGGCCAAGGGCGAGCCGGTGGACGCGCGCACCGACCTCTACTCCCTGGGCGTCGTCCTCTTTGAGATGGTCACGGGGCGGGTGCCCTATATGGCCGATACGCCCTTTGCCATCGTCCACGACCATATCTTTACGCCCCTGCCGCTGCCCTCGCAGGTGCACCCGGCGGTGCCGCAGCCCGTGGAGCAGGTGATCCTGAAGGCGTTGGCCAAGGCCCCGTCCGACCGCTATCAGCGCGCGGGCGACCTCTTTCGCGCGCTGGAGGCGGCAGCGCACTCGTTGGGCGTGCTGCCTCTCGCCGTCGGGCCCGGGCCGGCGGCGGCCGGGGCGGCGGAGCCGCCCAGCACCGTCTCCTTCCCGGTGGCCGCGCCCGCCGGGCCGGCCGCGCCGGCCGCGCCCCCGCCCGCGTCGCCCTCCCCGCTCTCCGAGCTGGCCTCTGCCGTCGGGGCGGCGGTGTCCGCCGGGATGGCCGAGGTCCGGCCCGACCTGGAGCAGGCCCGCGCCGAGATCGCCGCGGGCGTATCCGAGGTCCGCGAAAAGATGGGGGCCGGCCTGAGCGAGGCGGCGCGCTCCATCCGGGCGTCCCTGGCCGGGACGCCCCCTCCGCCTGGGTCCGTGGAGCCGGCCGCGGCCCCGGCTCCGGCTCCGGCCGCCCCGCCGCCGGCTCCTGCCGCGCCCGTCCCCGCGGCGCGCAAAAAGGGCGAGCGCTGGCCCATGTGGCTGGGCATCGGGCTGGGGATCGTCCTCGTCCTGCTGCTGGCCCGCTTCGTGGTCTTGCCTCGGATGCGCCAGCGGGCCGCGGACCGGGCCGCCACGGCCACGGCGGCGGCCCGGCCGGCCACGCCCCTGCCGCCTCCGCGTTCAGAGCTGCCCCTGCCGCCGCTCGGCGAGGTCGGGGGAGAGCCCTTCGGCGTCCGCACGGCCGACGGCTACTCGCCCCCCGGCGCGCTCACCGCCGAGGAGGGCGAGGACCAGCTGCGGCTGTTGGACGACTCGCTCAGCCGCGAACCGCGCAACGCCGTCCTGCATATGGAGCGGGGCAACATCCTCTTTCAGCTGGGGCGCTTTCCCCCGGCCGAGGAATCGTACCGCGAGGCGATCTCCCTGAACCGCGAGCTGCCCTGGGCGCACTACAACCGCGGCGTGACCCTGATCTACCTGGGCCGGCCGGAAGAGGCGCTGGCCGAGTTCCAGTGGCTTGTGGATGCGCTGGGGTCCGAGGCCGACCCGCCCATACTCTTTAACCTCGGCCTGGCCCACGCGATGCTGGGCCACCGGCCGGAAGCCGTCGCCGCCCTGCGCGAGTTCGTGCGGCAGTGGCCGGAGGAGGATGCCCACCGCCGCCAGGCGCTGGACATCCTGCAGCGTCTGGAGAAGTGAGCATGCACGTCACATTGGTCGGACTGCCCCTCTCGGGGAAGACAACCGTCTTTAACGCGCTGACCGGGCAGCAGGCGGCCACCGGCCCGGCGGCCGGCCGGGCCGAGGCCCACCTGGCCGTCGTCAAGGTCCCCGACGAGCGGCTGGAGCGGCTGGCCGCGCTCTTTCACTCCCGCAAGGTGACGCCGGCCGAGGTCCGCTTCGTGGACCTGGTCGGGATTGCCGCAGGCGCCGCGCGCCAGGGGCTCCCGGCGCAGACGCTGGCCCACATCGGCGAGGCCGATGCCCTGCTCCACGTCGTGCGCGCCTTTGACTCGCCCCTCGCGCCGCACCCGGCCGGCAGCGTCGATCCGGCCCGCGACCTGGCGCTGCTCGACACCGAGCTCTTGCTCGCGGACCTGGCGGTGGTCGAGCGGCGGGTGCAGCGCCTGGATGCCGAGATCCCCAAGATGCCGCGCGCGGAGAAGGAAGAGCGCGAGCGCGAGCGGGCCCTCCTGCAGCGCCTCCAGCAGGCGCTGGAGGCTGCGGTGCCGCTGCGCGATCTGGAGCTCGGGCCCGAAGAGGAGAAGCTGCTGCGCGGATTCAACCTGCTGACCCTCAAGCCGGCGCTGATCCTGTTCAACGTCGGCGAGGAGCGGCTGGAGGAAGCCGGCGCGCTGGTGCGCGCCCTACAGCCGGGCTATGGGCACCAGCGCTGCGCCATGGCCGAGATGAGCGCGCGGTGGGAGATGGAGCTGGGCGAGCTGGACGCGGCGGAGGCGGCCGAGTTTCGCCAGGCGTTGGGCCTGACCGAGCCGGCGGCCGGCCGCATGATCCGGCTGGCCTATGAGCTGCTCGGCCTGGTCACCTTTTTTACCTTTGTCTCGGAAGAGGTGCGGGCCTGGCCGGTACGCGCCGGCAGCACGGCGGTGGAGGCGGCTGGCGCGGTGCACACCGACATGGCGCGCGGCTTTATACGCGCCGAAGTGGTGGGCGGCGCCGCACTGCTCGCGGCCGGCGGCCTGGCCGAGGCCCGCCGCCACGGCGTCCTGCGCATGGAGGGGCGCGACTACCTCGTCCAGGACGGGGATGTCTGTACCTTTCACTTTAACCCGGCTCGTCCAGCGTGAACCCTTCCAGCCCCGTGGCGTAGGCGTATACCTCGGCCTTGGACATATCCCGCAGCCGGCTGAGCACGTCGCGGATGTGTTCCGCGCTCGTGCGGATCCGCGGCAGGGCGGCCCGCAGATCGTCCGCGGTGAGCTGCCCCTGCTCGAGCTGCTGCTGGATGAGCTCCACAAACCCCAGGATGCCCACCAGGGGGTTGTTGATCTCGTGCGCCATCGTCACGGCCATCCGGCCGACGGTGGCGACCCGCTCGGCATCGACGAGCCTGTCCTGAAGCTCCTTGATGCGCAGCTGGGTCTGCACGCGGGCCAGCAGCTCGCTCTGCCGAAAGGGCCGGCTGACAAAGTCGTTGGCCCCGACGTGCAGGCCCTGGAGCGTGTTTTCCACCGAGGTGTGGACCGCCGTGATCAGGATGATGGGCACCCTTTCCGTCTGGGGGTTCTCCTTCAACTGGCGGCAGAGGGTATAGCCGTCCATGCGCGGCATCTGCACGTCGGAGCAGATCAGGTCGAAAGAAAGCCGCAGGGCGGATTCCAGCCCCTCGACCCCGTCGCGCGCCTCGATCACTTCATAGCCCTCGCGGCCCAGGTAGATGCTCAACAGCCGCCGGTTGTCGTCGCTGTCCTCGACGACGAGGATGCGGGGCGGTTTGTTCATCGTCGACCCTCCCGGTTGACTCCCAGCTCCGGGGGCACCATGAGGTGAAAGGCCATGCCGCGCTCACCCGCGGCGGCCCAGACGCGGCCCCCGTAATGCTCCGCAATGTGGCGGGCAATGGCCAGGCCGATCCCGGCCCCCTCGGACCCGCCGATGGGGAAGAACAGCTCATAGGCGTGCGCCAGCTGCTCCGCGGGGAGCGCCTGGCCGTTCTCCTGGACGGACAGCCGGTACCCCGCGGGGGACTCTGTGCAGCCGACCTCGATCCGCGGATCGGCCGTGCCCTGCAGCAGGCGGCAGGCGTTCTGCAGCAGGTTCCGTACATAGGCCCACAGGAGCACGGGGTCTGCGTACAGCACCGGCATGTCAGGCTGGATCGCGACGGCGATGCCCTGCCGCTCCAGTTCCAGGTGCGTGGCGACGCCGCGCACGAGCGTCCCCAGGGCAATAGGCTCGACCTCTTCCCGGACCTCGTCCAGGCGGGCCAGAAAGAGCATATCCTGGGTCAGCTGCGCGATCCACTGGCTGTTGCGCTCCAGCCGTTCGATATAGTCGCGCTGCTCGACCGACAGGCCGGCCGTGGCGCTCTCGCGCAGCAGGCGGCCAAAGCCAAAGAGGGCCTCGACGGGCCGCTGGAGCCGCTGGGATACGGCGGCGATCAGCCCTTGCAGCTCGGCCTGCTGCCGTTGTACCTCGGCGTACAGGTGGGCGTTGTGTACGGCCACGGCGATGTGGTTGGCCAGGGTCGTGAGCAGGTGTTCGTCATGCTCGTCATAGACGTTGGGGCGCGGCGACTGCACCGAAAGGGCGCCGACGATCTGGTCGCCGACCTGCAGGGGGACGGCCAGGAGGGACCCGGGGACAAAGGTGCCCGCGCCGAGCATCTGGATCTGGATATCGGGGTAAGCATCGACCTCGCGCTGGAGATCGCCAAACCGCAGGGGCCGGCGGTGCCGTACGACCCACCCCAGCACGCCCTGCCCGGGCACCACCTGGTCGGGCACGACCTGTCCAAAGTCGATCGGCGACAGCAGCCGCAGCTCGTCGCTGTGGGGGGCGATGACGGCGATGAGGAGCGAAGCCGCGTCCATCACCTGCGTGATGTGCCGGTGGACGGCCGGCCCCAACTCGGCCATATCGAGGTGGCTGGCGATCTCTTGGCCGATGTGGCTCAAGGCGATCTCGGATTGCAGCCGTTCCTGGGCGGTCTGAAAGAGCCGGGCGTTTTCGATGGCGACGGCGGCCTGGTGGGCCAGGAGGTCCATGATCCGCGTCTCGGCTTCGTCCAGGGGCCTGGCGCTGCGGCTGTTGGTGACGGCCAGGATGATGCGCTGGTCGCTGTGGGTCTGCAGCGGATAGAAGAAGGTAGCCCGGCTGCGCGGGATCTGCTGCAATTGCGTGACGGTTTCCGGCGGCAGCAGCTGCGCGATCTGCGCCGTGATATCGGTCACCGTAAAGGGCTCGCCGCGCAGGTATGCGCCCATCGCCTGGGTCGCGATCGTCCAGCCGATGGGATCCAGGGGGGCGTAGCCCGCGGCGCCGCGCGCGACGAACTGCTCCCCCTCCTCGACCATCAGTATGGCCCGGTCGACGTTGGGCAGAATATCCACCGCCCGCTCGGCGATGCGCTGCAGCACGGTGTGCGGGTCGACGTTGGCCGTGATGTCGCGAAAGCCCTCTTGCAGGGCCAGCTGGATATCGTGCCGGCTGTGGGCGCTCAGCATCTCCCGGTGGAGCCGGACGAGCACGCCGGCCATGGCGCCCAACCCCGCGCAGGAAAAGGCGTGCAGGGCCGTGACGCGGACGATCGCCGCCGTTGTCACGAGCGTCATCTGGACGGGGATCACCCCGATCGCCTCGAGGAGGTAGCTCCCGACCATGATCGCCGCGACCGCGCCCGTGACGATCCAGATGCTGCGGGGATGCAGGAGGAGCACCGCGCCGGCGACGATGAGGCACGTGTACAGGACGCCCGAGGTAAAGGTCTGGTAACCCGCGGCGGCGTCGGCGGCCGAGATCGCCACGGCGGTCAGCGTCAGCGAGGCGAGGGTGGCCAGGGCCGGCCAGCGCCGGACCAGGAAGTAGTAGGGGATCAGCAGCAGGCCGTCGGCCGCGGCGATCAGGACGGTCGCGGGCGCATACGACAGGACGGTGAAGGCAAAGAGCACGACGATGAGCGCGTTGAGGGTCGCCTTGATCAGGACATAACGGCCCGCCCGGCCGAGGAACTGGGCGTAGGCAAAGTGCTCCGCGGGGCTCAGCGCCGCGGGGTCCACCGGGCCGCTGAACGCTGCCAACCAGGCCCCGTGCGGGGGAGCGGGCTGCCTGTGCCGGTCCATACGCCTATCCTTGGGGGGCTATGCCGTGGGGGCAGCCGCGCCGAGGCGCACCGTGAGCCCCTCGCGGCTCAAAAAGAGGTGCGGAAACTCGGCCTGCAGCTGCCTTTCCAGCGCCTCGAGCCATTCGTCGGTGGCGCCGGGGCTGTAGTGGAAGAGGGCCAGCTGCCGGACCTGCGCCGCCTTGGCGACGGCGATGGCCTGGCCCCAGCTGCTGTGGCCCCAGTCGGGAAAGCGCTCGACCTCTTCGGGGCTAAAGTGCGCGTCGTGAATCAGCAGGTCGGCCTCGTGCGAGAAATCGACCAGCCGCTGGTCCAAGACCCCGGCCGGATGGCGCAGGTCGGTGGCGTAGACGACGGCGACGTCCCGCCAGCGGATGCGGTAGGCGAAGCTGCCGCCCGGATGGTCCATCCCCTGGGCCGTGACCAGCGTGTTCTCGCCCAGGACAACCGTTTCGCCGTCGCGGATCTCTTTGATCAGGATGTCGGCGTCCATCTCCTTTAGCGAAAAGGGGAGGTAGGTATCCATATACTGGCCGGCCAGGACCCGCTCCAGCCGCTCGTCGACCCGCTTCTCGCCGAGGATCGTGAAGCGGTTCCCCCGCCGGCGGGCCGGGCTGAAAAAGGGCAGCCCCTGGATGTGGTCCCAATGGGTATGGCTGAGAAAGATGTGGCCGATCACCCGCTCCTCGCCGCGGGACTGGAGGGCCAGCCCCAGGGGGCGAATGCCCGTTCCCGCATCGAGGATGAGCAGGTCGCCGTCGGGCGTATCGATCTCGACGCACGAGGTGTTCCCGCCGATGCGCACCGTCTCCGGGCCCGGAGTGGGGATCGAGCCGCGGACTCCCCAAAAGGTCACTTCCATGTCAGGTCTCCCCCAACGCGGCGGTCGACCCCGGCAGGCTGCCGCGATCATGGGGCCGGCAGGGCCGGCGTGCTACGGGTCCGCGGCCGGTGCGTGGGCCGGCCCGACCAGGCCGATCATCCCGGCCGGCAGGCTGGCGCTCCCCGCCAGCAGGGTCAGCGTGATGCCCAGCGGGCCGGTCGCTCTCTGCGGCCAGGACACCTCGATGTAGGCGTACCCTTCCCGGTAGGCCCGGGCGATGGCCTCGGGCAGCAGGTGGCTGCCTTCGGCCGGGGCGAGGACCTCCCACAGAGGACGCCCCACGACCGCCTCCGCGGGGGATTCCACCAGGCCGGCCATGGCCTGGTCGCAGGCGGCGACGGTGCCCTGCACATCCAGGGTCACCAGGGCTGGGCGCGAGCCGTGCGCGGCCGCCCCGAGCTGGCGGCGCAGGACGCGGACCTCTTGTTCCAGGCGATTGTAGGCCGTCGTATCGTGAAAGAGAAGGTAGCGCCGGGCCTTGTCTTGCTCCCCCTGCACCAGGACCTCGACCTCCGCCTGCCGCGGTTCGCCCTGGGGTCCGCGGAAGAAAAAGGCGTAGCGCTCCGAGACCTGGCCGGCGCGCGACTGCTGCAAGTACCAGTCGATGATCTCGCCCTCGTTCTGGGGCAGCTCGATCTCCTGGATCCACTGGCGAAAGTTCTTGCCGACCACCTGCGCCGGGCGCTGCCCCATGATCGCCGCGATGGCCGGCGTGGCGGTGACGATGGTCTCGTCGTCGTCCAGGACCATCAGGATATCGTGGGAGAGGCTGCCCAGCGTCAGGAACTGCTGCTGCAAGGTGACGAGCTGCCGGTGCAGGTTGCCCCATTCCAGGATCATGCCGAGCCAGTTGCCGGCGATGCGCAGGAGGAGCAGGCGCGAGTCGTCGGGCAGGACCTCTTCCTTGGGAAAGTGTATCTCCAGGACCGCGGCCAGCCAGCTGGGCAGGATGATGGGCGTCGCCAGGCAGACCTCAGGCGCGCCCGGCGGGCCTTCTTCCCACTGCTGGAAGGTGCCCAGGGCCAACGCCTGCTCCACCGGGGCCGGGGGATTCTCCGCGCGCAGCAGGTAGGCCCGCTGGTCGGCCCGATCCTGGGCGGCGTGCAGGTAGAGGCCATAGCCCTCCAGCTCGTGGATCCACACGCGCCCGGAGCTGGCCCGCGTGGCGGCCATCGTCATCTCCAGGAGCCGGCACAGCGGCAGGTCGTTGTTCTCCTGGTGCACGATATCGGGCCCGGTGTCGGCCAGGATGCGCATCGCCAGGTTGAGCGACTGCAGCCGCTCGTTCAGGGCATTACGCTCGCGCCGCAGCCGTGTCGCCGTCAGGGCGCGTTCCACACTGGCCACGATCTCGTCCAGGGTAAAGGGCTTGATGATATAGTCGTGGACGCCCAGGCGCAGGGCCTGGGCGGCGATCAGCTCGGAACCGTAGGCGGTGATCAGGATGACCGGCGTGTCGTACCCTTCGGACGAGAGGATGTGCAGGAGGTCGATACCGGTCATGTCGGGCAGGCGCAGGTCCAACAGGATCAGGTCGGGGTTGTGGCTGCGGATCTGCCAGAGCCCTTCCTGCCCATCCGGCGCCGTGAGGGTACGATAGCCGTAGCTGGGAAGAACGCGCTCTCCCAGGAGCGTACGTACGTCGGCATTGTCATCAACGATCAGGATCGTCTCGTTGGCCAACGTTTCCCCTTTCGGCACTCACCGCACAAGACCTCGCGGGTCTCGTCCTGCGCCAGTACCGCCGGCCGACCTCAAGGGCATTATACCATTTACCGGGGGGAAGTCAAGTGGTGTGCGCGGCGTCTCATCCTCTTCTCAGCAAAGTGTGGTACAATAGCGGCAGGAGGTTGCCGATGGAGCCTGGCGGGAAAAGACCGTGGCACCTGTTGATCGTCGACGACGAGCCCGAGATTGTGGGGTACCTCAAACGCGGCCTGACCTTTGAGGGCTTTCGCATCTCGACCGCGCTCGACGGCGAATCCGCCCTGGTGCTGGCGGAGCGGGATCCGCCCGACCTGGTGGTCCTGGACGTCATGCTGCCGGGGATGGACGGCATCGCCGTCTGCGAGGCGCTCCGGCAGCGCGATGCGGGCCGGCCGATCCTGATGCTGACGGCCCGCGACAGCGTGCCCGACCGGGTCGCCGGGCTCGAGAGCGGCGCCGACGACTACCTGGTGAAGCCGTTTGCCTTTATCGAGCTGCTGGCCCGCATCCATGCCCTCTTGCGCCGGGCCAGCCGGCGGCGGGAGGGGCCGCGGGCGCTGGCCTTTGCC
>Ga0302250_1002545_pt1 | contig 11049 bp, 8 predicted proteins | sample AAG_RA_Asp_MG_FD_193536 | JGI IMG/M metagenome (GOLD analysis project Ga0302250, IMG submission 193536) | Enriched activated sludge microbial communities from anaerobic digester in WTTP, New Holstein, Wisconsin, United States - AAG_RA_Asp | ecosystem: Engineered > Bioreactor > Anaerobic >... | reverse complement strand
ACGGCGCCGTCGTCGTACTCGACAACGCCAGCGGCGAAATCCTCGCCTGGGTCGGATCGAGCGGCGACCTTTCCAGCGCCGCCGAGGTCGACGGCGTCACCGCGTTGCGCCAGGCCGGCTCGACGCTCAAACCATTTCTCTACGCGCTGGCCTTCGAAACGCGCACACTGACCCCCGCCTCCCTGATCGAGGACGCGCCGCTCACGCTCGACACCGGCAACGGCCTCTACGCGCCGCAGAACTACGAACCGCTTTACCAGGGCTGGGTCTCGGTCCGCCGCGCCCTCGGCGGTTCGCTCAACATACCCGCCGTGCGCACGCTCGTCCGCCTCGGCCCCGAACCGTTCCTGCGGCGCCTGCGCACGGCCGGATTCGCCAGCCTGCGCCGCGACGGCGACTGGTACGGCTACAGCCTCGCGCTGGGCTCGGCCGACATCTCGCTGCTGATGCTGGCCAACGCCTACCGCACGCTTGCCAACGGCGGACAATGGACGCCGCTGCGCACTACACCCGGAAGCGGGAAAGCCACCTTCAACTGCCAAAGCGACGGCTGCGCCGAGGTCTTCACCGCCCGCCCGCATGCCACATTCACCCCCGCCGCGAGTTTCCAGATCGGCGACATCCTCAGTGACCGCAACGCCCGCGCCTCGACCTTCGGCCTCGAATCCTGGCTCGCCACGCCCTACTGGGCCGCCGCCAAGACCGGCACCAGCAAGGACATGCGCGACAACTGGTGCGCCGGTTACTCGCGCCGCTATACCGTCGCGGTATGGGTCGGCAACGCCAGCGGCAGCCCGATGCACGATGTTTCCGGGATCAGCGGCGCGGCCCCCGTCTGGCGCGAGGTGATGGACTGGCTGCACCGCGGCGACCCGGCCTCCGGCCGCCCTGCCGTCGCGAGCCAGCCGCCCTCGCCGCCCGCCGGGCTGGTCCGGCGACGCATCCGCTTCGAGCCCGCGCTCGAACCGGCCAGAGAAGAGTGGTTCGCCCCCGGCACCGAACAAGCGGTGATCCGTCAGGCCAGCGGCAATGCCCTGGCGCGCATCGGCTACCCGGCCAACGGCACGGTCCTCGCCCTCGACCCGGACATCCCGCCCGCTCGCCAGCGCGTCGAATTCCGCCTGAGCGGCACCGCCGGACGCGGCTGGAAGTGGCTGCTCGACGACAAGCCCTTCGCCCACGCCGACGCCACCGTCCGCTGGCTACCCCAACCGGGCCGCCACCGCTTGCGCCTGGTCGATGCGCACGACACGACCGTCGACGAAGTCAGCTTCGAGGTGCGTGCGCTGAAGGCGCGTGCCCGCCGGTAGGGTGCAGCCGGGTTTATGCTGCCGACGGCCTCAAGGCCCCGGCGGCATTCACAAAAATTGAATAGAGCGACGTCGTTCCGCAGATGAACAGGCGGTTGCGCTGCACACCGCCGAAACAGACGTTGGCGACAACCTCCGGCACGCGTATCTTGCCGATCAGGCAGCCATCCGGTGCGATGCAATGTACGCCGTCGCCCGCCCCCACCCAGAGATTTCCTTCGGTGTCGATGCGAAAGCCGTCGTACAAATCGATGCTGCATTCGGCGAAAACCTCGCCGCCGCTCAATGAGCATCCGTCCGCACCTACCGCAAATCGACGGATATGCCGACGCCCCGTCGGCGAGTGGGTATAGCCAGTATCGGCGATATACAGCAGACTCTCGTCGGGCGAAAAGGCCAGGCCATTGGGCATCTGGAAGTCGGTGGCTACGGCAAGCAGTTCACCGGACGCAGGATCAAGCCGCCAGACGTGGCAGCCGTCGACCTCATGCGGCGCGGGGTGGCCCTCGTACGCGGTGTCGATACCGTAGCTCGGATCGGTGAACCAGATGCTCCCGTCCGACTTGACCACGACGTCGTTCGGCGAATTGAACCGCCAGCCGTCGCCGCCGGCACACAGCACGGTGCGAGAACCGTCGTGCTCAAAGCGCGAAACACAACGACCGCTGTGCTCGCAGGCGATCAAGCGCCCCTCACGATCGACGGTGTGGCCGTTGGCGTGAAACGAGGGCGACTGGAACACGGAGACCGATCCGTCCGTTTCGTCCCAGCGCATGACGCGGTTGTTGGGGATATCCGACCAGACGAAATAGCGCCCGGCGGCCAGATATGCCGGTCCTTCGCACCATCGACATCCGGTATAGAGCTTTTCGAGGTGGACGTTGCCCATGGCGTAGCGGCTGAAGCGTTCGTCGATGAGTTCGAAACTGTCGGTAAGCATGGAAGAGTCCTCTTGAAAGACTGGTGGATCAACGCGTCGTCCGGCGCGCCATTAACCGCTCGATCAGTACGGCGCCGATGATGATGCTGCCGATGGCGGTGCCCTGCCAGAATGGGGAAATTCCCAGAAGGTTCATTCCGTTGCGGATCATGACCATGATGAATACGCCCATCAGTGTGCCGATCACCGAACCGCGGCCACCGAACAGGCTGGCACCGCCGATGACCACGGCGGCGATCGCATCGAGTTCCATCCCGTTCCCGGCAAGCGGGTCGATCGAGAGGAGTTGGCCGGCGATCAGCGCCACCGAGAGCGTCGACAAGGCGCTGCAGATCACATAGACGAGAATCCGATAGCGTGTAGCGGCCAGGCCGGCGATGCGCGCCGCCTCGATGTTCGAACCGATCGCGTAGATGGTGCGACCGCCCTTCGCCCACGTGAGATACACCCACGCCACGGCGTAGCAGGCGATGAGGATGACGACGTTCATCGGCACCCCCAGCGTGCTGCTGTCGACGAGTCGGCCGAGCGATTCGGGCACGTCGGAGATCGACTGCTGTCCGGAGATGACGTAGGCCAGGCTGCGGCAGATTGCCATCATGCCCAGCGTCACCACGAATGGCGCCAAGCCGAATACCGCTACAAGCACTCCGGCCAGAAGGCCGATCAACGCTCCGCAGGCGATGGCCAGCAGCAGCGCGGCCGGAATCGGCATCTCGCGCATGGCCAGACCGAGGATGATGCCGGTGAAACCGGCCACCGAACCGACGGAAAGATCGATGCCGCCGGTGAGAATCACGAACGTCATCCCGACAGCGACGACACCGATCACCACCGACTGATCGAGCAGATTGAGCAGGTTGTTGGTCGTCAGGAAATACTCGGAAGCCAACGACAGGATCAGGCCGAGAACGAGCGCCAGCCCCAGCATGCGGATTTCGATCGAACGAGAGAGACGGGCCAGCAGTGATGTCGATTTCGTGGAAGACATAGGTGAAAAATGGTTTCAGAAGGTGAGCAGAATGTTCTCGTTACCCTGGCCGGCGATGTCTTCGGCAATTTCGTCGCGCAGTTGGGTAACTTGACCTGGCGAGACATCGGATTTGAACGTCAGTCCGATCACACCCAGATCATGCCCCCGTGCATTGCGCACCCTGAGCAACAAGGTAGTTGTACCGTCAGTCTCCCCGACGACACCACGACCGCCCGTCTGAACGAGCGCTTGCGGCACGCGTGTTTGGGCAATGAGGCTCACCGCGCCGGAGGAAAACCCGAGCGTCGCAGCCGAATCGGGCGAGGCCGCCAGGCATATCAGCGAGTCGCCATCGACAATGACCCAGAACACCGCGGCGTCGTATTTCACCGCCATCCGGTCGATCCATGCTCGCTGATCCGCCATCGAACTGCGCGGCGCCGCCAGCATCAGCAACTTCTCCTCATCGAGCATCGCGGCGGGAACCGCGCCGATGGAGCAGCCATCGCTGATCGGCACGACGCGGTCGCACAGATCGATCAACTCCTGGAAATCCGAGGAAACAACGAGTACTGACACCCCTTCCGCGGCAACCGCCCGCAACAGCTTGTAGATGGCAGTACGCGCGCCGATATCGATCCCCTTCGTCGGCTCATCGAGTAGCAGCACCTCCGGTTCCAGCAACAGCCAGCGCATCAGCAGGACTTTCTGCTGCATGCCTCCGGAGAAACTGAACATGCTTTCGTCGTCTAGCCGATGCGGCGGCAGATCCAGCTTGATCGCCAGCTGCGCGGCACGCTCCCGGAAACGCTCGTAGCGCGCCCACAGCGACCGCTGCGCCGATAGCGCGGCCACCAGCAGATTCTCGCGCACCGACAAATCCGGCAGGATGCTTTGCGCCCGCCGGTCTTCGGCAAGGTAACCGAACCCGGCACGGATCGCCTCCAGCGGATGGTTGGCGCGGAACGGCTTGTCGTGGAAGCGGATTTCCCCATGCTGGATCGCGCGCAAAGCGAAGATCGCCTCCAGCGTCTCGGACCGTCCGGCGCCGACGAGGCCGCCGAGCCCAAGGATTTCACCCTTGTGCAAAGTGAAGCTGACGTCGCGAACCAGCGCTCCGGCTTGCAGATTCCGGACGGCAAGCACAGGCTCGCCGCCGCCCTCTGCCGCCGGTAGCGTATCGCGCGACACGGACTCAACATCGCGACCGATCATCAGCCGGATCAGCTCGGCCTGGTTCAAATCCGCCGTACGCACGCCATGCGCCGCAACCCCGCCGTCACGCAACACCGTAACCCGGTCGGTGATGGTGAACAACTCCTCCAGCCGGTGCGAGACGAAGATCATCGCCCGCCCTTCGGCACGAAGCCTGTCCATGACGGCAAACAGTTTGTCGGTTTCGGAAGGACTCAGGGAGGTCGTTGGTTCATCAAAGATGATCACCTTGGCATTCAGCGCCAAGGCGCGCGCGATCTCGACCAGTTGCCGGTGCGCGGCCGAAAGATCGCCGGTGCGATCCTGCGGATCGATCTCGTCGGCGACCCCGAGCTGCGCCAGGATGGTCGACGTCTTTAGCCGCAATTCGGAAAACTTCGCGCGTCCCTTGCTGCCATAAAGAGGCAGGAACACGTTTTCGAAGACCGGCAAGTCGGGCGCGAGACTGGTTTCCTGCATGACCATCGCCACCCCTGCCTCCAGCGCCTCGCGCGGGGACCGGAAGTTGCAGGCGTGGCCGTTCAGGCTGATCTGGCCAACATTCGGCTGCAGATGACCGGCAATCAGCTTGGAAAGCGTGGATTTTCCCGCGCCGTTCGCCCCGAACAAGGCATGCACCTCGCCGGACTGCAATTCGAAATCGATACCATCGAGCACGGTCACGGCACCGAAGCGTTTGATGATTCCCTGTGTCGTCAGCATGGCGCGGCGGGCAGGGAGGAGCGTCAAAGAGACACCCGTTCCCGGCCATGGCGTTTTACGGGTTGTTGGCAAACACGTTGAGCTTGATCTGGTCGGCCTTGGATTCGGCCGTTTCCTTGGTCACGGTCATGATCTCGACCATCTGCTCCTTCGGCGGCGTACTGCCGGCCAGCTTGTCTGTCAGCAGCTTGGCGGCCGTGGCTCCCATCAAATACGGTTGCTGCATCCCGGAACCGACGATGGTGCCATCCTTGATCGCCTGCAACAACTCGGGAGTGCCGTCGAACGCCGCAACCAGCACCTGTCCCTCGCGCCGGGCCGCCTTGACCGCGCGCGCCACGCCGATGGCCTGCTGGTCGGACTGGACGAAGATCAGGCGCAATGCGGGGTTGGCGGTGAGCATGTCCTGGGCAAAGCGGAAGGACTCGTCGGCAGTGAAAGTCTTCATCTGCTGCATCGGCACTTCCTTGGTCACGCCCGCCGCCTTCATCGCTTCGCGGAAGCCCTGGGTGCGCAACTGCCCGTTCTTGCGGGTTTGTGGAATGGCGATGATACCGTACGAGCCGTTCGTCCAGCCCTTGGCCTTCAGCGCAGCAGCGGCGGCATCGCCGATCCCGCGCGCACCGGCAAGATTGTCGGAAGCGACAAAGCTCACGTAGTTGCCGCGCGTGGTGCCGATATCGCAAATGACCACGGGGACGCCCGCCTTCTCCGCCAGTTCCAGAACGCTCGGCGCCGTCGAACTGTCCGTCGGCGAGATGACGATGCCCGCCGCACCCTTGGCCAAAGCATCCTGGGCATTCTTGAGCTGGGTGCCTCCGTCGTTGTTCGAATCGAGGGTCGTCAGCGCATAGCCGGCTGCCTTGGCATTCGCCTCGACCCCGGTCGCCACGTACCGCCAGAACGAGACATTCAGCGAAGGCGTGATGTAGACCAGATTCTTGCTCTGCGCCTCGGCCTCTCCCGCCGACAGGCCTACGGAAACGATTGCACAGCTCGCCAGTGTGCCAAGCAGGTTACGAAACAGCTTTTTCCTCATCGTTGCCTCCATGAAATAACGTCACAATTCGTTTTTCGAACAGGCCCGGGCAATCACGCGGACAACCCCTTCTCACCTGCCCTTCCAGTGCCGGCGCAATTGTGCGACGTTCGCTCCCCCGCCACGTGTTGTTGTTTTTGCCGCCCGACGGCGAAACTATCACACGACGAGCGATGGACGCTTAAGCGTCATGCGCGAAGATTTTTTGCGGGAACCCGCAAAAAATAGCCGGATTCTCCGCTGGCACATGGCACACTGAATATTGATACTGCGTAAAAACCCCAGCCTGCCATGCCTGACACTATCGCCATCGACCTGAAAAAGGTTCTGTCCATCCAGCGCGCCATCGCCGGCCAGCTCGATTTCCGTGCGGTGATCCGCGCAGTGTCCAACGAAATCAGCCGTCTGCTGCCGCACGACCATCTCGACGTTGCCGTCCTCAGTTACGACAGGCAGCAGGTGGCCGCCTACGAGACCGGGCTGCACACCGAATGGGATGCCGGCACCAGCGCCTTCAAACCAGTGGCCGAAAGTCCGATCCGCGACCTGCTGCGCGGACACGTCGACCATATCGTGACGGCCGACGCGCAGACGGACTCACGCTTTCATTTCGCTGGCTCCTTCTCCCAGCCGATCTTTGCGGCCGGCTTGCACAGTCGACTGCATGTCCCCCTCAAGGTCGAAGGACGCATGATCGGCTCGCTGTCATTCTCGACACAGGAGATAGGCACCTACGCCGAAAGCGAAGTCGAGGCGGCCAGGGTCGTTGCAGACATCCTGTCTTCATACCTCTATTCGCTGCAGCAAAGCGAACTCGCCCGCCAGCGTGAGTTGCGGCAGATGGAAGCAGAGGCGCGCGCCGAAGGATTGCGGATCGGCGCGTTGCACCTGACGGAAGAGCTGGAAAACGCGCGCCAAGCAATCGGGATGGATCTTCACGACCAGACGCTCGCCGACCTGACCCGGATTTCCCGCAGCCTCAAGCGATTGCTGCCGCGTGAGAGCGTGCGCGGCGGGGATCTGCAGCCGATCCTCGAAGAGGTCGAACATTGCGTGCGCGAATTGCGCGTGATCATCGACAACGCGAAACCGTCGGTGCTGCAGTTCTTCGGTTTCGGCCAGGCCGTTGAGGCACTGCTCGAACGCAGCGTCCGCGCCGAATCATCGCTTCTCGACTACCGCTTGGTCGACGATGGCAGTTCAGGCATCGAGGACTTGCCAGGCAATACGCTCGTTTCCCTCTATCGCATCGTTCAGGAGGCCATCAACAACACCGCCCGCCACGCGAACGCGTCGCACATCGACGTCGAAATCACGCGTTCCGAAGGAAGCATCCGGATCATGGTGACCGACGACGGCAGCGGGCTCCCGAAGGCTTCGAGCCGGCGACGCGGCGGCCTCAGCAACATGCAGACACGCGCCTCACTGATCGGCGCGACCTTTGCGGTCACCCCGTCCCCTGACGGTCAAGGCACCCGCCTTGAAATCGCACTGCCGGAAAGCATGACCGACCGCTCCATGATTGCCACGGACACATCCCGATGAGTACCTACCTGATCGTCGAAGACGACATCCTGCATCGCAACTTCCTGCGAGAAGTCGTGATCAATTCCGACCTTGAATGCACCCAGCTGGTCGAAGCCGCCGATGGCGAGGAAGCCATTCGACTCGTCCGCGAATACGCACCAAGGGGCATCGTCATGGATCTGCAGATGCCGAAAAAGACTGGCGTCCAAGCTGCACGCGCCATCTGGGCCGCGCAACCGGAGATCCCGATCGTCTTCTGGTCGAACTACGACGACGAGGCCTACGTTCGCGGGATCACCAAGATTGTTCCGGCGTGCGCGACCTACGGTTACATACTCAAAACGTCGTCGAAGGAGCGATTGCGGCGTTCGATCCGCTGCGTGTTCCTGGATGGACAGAACGTCGTCGACCGTGAAATTCGCGGTGTTCAGCAACGCAGCCAAGGCCGCGCGGACGGTCTCACCGAGTCCGAATACGAGGTACTGCTTGACATCACCATCGGCCTGACCGACCAAGCCATCGCCGAACGCAGAAAGATCTCGCTGCGCAGCGTGCAGGGGCGACTGCAACAGCTTTACGGCAAGCTTGGCGTCATCGAGATGCCCGTGCTCGCCAGCGGCGCCGCGCAATTCAACAGCCGCACCCGTGCAATCGCCGTCGCCCTGATGTCACGCCTGATCAACGAGAAATCGATCGAGGCCGCCGAACTCGACTTCCGCCGTGAAGGGAGTACCAGCGACTGATACGTCGCGTGATGCAACGCCCAAGCGCCTGCCTTGCGCGAATCATGTGAATCGCCTGCGGGAATCCACACCCAACTTGCGTAATCTCACCTTTTCCGAGCCATCCCCACTTGCTACCGTCATCGCTCCGTCGGATCTGACGGGATGAAAAACGCAATTCACAAGGAGGGAATACATGAAGAAAACGTCAGTGAAACTACCCGCCGCCAGCGACTCTATCCTATCCAGCGGACTCTCCCGGCGCGGATTTCTTGCCACGACCGCCGCGTCCGCGTCGCTGCTCGCGACAAGCGCCTTTGCCGGCACCGACAAGTTCGCCCGCGACCGTGACTGGACCGGCGAAGCGCCGGTCACCTACCCGGAACCAGCATGGGAGGTTCTCGACAAACGCTTCACCGGCCGCCAGGGCAACGCCACGTTGCAGCGCATCTGGCACGGCAAGGGGCACAATGCCGCCCTGTGGTGCGAAGGCCCCGTCTGGATGGGCGACTGGGGCTGCCTGCTGTGGAGCGACATCCCGAACCATCGTGTTCTTCGCTGGAACGAGGAAGATGGCCACGTCAGCGTCTTCCAGACCGAATCGGGCTACTCCAACGGCCACACACGGGACAATCAGGGGCGCCTTATTGCCATGGAGCACGACACCCGGCGGGTGCGCCGGCGGGAATACGACGGCACCTGGACGATTCTCTGCGACAGCTTCGACGGCAAGAAGCTGAACGCCCCGAACGACGCCGCCGTGCATCCCGACGGCTCGATCTACTTCACCGACCCCGGCTACGGCATCATGGGACCGTACGAGGGCCACAAGGCGGAATTCGAACTGCCGGCATCGCGCGTTTACCGGATCGACCCCGCCGGCAAGGTCACCGTTGCAGCCGAGGGACCGATGCGCCGGCCCAACGGACTGTGCTTCTCCCCCGACTTCAAGAAGCTGTACGTCGCGGACACCGGAGCCACCGACGGATCGCAGTATCCGGCGAACATCGTCGTCTTCGACGTCAGTGGCACGACGCTCAAGTCCCCGCGCATCTTCGCCGACTTCGCCCCCGGATTCACAGATGGTATCCGCTGCGACACCGATGGCAACGTCTGGTGCAGCTGGGGCTGGGGTGGCATGGATACCAACGGCGTCCGCGTCCATCATCCGGACGGAACGCTACTGGCCTTCCTCCACACACCAGAAGTCATCTCCAACCTCTGTTTCGGTGGGGTCAAGCGTAACCGGCTGTTCATGACCGGGAGCACCTCCATCTATGCGGTTTATGTCAATGCCGTGGGGCACGCACTTACATAACGCGGAAAACTCCCACAGAGTCCGCTGACCTAATGAGGACAGCGGACTGCCGCGACTTGGCACTCTAATCGCGACAAATAGCCGAGGGAAACTCCACTCCACTGTTGTTCTGCCACGCTCTTTTTCCGTCCGTTCAAGCAGGCACCGGCAACAACTTTAGGTAGCCGAAGAGTCTTTTAGGCAACGCAAAAATGCCATGACAGCCGGAGCGTGGGATTTTTCTTTCCTTGTAATCACACCGAGGTTAACCAGAGATATTGGCAGATCGACGGGGAGAATTGTTACAAGGCCGTACTTCGAATAATGCATGGCTACATCGTAGGGGACAACGGAAATCATGTCCGACGCTTCGATAAGCGACGTAGTCGCCAGAAGCGAACTGGTCTCGACGATATTCAACATCGATGAACTGAAGTGCCGCTGAAGCGCCGCCTCGATTCTCAACCGCATCGGACTGCCGACAGGATGAAGAATCCAGGTTTGGGACGTCAATTCGCTTAAACCGATTTTCTTTTTCTTCGCCAATTTGTGCCCCGGTCGGGCGATGACGCTCATGCGCTCAGGGTGTTCAAAGAAATCAATGATGAGATCCTGCTTGTCAAGTTGATCGGGCAACCTCCCAAGAACGAGATCAAGGTCCCCTCGGATCAGGAGCGGTAGCAATGTGTCGCTAGTGCCGACATCAATGGAAATCCGAACGCGAGGGTGCGCCTTGTTGAACGAGAGCAATCGGCTGGTCAGAAGCGACGGAACGGTTCCGACGACACTGCCGATACGAACGAAACCCAGCGCTCCTTTCGCCAGTTCTGCGATTTCGGCTTCTGCATGTTCAAAATCGTGACTCACGCCCCGGGCGTACCTGATCAGAACCTCCCCGAAAAGCGTCGGTTCCATGCCGCGCGGACGGCGTTCAAACAGTTTTACATTGAGTCGTGATTCCAGTTGCTGCAGAAGGATGCTCGCGGTCGGCTGCGTTGTATGCATCGCAAGGGCGGCGCGGCGCATCGTTCGATGTTCATCCAGTGCGTTCAAAAGCATCACCTGCCGGCTTGAAATTTTCAGGGGACGGAAATCGAATTCCGAATTACCGCTGTTCTTTGTCATAAACGAGTAACGCCTTCGCTCCCAGTGATATCAAATTTCGAATCAATTTATACATTAATACAATTATTCAAATATACCTCAGGGGCTTACGATTTTTCCGGCTGATGCGATCGGAGCAGAAAGCGATGTTGCTCAGCACAACAACAGTCGCTCCTTCCCAGGACGGATGGTCAAACTCACTAATGTAGTCGGAGGCGTT
>Ga0302250_1002543_pt1 | contig 11060 bp, 7 predicted proteins | sample AAG_RA_Asp_MG_FD_193536 | JGI IMG/M metagenome (GOLD analysis project Ga0302250, IMG submission 193536) | Enriched activated sludge microbial communities from anaerobic digester in WTTP, New Holstein, Wisconsin, United States - AAG_RA_Asp | ecosystem: Engineered > Bioreactor > Anaerobic >... | reverse complement strand
TTAGGTAGTGTTGTTTTTATGCCAAAAACAACGGTCTACAGAACCAATGGGTAACCTATCGCCGCAAAAAAGACGGTGCAGAAGAGCTGTTTTTCGACCCCAACCTGCTTTCTGAGGATGGCTCTACTACTGCCGGCTTGATTGGCCGTTCCAAAGATAACAAGTTTTTCACATACCGGGTTTCCAAAGCCGGTTCCGACGCCGGGGAATTCTGGACCATGGACACTGAAACCAAGACCTTTGTGGCTGATAAACTAATGAATATGCGGCACTCAGTCGCATCCTGGTATAAGGACGGCTTTTTTTACAGCCGTTATGATGAGCAGCAGGATTATCAGCAGCAGGACAAAAACCAGAAGGTCTATTACCACAAGCTGGGGGAACCCCAGGCCAGCGACAAGCTGATCTTCGCAGACCCGGAACATCCTTTGCGCTATCTTACCCCACAGGTATCCGATGATCAGAAAACCCTGTTTATCTATGTTTCCCAGGGCACCAGCGGCAACAGTATCATCTATCGTCCCATCGATGATGACGCCGCCCCCTTCAAATGCCTCTTTGAGGGTTTTGAGTTCGATGGTTACTGCCAGGATGCCTACGAAGAGGGATTCGTTTACCTGTTTACCAATAAAAACGCCCAAAACTTCAGTTTTGTAAAGGTTTCTCTGGCTGATCCGTCGGAAGACAAATGGGTTGAGATAATCCCCGAACGGGACTACCTTTTAGAAAACGCCAATCTGGTAGGCAGCAAGATTATCGCCATCTTCACCAAGGATGTTAAGTCCAAAATCGAGGTGCTTAACACAGAAGGAAAGTTCCTCTATCCCATAGAGATGCCTTATCAGGGAACCGCCGTTCTGAGATTTGGCGAAAAGGAGGATAAGGAAGCCTATTTCTATTTTGGCTCGTTTGTCCGTCCCTTTGAAAGCTATCATTATGATATTGAAGCAAATAAGCTAATTTTTCACCATCGCGATCCCATTAAGGCTGAGGTTGATAACCTGGTTTCTGAGCAGCATTTCTATCCCTCCAAAGACGGCACTTTGATCCCCATGACCCTTGTTTACCGCAAGGGAATGCAAAAGAACGGAAAAAACCCCTTGCTGTTATACGGATATGGAGGCTTTAACATTTCCCTGCTGCCAGCCTTCAACGAAAACCGGGTAGCCCTTATGGAAAAGGGCTTCATCTGTGTAACCGTGAACCTCAGAGGAGGTGGCGAATATGGTGAAAATTGGCATGAGCAGGGTATGCTGCTCAATAAACAAAATGTGTTCGATGACTTCATCGCCGCGGCAGAATATCTGATCAAAGAAGGCTACACCTGTTCGGATAAACTTGCTATACATGGGGGTTCTAATGGCGGTCTATTGGTAGGTGCCTGCCTTACCCAGAGACCTGATCTGTTCAAAGTGGCCGTGCCTACCATGGGGGTGCTGGATATGCTGCGTTTCCATAAGTTTACCTGCGGTTGGGGCTGGATCGCTGATTATGGAAATCCCGAGGAAGAACATCACTTCAATAACCTTTTGGCTTATTCGCCGCTGCATAATATCCGTAAAGGGGTTAATTATCCTGCAACGATGGTTTGTACAGCCGATCATGATGATAGAGTAATCCCGGGGCATTCCTTCAAGTTCGCAGCCACCCTGCAGGAACATAACGGCCAGGAGTTGCCCTTGTTGCTTTACACCCAGATTCAGTCCTCGCATAGTGGCAGCAGCCTTACTAAGGGCTTGGAATTGACCGCCGATATCTACACTTTTGTTTGTAAGTATCTGGAGATTGGTTAGATAATACACTCTGCCTACAGCTTAACCTGGTATAAAACAAAGCAGTCTGGAAAGATACTCCAAAGGTTGGATTGTAGGGATACAGGTAGCTCTTTGATACTTGGCATGATCAATCTATGGAACCCCTTGCTGGCAGGAGTCAGAGCAAGATACACAATGTAATGATCTGAATGATGTTAGAAAATAACGAACACTCGATTCGTCTGGCTCTTCACCTTTGGGGCTTGGATAATTGAAGTTTTGGTGATTTGATTTGAAGTTCTAAACGAGGGGCTAAACTAGGTCTTCGTACTCGATTGTTGTGCCTTAGAGGTCACGTTACCCAGCCAGATGGCCATGATCTACGCTTCCACGTGATTCATGGCCATCCATATAGTAGAGGTTGTTAGTCAGTGGCGATCTCTCACCAGCCTCAAACCTGTGCTTGCGTCACTTGAGGTTGGCAATACCGATACCCGGTTGCTGACGGTGCAGACAGTGGACGCAGCGTTGTAAGCCCCTCCCCTTTTGATCCTGTTAGTGCCAGTGGTGGGGCCGGTGGGATTGGTCTGGCTTCCGGTAGGATAGCTGTCGAAGATGTCCCACACCCATTCAGACACGTTACCGCTCTGATCGTAGGTGAACAGCTCATTGGGATTCAGCGTCCCGATATTATGAGCAGCACCGGATGAGTTGTTGGAGTACCAGGCCACACTGCCTATGCTGCTACTCCCACTGTAGGTGTAATTATGGGTTAGATTGCCACCCCTAGCCGCGAACTGCCATTCCATCTCTGTGGGCAACCTGTATCCATCCGCTTGCCAATCACATGCGATTAGCGTATGGTTACCATTAGAGCTGTTCCAGCCAGCAGGCCAGGCATTGGGGTTGGTGCCATCAGTGGAATAGCTGTAACAAGGCGTCAATCCTTCGTTAATACTGCGACGGTTGCAGTATTCAATGGCATTGAACCAGGACACATTGTTCACCGGCCCATTGTAGCCAGTGGTGAAAGATGAGGGGTTGCTTCCCATTATTGACTGATATTCCTGTTGGGTGATCTCATACTTGTCCATGTAAAACCCAGACACCGTCATCGTGGAGGTGCCGTTGTTGAAGGTTCCCCTTTCCACCCACATAAAATTCTCTGGGATGGGGATACTTGTGTTGTAGGTGACGTAGTAGAATTTCCTGGTGGAGATGGGCAGGATATCATAATACAGGGCAGTTGTTTCGGCCATAAGCTGCCATCCCTGTGACAGAAATGGATAAGGGGCAATGGCTTCGTAGATCAAATAGCTGCTCGCTCCAGTTATCTGATTCCAGGATAGACGGATCAGATTGTTTGGCAGCGTTTGGACCGTTACATTCAGCTCGGGATCATTGTCTGTCCTTACTTCGCGTGGATTAGTTAACTTACTTTCCCTCAGGATGATTTGACCAGCGTTGTTACTGATCTCAATCACATGGCCATAATCAATGCTCTGATTAGATTCCTCAGCATCCGCGAAAGCTATGTCCGGGAAAGAAAGCCCAAACAGTAAAAAAATCAAAACAAGCAAAAGACTTTGACTCACTTTCATGTCATCTCCTTATCTGATTTGTTACTTACTCACTCACGGGTTTCTCCTTAATGTACAACGGCACCCCCGTTTCTAATCTCATTTAAACCAGAACACGATCTCATTATCTATTTTACTTGCAATACTATCACACACCACATGACGCTGCAAACTGAGCGTGTGGACGATTCAGGATAACAGTCAAGCTATATATTGCAGCTTACACCCTTGGTAAGTGATTTCTGTAGAATATTTTCCACTTGCTGCCGGACTGGTTATTGCGGGGCTGGCAAAGGCAGAATTTTTCCCTCCAGCCCCGGCGCATATTTACTGGGAGTGAGTAAAATCAATTCAGCTCTTTGTGTTTGGCTGCGATCAGCTCTGCCAGGGCTTTCAGTTCCAGCTTGGCAGGCTCTTTTGCTTCACCTTTACAGATCACCGAACCCAAAATTTCCGCCTTCAGATTGGGCAGCAGAGCCAGAGTGTTTTCCACCACCTTGGTAGCCCAGCCATAGGAACCGATCAGCGCGGCATAACGGGCCTTGGGCTTGATCGCATTGGCCAGGATCGCCGCCGAAGCCACTCCAGGATGCGGGCCGACATGCACGGTGGGGCTGCCAATCACGATAGTTGCGGCATCCACCAAAGCCATGGCTAGCTTGCCAATATCGGTGACGGCAAGGTCAAAAAGCTCCACTTTCACTCCTTGTCTGATCAGCTCTTTGCTTAGATAATCCACCATTTTTGCGGTGCTGCCATGCATGGAGATGAAGGGGATCACCACCTTGTTTTGCACTTTATCCGAAACCCAGCCTTCGTAGGCCGCCAGGATTTTTTCGGGGTGATTCCAGATGGGGCCGTGGCTGGGGGCAACCAGGTCAAAATCCACTTCGCGCACCTTTTTCAGGTTGCTCCTGATCTGAGTTCGAAACGGCATCATAATCTCCGCATAATAGCGTTTGGCTGCTTCCAAAACTGCTGGATCGTCATTGTCATATAGTTCGCTGCTGGCCGAATGAGAGCCCAGAAAGTCGCAACTGAAGAGGATTTTTTCTTCTTTCAGATAGGCCACCATGGTTTCCGGCCAATGAACCCAAGGGGTATGAATAAAGCGTAGGCTTTTATCCCCCAGGGAGATAGTTTCGCTGTCCGCCACGGCTCTCAGCTTGGCTGGGGGCAGCAGTAAATGATCCCCCAAGAGGTCTTTAGCTTTCGGAGAACAGATGATCACGGCTTCGGGGAAGCGTTCCAGAAGCATCGGGATGCTTCCAGAATGATCCTGTTCGGAGTGAAGCGATATGATGTAATCCAAACGCGGCAAATCCTGCAGATTCTGCCAAAACTCGTCCCAAAAGGCAGGATCAACCGTATCGATAAGGGCGGTCTTTTCCGAGCCGCGGATGAGATAGGAATTGTAGCTGGTACCGTCAGGCAAAGGAATGAGAGAATCGAACAAACGGCGGCTCCAATCCTGTACTCCCACGGCATAAATCCCGTTTTTGATAAGTCTGGCGTTCATGGCCATCTCCTTCTTAGTATCATTTTTATAGATAAGATAAACGGGAGAGTACGCTAATCCCAGTAAAATAATAGGAATTATTGCCAAGGGCACTGGACTGGTTGTTTGTGATAACTGCCTTCAATGCAGAATGCAGACTTGAACCTTGCTCGCCTCCCGTATGCCACCCGAATGCCACCCGAATGCCACCCGAACCGGATTAGGGAGGTTTACGGGTGGATTTCGCCAGGCACAGGCGGGACCAGCAAGGAAGCCAGAGTCACGTGAACCGAGACCACAGATTACTGTGATCCAGCCACTGCCAATTCTATCTCTTTACGCTGGTATTCTTTCACGGGCTTGCTATAGCGGGTACCATCTGAAGCCAAAAACACCTCGGTTTCGTAGATCCGGTCGATCATATAGGATTCCAGGCTGTCGAAGAAATCCAGGCCCATAGCTTCGATCAGGCTGATGATAATCCCTGAAAGGCCTGATTCATAAACCACCAATCTCACTCTCATCCAGGTGTTCCAGGGAATTTGCGTTCCGGTCTGGGCGGAATTGCTGCCTTTGCCGATATAGCTGTCGGCATAATAGATAAACGCCGAATTATCGGTATCCCGGATATCCACCCCCACATGCGCTCCGGGGCCGTTCAGAATCCAAATCGCCGAACCCTGAATGGTGGTTGGAATAAAGAAAAGCTCGGTATTGCCAAGGATATCCGGATCGGGGCTAAGATGCGCCACTGCATCCCGGTTGCTGTCGTTCAAAGTAACCTTGGTGGGCTCGTCGCTGCAGGAAAACAGCAAAATGGCAATTGCCAGCCACAAAAGCAGGTGTTTCATAGCTTCCTCCTTGCTATCTGTTTATTGCCTTATCTGGCGTCAGACCTTGATGCAGAGGTATTGGTCCAGTCCCTTTTACCAGGATTGTATTCCTTCCCTCACGGGTTATCCCTGATTTCCCTCGCATCTTGCTCGCGTCGTAAAGCCATATAATGTGGCATGCTTTACCGGAAGCCAATCTTAGTCAAGCTCTTTTCTTTATCGCTCTGACAATGCAGATTTTGCAAGAATTCTGCGCTTGACAGAACTCGAAGCTCGGTTCAATTGTCAAATCAGAGAGGTGAGGAATGAATGAAAAACAGGTAGATTTGTTCGATATGTGGGAAGCAGAATCACAGCAGCAGGAATTTGGTACATTCCTGGCAAAGGCAGAGGCCGGTGATAAGGAAGCTCAGATGCTGGTGGGGGCTTGTTACTACTATGGAAGAGGAATCCAGCAGGATTATTCCGCTGCTGTTCCCTGGCTGTTAAAGGCCGCAGATAACGATTATCCGCTGGCCTGGTTTCTGCTGGGCTGCTGCTATTCAAGCGGTCTGGGAGTCGAGCTTGATTTGGAGAAGGACTTTCGCAGTTTTGAAAGAGCAGCAGAACTGGGCGACCTAGATGCCCTGGGAATAATTGCGATGTATTATGAAACTGGGCACTTTGTGACAGAAGATAAGGCCAAAGCTCTGCAGCTTTATGAACAGGCAGCCGGTTTGGGCGACAGCTTTTCCCGGATTTCCTTGGGTATCATTTACCGGGAAGGGGTGTTGGTGCCGAAAAACGAAAAAAAAGCCTTCAGATTGTTCAAGGAAGCGGCAGCCAGTGGAGACCCCGATGCCTATAGCCTGGTGGGAAATTGCTATCTGGATGGGACTGGGGTAAAACAGAATGCTCAAAAGGCCATTTCCTGGTACCAGAAAGGTGTGGAAATGGACGACTATGGCTGCCTTGTCAACCTGGCCGACTGCTACTACTACGGAATTGGAACCGCAGTGGATACCCCAAAGGCGATCAGATTGCTCGAAAAGCTGGCAGATATAGGCGATCTAAATGCAAATCAAAGACTTGGTGAAATCTACTACTATGGTGACCAGGTTCTGCAAAACTACTCCAAAGCGATGGCATATTTCGAGGTTCCCGCCTCACATGGCAAAGCTCCCGGCTGCTATCACTACGGAGTTTGCCTGTATGAAGGGAAAGGGACTGCACAAGATAAGGAAGCCGGCCTTACCTGGATAGAAAGCGCTGCGGAACAAGGCTTTGAGCTGGCTTTGCAGTGGCTGTATGAGCATGGGGAGAGGTAGAAGGGGATACCATGATTGAAAATACACAGTTCCGGCAAGCTGACAGATCATAGCGATGGGAAGTGGACCAAGGCTTCAGCCTTGAGGAACCCCTCGCTATGATCTTTTGCTCTCCGGGCACAGCTTTTTCATAGTTGTTTATCCCAGATAATGCAGTAGAATTCCAGCGCACGGAATTCCGGTGTCTCACCGGAAAGGTATGCCAGCGTCTCGCTGGCATAAAAAAACCAGCCAGAGGCTGGTAAAACCTTGCCAGCGAGACGCTGGCATTCCAGGGACTGGGAACTGCATTAGAGCATTGTTTGGGTTTATCACCATCGGGAATACTGTGTGGAATTCAGCCCATAGTCCCGATGGGAGGGGTTTTAAATAGTACCAGTAATCCCACCAAAGCTTAGAGTCCCGTAAGGACGGCATATCATTAGTGATACAGGTGCTCTGTTCAGATGTCGTCCCATGTCTTACTTCTTTCTGTATAGAAATGAGAAAAACATGTCAGCGTTTATGGTATGTCAATATAAATCATGTATAACCTGTGGAAATATTTCAACCTGCCTGATATATTTTCCCCACTTGCATTAAGGGCGAAACAAGGGTCAAACCCATATTGCAGGTTTATTGATCATTCAGTAGAAGCCGGGATCATAGCTTGCAGATACGCTTGCTTTGCCTTATTTTTCCATCGCTGGTAAGCCTGAGGAAATAGATACCGCTGGCAGTGGACTTGCCCTGCTGATCCAATCCATCCCAGGTGAGCACAGCGTTATCTGCATTCAGACCATCGTAGGACCTTATCTTCTGCCCTTTCAGGTTATATACAGCTAATTCAGCTTTCGTTTGAGTGGGTAGGCTAAGCTTGATCTGAAGATTGCCCCGCATCGGATTCGGATAGCAGCTAAAGCTTGCCGGAACAGGCTGGGGAAGAATGTCATCGCAATTATCCACATTCAGCTCTGCTGTTGTCTCGTAGAGATGCCCACGCCCGGTATTGTCAGTTCTTTTATTCCACAGCAATACTCTGATTTTTTGCTCCCCTGCGGGGAACACGTAGAGATTGCTGTTATCATTGAAGGTAAGCGCAGGATAACCTTGATTGTAAACCAGATTCCAGGTGTCGACCTGAACCGGAGGAGTTCCCTGATTCAGAAAGTAGACGCCGAATTGGGTTCCTTGTAGCTGTTTCACCAAAAATACTGAACCGCTAGGGGTTGCATACAGGTCGTGAATTCCGCTGTTTACCGGTATGTTAAACTCCTGGATAAGGTGCTCTGTAATCGTATCAATCTGCTTGATATGCAAAAAGTTGGCTAAGGCCTGCTGGCTTAGCCAGATTGTATTGCCTGCGCCAAAGGCAAGCCCTTTGATTAAGCCATCCCCTTCAGTCAGGCTGCTTAAATCGGTTATCTCTTGATTCTCTCTATAGATAAGCAGATCATTAACACTGTAGGCAGCAGACTGTCCTCGATTGGCATATCGCTTGACTTTGGTCATTTTGAGCTGTGGTTTCATCAGCACATGATAATATGAAGACTCATCTATCCCATCGGAATACCAGTAGCCACTTGATAACCCCAGGTTCCAAATGCCTTCCTGCATAAAGGCGGACATAGAGCTCAATGGCATATTTGCTGGATAGTAACCTTCGTAAGAATAACCAACCGTCAATTGTGAAGCCCCAGGGTAGTTCATTGAATGTAAATTGATGCTTTGAGGGGGATCCTGCCACAAAGTGATCTCTTGACTTTGCTCATTTGAGGGACCTCCATATTTACCAAAGCCGATATCCCATAAATTATCAGGATTATGGTTTGGATCAGGAGCGCGCCTCCCCCACAGCTTTCCCCAACGCCGCTGATATACACCTCCGTAATGTTTCACTGTTCCCCTTCCCAAATAGGGATGGGCTTCGGGCCATAAAGGATTATACCATGGATAATCCAGCCAGCCTGGCCACATGTGTTGGGTTGTTTGGGGATAATAATTACGGTGCAGGTCGAAATCTGTGAACAAGGAATCAACCTCAGAGGAAATACTTACCCTCAGATCTGGTATGGAGGGATGTGGATGCTGATATTCAAAACTGAAAACTCCATCTTTTTCCTCGATTCCCCGTCCATCCCCCAAAGCCACAAGATTGGCATAGATATAGATAGGGTCGCTGTCTGCCCGACAAAGCGGATGGATTCGTGTATTGTCAATTGGTGATTTGTAGCCGTATTTGAGCAGAATACTTTTGTCAGAAATCAGGGTAACAGCATCATTGGCATTGGTAGGCGGCAAGCCTGGTGTAACTCCATCCAGAGTTACATCTCCGATTATGCAGATGGTGTCTGAGGCTGCCCAAACTTGCTTATTACTAAAATGCCCCTTTATCCATAACTTGGAATTCACAAAATTCCCACGATTTGCGCAAGGGCCAGAAGAGATCTGTGTCCAGACAGTATCAGAGACAGTATAATGATTTATTGCATCTGGCGGTAGATCTGATCCCATGGGATAAGAAGGCCATACTTCGCGATGTTCTCTTCTTGGTCGTAGCACTCTACCCAACATTGCCGTGTATGTATCTCCATTCACTTCAATGTAAACAATGTGATCGGGACTATATGATATTGGTCCCACCACTTGCCCATGCTGAAACACAGCTTCACAGCTGGGCAGATATGCACTGGTTTGGTTTTGATACAAACCACCGTTGAATATACTATTTATGGGATAACCACCTCCATGCTGAACCCTTACCTGACCGGAACAAAATACCGGTCCATCAAACCGCGGCCAACCAGGTGCATCCGGATTAACCAAACCGACTGAGTGCTTGATCCACAGATCGCCATTGATAAATACCGGACCTGCATAGTAATCTGTTCCACCGCAAATCAAAGATGTATAAGAACCCGTTGGACCCTGCCAATAAGGTCTGTCCACAATAAGCTGGGGAATCGGAAACTCGTCCGTCCCTGGAATGGTAAACTGACTTTGCAACTCATCCGGATAGGGAACGCGGTTTTCAAACAAGTGTAGCTGGTTATTGTAACTCTCCAGAATAGGACTGTTTTCCATAGTTGATATATATCTAAAGACATTCCCTTGCCAGGAAATGCCACCATCGCTAGATTTTCCTATGCCCCGGTTACTGGTTATATAACAGTCACCTGGCGAATAAAGCAAGGTTGGTGCTTTACAATTATTGATGTTAAGCAGAGGATAACTGATAGAAGGATTCGCACTATCATCGGTCTGAATGCGAAAGCATAACCGGTCAAAATCGTCCTGATACACCAGAATCAATGAATCTGGCCTGGCATAAACTGCAGGTTTCCCGGCAAAGCGCACCTCTCCAAGATAGTCAAAAGGCTCTATGACTCCCTGCATCAGCCCTGCGAAAGCCATGATAGTGAAGATAACAACAAAAACTCGTTTCATCTTTCCTCCCTAAATTACACTATTGAATTTCACGCAAAAAACAATCCAATTTACAAAATAATCAGCTGAAGACAGACCAAGTTGGGCGTATGATGACCAATATTATGTTTTTGCCTAATCTCTGAATCACCTTAGTACGTTAAACCCAAACAATGCAGTTCCCTGTCCCTGGAATGCCAGCGTCTCGCTGACAAGGTTTTACCAGCCTCTGGCTGGTTTTTTATGCCAGCGAGACGCTGGCATACCTTTCCGGTGAGACACCGGAATTCCGTGCGCTGGAATTCTACTGCATTATCTGGGTTAAGTAGTAAATATAGTTGGGGGATATCATGCTGAACGATTTGGAGATAGCCTGCAACACCAAACTGAAAAACATAGACGAAATAGCTGCTATAAGTTCTGGGAAAACAAAAGAGATTCAGTTTATCGTCAAATGGCGGACTGAATCTCTTCAGGGATATCCTTGGCAAATCCTTTCCCCAGGGTTTTTTATTTTACCTGGAAATTATGCATCCATGGCTAAGTTCTTGATATATATGGATAATCCCGACAATGAGTAACACAAATGTCGATACGTGCATTCAAAATAATCTATAAGTTTAGCAGCAGCTTTGTGTTCCATCATTTTTATATAAAAAATCCGTAAAGACCGATAAGCAACG
>Ga0302250_1002542_pt1 | contig 11061 bp, 10 predicted proteins | sample AAG_RA_Asp_MG_FD_193536 | JGI IMG/M metagenome (GOLD analysis project Ga0302250, IMG submission 193536) | Enriched activated sludge microbial communities from anaerobic digester in WTTP, New Holstein, Wisconsin, United States - AAG_RA_Asp | ecosystem: Engineered > Bioreactor > Anaerobic >... | reverse complement strand
ACCATCCCGACCTCATGCTTTACGTCATCCAGGACAGCATCAACGCCACCAAACGCGGCATCGCGCCGCTCACCAAACAGGAATTCATCGACATCGCCGAGAAGATCGCCGCCAGCGTCAGGCGGCGCGAGGTAAAGAACTCACGAAAACACGACTCGCAGCAATCTCTTTCGTCGGATGTTTGACCTTAGCGCCATTCCACATGGTTTTATGCAGTGAAGTGGTCATCGCAGCCGAACAGGTTCCGTCGGAATCCCAGTTGGAGAAACTGCTTCTCGACAAGCAGTACGAGTTGTTTTTGCCTCATTGCGGGAAGAAAGGGGCGCGGGTTGCTGATTGCATCCGCTAGAATGTGGCGGCTCATCCTCATCGGAACCGTATGGCTTTCCAGGAAACACTTCGGGAGAATCGCCGGGCGGCTCGCAATGTCGTCCTCCTCACCGCGCTGTTTTTGTCCAGCCTGTGGGGATTCTTCGCCTATTGGGCGATCTACCACCGTCAGGAAGCGGTTTCCACGTCCGAGGCGGGCTTGCTCCAGATGAATCATGCCGTCGAGCAATATGTGCAACACATGGTCAACACGGCGGAGATTTTCCAGGCGACCGCCGAACGCTGGCTGGAAGAGAACGCAACCACCGATCCTTGTGACGATGCGGGATTTCACGCGTTGATCGGAGATTTTCGCCAGCGTACCGGCAGTCTGATCGACGTCCGCCTGATTACCTCGAACGGCGGCTTGTTCTATTTCCCCTGCCGGTCGAATCAGCCGCTCGACAACGTCGCCGACCGCGAGTACTTCCGAGCGGTAATCGACGCACCGCCCGGCCGCCGTCATATCGGCATCCCGGTCATCAGTCGCGTCTCAGGACAATGGCGCTTGCCGATCACGGTGCGCATGCGGAAGCCGCACTACGGCCTGGAGGTAATCAATGCCTCGATCAACCTGAGCGTGCTCGGTGCCGCCTTCGAAGCTGAACGGCCCAAACCGGATGGCTCGATCTCCTTCTGGCGCGATGACGGGACATTGCTGGCACGCGCCCCGCAAACCGAGCATCTGGTCGGCAAACCCGTGGTAGCCAACTACGTCCCTTGGGAAACCATGCTGTCGGAGCGATCCGGAGTGATTCAGGTCAACAGATCGCCGGTGGACGACACCAATCGCTTCATCAGCTTCAAGCGCTTCGATCGTTATCCGCTTGTCGTGACGGTGACATCGACGGTCGAAAGTACGCTGGCCACATGGCGCTGGCAGGTGCTCATCGGCGCATTGGCCTTGCTGGTAGTCACCCTCTGGGGCGGCGCGTTCACGTTGAAACTCGTCAGGGCCTTGCGGAAAATCGAGGCAAACACGGAGGAACTGCAATTGCTGGCGACACAGGACGCGGCCACCGGGCTGTTCAATCGCCGCTACCTGATGGAAACCGGCCAGCATGAACTCGCGCGCATGCGCCGCTACGGCAGTCCTCTGGCGCTGATGATGCTCGATGTCGATCATTTCAAGCGGGTGAACGATACCTGGGGGCATCCCGTCGGCGACCGGGTGCTGCAAGGGGTGGCGCAGGTAATGAAGACGATGGTGCGCGACCAGGATACGGTGGGGCGGCTGGGCGGCGAGGAATTTGCCGTGGTTCTTCCGGAAACAGACCGGGCCGGGGTGCTGGCCATTGCCGAACGGATGCGCGCCGCGGTCGAAGCCGACCCACTGGCCATGGCCGACGATGGCGCGCTGGTGCGGGTCACGGTCAGCATCGGCGTGACCGAGGTGCGTCCCGAAAACGATTCCTTCGAAGAGGCGCTGATGCGCGCCGACCAGGCGCTCTACAAGGCCAAGGACGGCGGCAGAAACCGGGTGATCGATGGTTAGCGATCGTCTTCCCCGCCAGGGGCTGATCCTGCTGGCGGCTCTTTCCTTGTTCTGGGGCGCCAACTGGCCGGTCATGAAGATGGTGCTCAGCGAGGTGCCGCCGCTCTATTTCCGTTCCTGCTGCCTGCTGCTCGGCGGCGTGGGGATGCTGGCCCTGGCGCGCCTGAGCGGCGTTCCGATCAAGGTGCCGTCCGGCCAGTGGAACCGGGTGCTGTGGCTGGCGGTATTCAACATCTCCGGCTGGAACGCGCTAGTGATCATCGGCGTCTCCCTGCTGCCGTCCGGCCGCGCCGCGCTGCTGGGCTACACGATGCCGCTCTGGTCGATGCTGCTGTCGGTGGTGTTTCTGGGCGACCGCTTGAGCGGGCGCACCGTGCTCGGCCTGCTGCTCGGCCTGGCCGGGATCGTCGTGCTGATGGGCGGCAGCGTCGAAGGCATGCTGCAGGCGCCGCTCGGCGTCCTCTGCATGATTCTCGGCGCATGGAGCTGGGCCATCGGCGTCGTGCTGTTCAAGCGGATTCCGGTGGCCATGCCGACGTCGGCGCTGACCGGCTGGATGATGCTGGCCGGCAGCCTGCCACTGCTGGCGCTGGCCATTCCGCTGGAGACATCGCGACTCGTCGTGCCGGGAACCGGTCCGATCCTGGGGATGCTCTACAACATCCTCGTCGCCTTCATGTTCTGCTACTGGGCGTGGAACCGCATCGTGCAGATGGTGCCCGTCGCCGTCTCGTCGGTGTCCTCCCTGTCAACGCCGCTGATCGGCGTTCTCGGCGGCGTGATATTCCTCGGCGAGCCGCTCGGCTGGCAGGAGATCGTCGCCTCGCTGCTGATCCTCGGCGCCGTGGGCTCGGTCTCGCTGCGACGCTGAGCCGGTAACAAAACCGTCACGCCGGCCCACTACGATCGCTTTCCCTGACGGCGCCGAAGGGGCGAGATCGACCTCGAATTGTCGATTTCCCCTGCCTATACTCTTCTTCATGCAACCGCCTTTCCTCGAGGAGCGCGCATGCTGTCTCGCTGGGTCACCGTTGCCTATCTCGCCTATCTGGCGCTGCCGATAGCGCTGCTGTTCACCGGCTCGTTCGGTGACCTGTGGCTGAACACGTTGCTGCCGACGGGCTTCACTTTCCGCTGGTATCAGGAAGTGGCGGCCGACCCGAGCTTCCGCCGGGCCTTTTCGGCCAGTCTGTCCGTGGCGCTGGCGACCTCGGCCGCCTGCCTGGCGATCGGCCTGCCGCTGGCCTACGCGGTCTATCGCACGCCGAATCCGAAGGTCCGCGCCGCCGCCCGCGTGCTCTACCAGTTGCCGGTCGCCTTGCCGCCGCTGGTCCTCGCCTTCGGCTTCATCCTGGTTTTCTCCTCGGACACGCTGCCCTGGCTCGGCAGCATCTGGTTGCTGATCGCCGGGCACATCGTCCTGTGCCTGCCGTATTTCCTGCAGACCGTCGTCGCCGACATGCAGCGGCTCGGACTGCGCGCGCTGGAGGACGCTGCCGAATCGCTCGGCAGCTCGGGACCACAGCGCTTCCTGCACATCGTCGTGCCGGCGCTGCGCCATTCGATGCTGTCCGGCCTGATCGTCGTCACCGCCCTGTCGATCGGCGAATTCCAGTTTTCGAACCTGGTGTCGGGCTTCCTCAACCGCACCTATCCGGTGGTGCTGCTGCAGGCGTTCTATGGTGCCACGGGGTTCGCCTGCGCCGCGACGGTGATCCTGCTGCTGCTGGCGCTGGTCGCTTCGTTCAGCGCGGCGTATTCGGCGCGCGGCGCGGCACGCACGTCGATGGCGGGGAGCTGAGCATGAGCGATACACCGTCGGTACGCATCGCCAACACCTCGTTCAGCTATCCGGGCGGAAAGGCGGGCATCTTCGATCTCTCACTGGATATCGCGCCGGGCGAGCTGGTCGTCTGCATCGGCCCGAGCGGCTGCGGCAAGACGACGCTGCTCAAGCTGATCGCCGGCTTCCTGCCCTGTGCCTCCGGCCACGTCCTGCTCGACGGCGAGGACGTCACCGGCGTCGCTGTGCGCGAGCGCCAGTGCGGCATCGTCTTCCAGTCCTACGCCCTGTTCCCGCACATGCGCGTCTGGGAAAACGTCGCCTATCCTTTGCGCGTGCGCGATGTGCCGCTCGCCGAGCGGCGCCGCCGCGCCGAGGCGATGCTCGAGATGGTCGGCCTTTCCGGCTACGGCGAGCGCCTGCCCGCAGCGCTGTCCGGCGGGCAGCAGCAGCGCGTGGCCCTGGCACGGGCGCTGGTCTTCGACCCGCGTGTGCTGCTCCTCGACGAGCCGCTCTCGGCGCTCGACGCGGCGACGCGCCTGTCGATGCGCGACGAGATCCGGCGCATCCAGAAGCAGCAGAACATCGCCTCCTTGCTGATCACCCACGACCAGGACGAGGCATTGTCGCTCGCCGACCGCATCGCCATCCTGCGCGAGGGGCGGCTGATCCAGGTCGCGCCGCCGAAGGAAATGTACGACAAGCCGGCCGACGCCTTTGTCGCCGGCTTCATCGGCCGGGCCAACCTGCTCGACGGAACCGTGGCTTCTCCCGACACCGTGGACACACCGATCGGACGGATCGCCACGCCCGGCCACGAGCTTCCCAATGGGGCGGCGGTGCGATTGCTGGTGCGTCCGGAAAAGATCGTGCCGGTAACCGGCGATCCGGCGAGCGCCCCGCCGGGCGAAAACCATTTTGCGGCCAAGGTCATCCATGACCGCTTTTTCGGCGCCAGTCGCGAGATCGAACTCGCGGTCGGGGAAGGCGTCGTGAAAATCGACACTGCCACGCGCGAGGATATTTCCTGTGTGCATATTCCGCGCGACGCGGTGCAGTTCCTCCCTGTGACCTGAAAGTAACGAAAGGAGTCAACGATGCAAGCCAGACGATGGATCCTCGCGGCCATGGCCGCCCTGTGCGCTTCCGGCGTGGTGGCGCAGACGATACTCGACTCGCCGGAGCTTTATCCCGGCGAGAAAAAACTCTATGAGGCAGCGGCGAAGGAGGGCATGGCCGTCAGCTTCGATACCGGCCCGACCTGGGCCAACTGGGCGGCCCAGTTTTCCGCCTTCAAGAAACGCTACCCGGGCGTCGAACTCGTTTACAACGATCTCGGCTCGGCAGCCACCGTCGTGGCCCTGGAAAAGGCGCGCAACCGCCCGCAGGCCGACACCGCCTACTACTTCGCCGCTTCGGCAGTCGACGCGGTCAACAAGGGGGTCGTCGCGCCGTTCAAACCGGTCAACTTCGACAAGTTGCCCGAGGTCTTCCGCGATCCGGAAGGGCGCTGGTTCACCATCCATTCGCTGACCGTGGCCTTCATCGTCAATACCAAGCTGGTGAAGGACGTGCCGCAATCATGGGCCGACCTGCTCAAGCCCGACTACAAGAACTCCATCGTCTATCTCGATCCGCGCTCGACGGGCGTCGGGCAGGTGCTGTCGTTCGCCGCCAATTTCGGCGCCGGGGGCGACATGAACAACGTCCAGCCCGGGCTCGACTACCTCGGCAAGCTGCATCAGTCCGGCAACGTGCTGCGCGTGCTGGGGACGACGCCGTACGCCCAGTTCATCAAGGGCGAGATTCCGATCTGGATTTCCTACGAAAACGACGGGCTGAAGGCCAAGTACGTCGATGGCCTGGGCGACTCGGTCGCCGTGGTCATCCCGAAGGAAGCATCGGCGGCCGCCCCCTACGGCATCAGCCTGGTGAAGAAGGGGCCGAACCCCAACGCCGGCAAGCTCTGGCTCAACTTCATCATGACCGACCTCGGCCAGGGCATTTTCGCCCAGGGCTTCGTCCGTCCGTCGGTGCCGGGAATCAAGCTGCCCGACTCCGTGGCCGACAAGCTTCCCGACGCGCCGCAGGTGCGCCCGCTCGACGTGCGCGCGGCAGCGGCGAAGAAGGCCGAGATCGACAAGGGCTGGGCGGCGGCTACCGGCTCGAAGTAGCGTCAGCCCCATGCGCGTGCCCCTGCGTCTCCTGCTGACTGCCCCGGCGGCGTTGTTCCTGGCGGTGTTCTTCGTGCTGCCGGTCGCCGGGGTCGGCGTCGATGCGCTGCGCGAGGGCACCGCCGCCTTCGTTCGGGTGTTCGCCCTGCCGGCCTTCTGGGCTTCGCTGGCGGGCAGCCTGTCGCTGACGCTGGTGGCGGCGAGCGTATCGACCGTCGTCGGCTTCGCCGTCGCCTTCCATCTGTCGCGCCTGCCCGAGAAACGGCGCACGCTGTATTCCCTGCTGATCGCCCTGCCGCTGACCTTTTCGGGACTGATCGTCGCCTACGGCTTCATCCTCGGCTACGGTCGCGCCGGTTTCGTGACGCAACTTCTCGGCTACGCCGGGTTCGACCCGGGCGTGATCGGCAAGGCGCTGTTCACCGCCTGGGGGCTGGCGTTCGCATCCTCGTACTACCTGATTCCGCGTGTGGTGATGGGCATCCTGCCGGTGCTGGTCAACTTCGACCGCGCGCAACTGCAGGTGGCCGAATCGCTCGGCGCCACGCCCGGGCAGGCGCTCCGGCAGGTGCTGCTGCCGCAGATCGCGGCGCCGCTTGCCGCGGCGTTCTGCCTTGTCGCGGCGGTGGTTTTCGGCGCCTACGGAACGGCGCTGGCGCTGGTCGGCACCCAGCTCAACATCCTGCCCTTGCAGCTCTACAGCCTGATTTCCGAGTCCGGCACGGACTTTCCCGCCGCGGCGGCACTGGCCCTGATGATCACCGCCGCCTGCGCCTCGATCATGACCGTTGGAGAATGGTTTGGAACCCGCCATGAACGCCACCTATAAGCTCAACCGCGCCCTTGGTCGGCTATTCGACGCGCACGGCCGCAGTTTCGATCCGCACCAGCGGGTGTGGAGCACCGCCACGTCACCCGCTATCGGCGAGCCTGTCGACAGCCGTTGCGCAGCGGCCTGGTTGCAGCGGGAAAGCGGCTTCGCCGTGCGCGTGCCGGTCGGTGTGATCGGTCCACGCGAAGCCACGGCGGAGCAACTGCTGGCCGCCGAAGCGGTCGGCCGCGGCCTGGCCGAAATGGGCCTGCCGATCATCTGCGGCGGGCGGCACGGCGTGATGGAAGCCGCCTGCCGCGGCGTTGCGGCCGGCGACGGCGTCAGCATCGGCCTGTTGCCCGATGCCGATCCGGCGTTCGCCAATCCCTATGTCGGCATCGTCATCGCTACCGGCATCGGCGAGGCGCGCAACGCCCTGATCGCCCGCGCCGCACTGTGCCTGGTGGTCATCGGCGACAGCTACGGCACGCTGTCGGAAGTGGCCCTCGGCCGCCAGTTCGGCAAGCGCGTCATCGGTCTGGAGGGCGCCGCGCGCGTCGACGGCGTCGAGCACGCCGCCTCGGTCGACGAGGCGCTCGATGCGGTGGCGAGCTGCGTGCTGGCCGTTCAGGTGACGATGTAAAGCGCCGCCTCGTTGGTTTCCCGGTTGGCGACGGCGATGATGTCGCGCCCCGGCTCGTGCACCACGCAGGCGTTGCTCGGGCCGACGCCTTCCTCGATCAGTTTTTCTTCGAGCTTGAGCGGGCTGGTTTGTGCCGCATGCACATAGAACAGCTGCTGCTTGCCGCGCCGACAGCCGCCGACGAACACCGGCTGGCCGGCCAGCGTGGCGCCGACGACGACGTGGTAGAACTCGCTGACTTCCGGGTGCTCGTAGATCCGCTCGAATTTGCCGTCGATCCTCTTGTACACGCGGAAGAACCGGCCGTGAAACGACTCAATGGTGGCGAATTCAAGTTCGCCGTCGCCGTCGATGTCGATCGCCGAGATGTCGCTGATCGGCCAGTCCATGAACTGGCGCACCGCCCAGTCGCCGTCCGGCGTCTGCGGCGGCGTGACCTCGAACGCCCCCTCCTCGCAGGTCACCAGGGCGCGGGTGACGCCGCCAATCTCCTGCCGGCTGTAGCCGTGGTTCTTGGTCAAGCCGTCCTTCAGCACGCGCAGGCCGACAAGGCCGTCGGCGGTATATTCGCCGACCCAGATGCAGCCGGGATTGGCCCAGTCGGCGGCGGTCTGTTTCTGCCGCGCCAGCGTGCAGGCGATGAAGTAATTACGGCCGTTGACCGGCAGCAGGTCGAAGCGATGCACGTAGGGCAACGGAAGGACGTCCCTGACGTCGTAGGTGGCCGAACCGGTCGGACGGACATGCACGATTTTTGCTCCCTCCCAGTCGTACATGCGGAAAAATTTCTGCACGGCGAGGAATTCGCCGTCGGAACCAGGGATCGGCACGATCGACATGGTGCCGCCCGGCCCGTCCCAGATTGCATGCGATTCGCTGTAATCCGGCGCCTTCCACGCCAAGCAGCGACCGCCTTCGGCTTCGGAGGCCAGCACGATGTGCGGCTGGCCTTTGAGGGTGAAACTGTTTACGGCGTAGCAGCCGTTCAGGCTCGCCAGGACCTGCTTGCGAATGTTCATGTTTCGATGATCCTTCGTGTCAATGAAAAATCCCGGGAATTGCATGCACTCCCCGGGATGATAAGTCAGAAGCGCAGGGTCATGGCCGGGATGTAGGTCATCATCCCGAGGACGATCAGCCCGACGCCGTAGAACGGCAGCAACTCCTTGACCGTCTGACCGATGCTCGCCTTGGCCAGCATGCTGCCGATGAACAGCGTCGTGCCGACCGGCGGCGAGTACAGGCCGATCGCAAGATTGACCACCATCATCACGCCAAGCTGGATCAGGTCGATGTGATAGGCGTTCGCCAGCGGCACGAACAGCGGACCGAGCAGCAGGATCGCGGCTGGCAGGTCGATGAACATCCCGGCAAAGAGCATCAGCAGGTTCATCAAGGCCAGAACGCCAGCCTGGGTGTTGAAGCTGCCCTGCGCCCATTCGATGAAGCGTTCGGGAATCTGCTCCAGGGTCATGATCCAGCCGGCACAGGAGGAGCCCATGATCAGCAGCAGCACGACGCCCGATGCGGCGCCGGCAAATACGAGGGATTTCGTGATGCGTTCCCAGGTCATGTCACGGTAGATCACGCCCGAAACGACGATCGAATAGACCACGGCGAAGGTGCTGATCTCGGTCGGCGTGGCAAAGCCGAAGCGCAGCCCGACCAGGACGAAGACCGGCAACATCAGCGCCGGAAGCGCATAAAACCCCCGTTTGGCCATTTGCCCCCAGTTGACCGGGTTCTTTTCGTAGGGGAAGCCGCGCAACCGCGCGCTGATGTTGCACACGGCCAGGAAACCGGCCGCCAGCAGCAGGCCGGGTACGATTCCCGCGTAGAACAGGCCGCCGATCGAGGCGTTCGAGACCAGCGAATAGAGGATCAGCGGGATTGACGGCGGAACCAGAATGTCGATCGTCGACGCGGCGGCGATAGTGGCGCCGCAGAAAGCGCCGGGGTAGCCGAGCTTCTTCTGCCAAGGCACGAGGATCGAACCGAGCGCGGTGGCGTCGGCCACGGCCGAACCGGAGACGCCGCCGAAAAGCGTCGAGCCGAGCACGCTGACTTGGGCATGGCCGCCGCGGAAACGCCCAACGAGATCGGTGGCGAAATCGATCAGGTGCTTGCCAAGCTTGCCCGACATCATCAGTTCGCCGGACATCACGAAGAATGGAATGGCGATCAGCGGAAAACTCTGCGACGGCGCCATCAGCTGCTGGATGACGGCGAACATCGGTATGCGGTCGCTGGAGAGGATGCCGAGCGTGGTGCCGACCACCAGTGCGTGCGCAACCGGATAGGAAATCGCCAGCAGGAAGGCGAAGACAACAACCATGATCAGGCTCATACGACCCCCGGGCCGGCATCGGCAAGATTGACATGAACGGGCTCGCGTCCGAGCGTGTGGCGAACGATCGCGCCGAGGCTACACAATCCGACGAGGAAGAGGCCAAGGGTGAGGCTGCCGTAGCCAAGGCTGCCGGGAACCTGCAGGACGGTGCTCAGTTCATCGTGGGCAATCAGCGCATTCTGGTAGGCGTACCAGGCCAGGTAGAAATACGCGATGGCGGTGATGCCGTGGAGGACGATGACCAAATAGATGCGGCCGGTTGATCCTAGCGCGTTGAGCAGGATCTGGGTGGCGACGTGCGCCCCCTTGCGGGCGGCGTCGACGATGCCGGCCATGACGAAGATCGGGAAGGTAAGCGAGCAAAGCTCGCTACCGGAGTCGAAGGTACCGATGCCGGTATAGCGTTGCATGACGATGATGGTCAGGACAGCGAGCATGAACAGCCCGGTCGTGATCAGCACCAGCCGGCAGAACGACCCGACACCCCGGTCGATCAGCTGCGCGGTGGAAACAAGCAATTGATTCATGGGAACTCCTCAAGATCAGGCGGGAAGCCGCCAGGCCGGGACCGGAGGGATAGGTCCCGGCCTGGAGGGCCGGGCGATGCAGCGACGACGGCGGACCCGTGATGGCTTGGATACCCGCCGCAATGTCGCTCAGTTCGCCGCGGCGCGCAGCTTCTTCACGAAATCGCCAAAGGGCTTCTGTTCCCAAGCGTCCCAGACCTTCTGGGTGGCGGCCTTGAACGGCGCCTGGTCGGCGACATTGATCTGCAGCGACGGCATGGCCTTGTACTCGGCCAACAGCTTCTGGTCGGCCTCGGCCATCAGGTTTCGCTGATAGGTCGTGGCCTCCCTGGCGGCTTCCTTGATCACTTTCTGGTCATCGGCGGAGAGCTTGCCCCAAGTGATCTTGCTCATCAGGAACGGGGTCGACTCGTACTTGTGGTTGGTAATCGAGATGTATTTCTGCACTTCGTGCAGCTTGCCGGCATGGATGTTGGCCAACGGGTTCTCCTGACCATCAACGACGCCGGTCTGTATCGCGATATACAGCTCGCTGAAGTTGATCTGCTGCGTACTGGCACCCATCGCCTGGAACGCATCGACGGTGGACGGATCGGGCGGCGTACGGATCTTGATGCCCTTGAGGTCGTCCGGCGTGGTGATCGGCCGCTTGTTGTTGGTGATCTGGCGGATACCGTTGTCCATCCAGGAAAGAAGGATCAGGTTCTTCGGTTCGAGTTTCTTCGCCAGTTCCTCGCCAATCGGGCCGTCGAGCAGTTCCCACGCCTTCTGCTGCGTCGAGAAGATGTACGGCAGGCCGAGCGCGGAAAGTTCGGGCAAGACCGACGAGACCGGCCCCTGCGAGTTCATGCTCATGTCCAGCGTGCCGGTGCGCAGCGCGGACAGCATCGTCAGGTCGTCGCCGAGCTG
>Ga0302250_1002539_pt1 | contig 11072 bp, 12 predicted proteins | sample AAG_RA_Asp_MG_FD_193536 | JGI IMG/M metagenome (GOLD analysis project Ga0302250, IMG submission 193536) | Enriched activated sludge microbial communities from anaerobic digester in WTTP, New Holstein, Wisconsin, United States - AAG_RA_Asp | ecosystem: Engineered > Bioreactor > Anaerobic >... | reverse complement strand
GCTTTCGCGTAATTCTACAAGGATAAAAGGGTACCGGGGCACAGTGGATTGCGCGAATGCGCATGCTTTCGCGTAATTCTACAAGGATAAAAGGGTACCGGGGCACAGTGGATTGCGCGAATGCGCATGCTTTCGCATACTTTTGCAGGGGATAAAAGAGTAATAGGGTTAGTCGCACTGTGCGAATGCACACGCTTTCGGCGTGTGCATAAGGCACTTTAAGGTGCTGTGGAGAACCTGGCCTTCGCCATTGTGATAATATGAGTGCGTAAGAGTACCAGGGGCCAGTTGCATTACGCGAATGAAAATGGCTTTGCCATTTTCATAAAAAAAATTTAAATGAGTTTGAAGATGGGGTGGTTGTCTGCCTTGACATCGATGCCGAGCGGGCGAACTGCCTCGAGGGTGACAATGTCCATGTAGGACTGTGCTGTGATCATCGGCTCGACGTTCTCGATCGGACCGTACATGATCAGGTCAGCGCCGAGTGTGCTTGCAACGAGGTTGCAGCCAATATCGGGAGCTGACCATGCTGCCTGGATTACACTGTCAATGCTGCCACCCTGGTAGTGGTGCAGGAGCTGCTTCAGGTAGGTATCCTTGCCCTTCAGGGTCTCTGCGAGCGCAGAGGGGTTCTTCTTCGATCCCTTCCAGCGCTTGAGCCAGGTCCATGCGACAGTCATGTTGTGGTATGCACCACCGGTCGGGTAGCCATGGAGCGCTTTGCAGGCGAGGATCTCACGGTATGCACTTCCCGAACCAAGGCCGAGCGGGGTCGCCGCGGTATCGAGGATGGGCCGGGTGATTCCGCACTCTTCAGAGATCGGGATCATTCCCTTTGCCTGTCCTGCGACGCCACCTTCGACCAACACTTTCTCCCTGCCATGGACTGACGGGTCTGCGGGGTTGAAGGCCAGCACAATTGCTGAGTCCACATCGCTGTTCTTGAGCGCCTCGATGTTCTCAGGCAGGATCGACCCGTTGATCGAGTTGTAGATGGCCCTCTTTGCGAGTCCGACCTCGGTCACATACTTGCAGGCATGTGCGAGCGCGGCTGGCACCGAGGAGTCCATCAAAAACGCGGTCTTGTTGTCGATACTGTCGAACCACGAGAAGTAGCTTTCGAATGCTGCCGGGTATTCAGCGAGGATCTGGATGAAGTGCGGAATTCCCACCAAGTCTGAGAGTTCCTGGCACCTGTTCCAGAGTGCTTCTGCGGCTGCCTTGTCTATCTTTCCAGTCTTGTCATCGAGCACGATCTCGTGCTTGTTATAGAAGATTGAGCATGCCAGTACGGTCGGGTACTCTCCGGGCTGTCCACCGATCTTCGTGCCGTTGAAGTCCCAGACTTTCTGCTCTTTTTCAAATCGGAACATATTTTTTCATACCTCCTTACATCATCAAATTCAATTTCGGGAGCAGGACCAGCAGCATGACGAATACCATCAGCCCGGCGACCAGTCCATACAGGATGCCTATATCCCGGCCGATCTTCCTGCCCACACGCTGGGCAATCTCTGCATCGGCGAACTCGATCTGCTTCTCGATCTTGTCCAGCCGCTTCTCTATCTCCAGGAACTGCGGATTGACTCCGGCTGCAGCGACCTCAACGCCTCCGGTCTCTTCCTTGACCTCCACGACCATGGGGTCAGCGGCGAAAGCGCCCGGGTCACGCCCCTTGAGTTCATTCATCTTGGCCTTAATGGCGCCGAGGTCCTCGGCCTCCATGATATTGACCAGTTCAACCTGCTCCTGGAAGCGCTTGATTGCGTCATCCTTGAGATTCTCGATGAAGGGGATAGCACCCTCAGCACCGACGACCCTCCCTTCCTTGACCCCGCCCTTGTGGAGCGCAGCCATGGTCTGCCCGGCGAGGTGACCCTTGACCTCAGTCCCGCAGAGCAGGAGGAACCGGATGTTGGGGTTGGAGATGATGTTGGCGATGACCTTCTCAAGACCAAGGTTCTCGGTCTTGCAGGATCCGGCAATCGCTGCCCCGCCGTCGCAGATGCCCTGCTCGTCGAGGTGTGACCCGCAGGTCATGACGGCAACAGGGCTGTTTGCATCCCCGGAGTGGAAGTCTCCTTTCACGAGCGGCCATCCGCTTGCTGGTGATTTCTTGTCTGCCATTTCTCTTACCTCACATGATCACGGCAGGCACGACGATCAGAATCATGGCGGTCAGGATTCCCGCGGCAAACCCGATGATACCGGAGCCCAGGAGCGCTGAGTCGAACTTGTTCGATCTCGCCAGGATCTGCGCCTTGTAGCGGATGTTCTCCACCATGTTATCGATGGCAACCATTCGGATTGGTCCAGCCATCTTCTGTTCTTCTTCTGCCATTTTCTTCACCCCATCAGCATGAATCCGAGGACGACGAACGAGACGATCAGGCCAATCATGATACCCTCTATCTTGCCCGAGTACACACCGGACGCGAACTTGTCGCGATAGCCAATATCTGTCACCATCTTCTCGATTACTTTCATTCGAGCGTGGATGAGGGCCAGTTCACCGGACATTGGCTGGACTTCTCCTCCAACCTCTTCCGCACCTCCGGTCTCTTCCTTGACCTCCACGACCATGGGGTCAGCGGCGAAGGCGCCGGGGTCACGCCCCTTGAGTTCGTTGATCTTGGCCTTAATCGCGCCGAGGTCCTCGGCTTCCATGATATTGACCAGTTCAACCTGCTCCTGGAAGCGCTTGATTGCGTCATCCTTGAGATTCTCGATGAAGGGGATAGCACCCTCAGCACCGACGACCCTCCCTTCCTTGACCCCGCCCTTGTGGAGCGCAGCCATGGTCTGCCCGGCGAGGTGACCCTTGACCTCAGTCCCGCAGAGCAGGAGGAACCGGATGTTGGGGTTGGAGATGATGTTGGCGATGACCTTCTCAAGACCAAGGTTCTCGGTCTTGCAGGACCCGGTAATCGCTGCCCCGCCGTCGCAGATACCCTGCTCGTCGAGGTGTGACCCGCAGGTCATGACGGCAACAGGGCTGTTTGCGTCCCCGGAGTGGAAGTCTCCTTTCACGAGCGGCCATCCGCTTGCTGGTGATTTCTTGTCTGCCATTCTTCTCACCTCATATCAGATGGAACGCATATACTCCTGCGATGAAGAGGCCGACTGCCAGTCCGTACCAGTAGGCGGTTGCTCCCCCTGCGGTGGGCAGGGCGCACTCCCTGTTCGGGAACGAAGCAAGGAAGTTGCCTTTTCCGGAGAGCATGTTCACGACATCGTCTGCGATAGCTTCCAGATCGGCGACCTTGTCGATCACCGGTGCAAGCGATTCGCCCGCAGACGTTACTAACCCGATAAGGGGATCGGCAACGAGCCCGTATTCGGGAAGAACCTCTATGTTCATGTCACTGTCCCTCCACATCTGGGATCGGTTTCGAATCCAGCCAGCCGGCAGCGTCACGCTTCGAGAGCTCGATATACTTTACGTAGGTGTAATACCAGCCCACAAGCGACACGATGAGTGACACGACAGCTGCAACGATGTTGATCAGCGCCATGGACATCACCGACACGGCAATCATTGAGAGGAATCCGCATTCTGCTGCGAGCATCAGCATCCGGTCCTGGGTCCAGTTCGGGCCGAGGCATGCATTGAATGGGTGCTGGATAGCAATCCCGCCGAGCATGAATGCGACAGCGATGAGCGATCCGCCAATGAATGATGCCTGGTAGCTCGGGAGCGAGAGCCCGAGAATGCTGATTGACCCCGATGTAAGGGGCGAGAATTCGAATGAACCTGTCATCATTGCCGCAAAGCCCATCAGGACCAGGGCACCGATGATTGCCATCTCGATGAGTGACTGGATCATGACGGGAATCCGCATGTTCAGCACGTTGTTGGACAGGAATCCAAGAATTGCGCCGATCACTGCGGCAAGGACCACGGCCACGATGGGTGCTGCCACGCCGTACTTGGTGGCAAACAGCATGGCGATTACACCAGACCCGAATGCCATCATTCCAGCAGAGGGCACACCGGTACCGATACCATAGCTGCACAGGTGCTTGATGGCGTGACTCCCCCAGACGAGCGCTGCAACCGCACCAAGTCCCCCGAAGAACGAGAAGAGCTGGGTCCCGGACATGACGTTGGCGTAGGTCAGGTAGATAAGTACCAGCGACGCAACAAGGCCTGCTGCCAGGATGGTGTTGTGGGGAACGCCTCCCTCGATAACTTCAACCTTTACTGTCATTTCTGCACCTCACATTGCTACGATCAGAATGGCGACCATTCCACAGAGTGCAGATGCAACTGCAGAGGCCACGAGTGCCCGGGGGAACCGCTTGAACTTGGGGTCGTGCGGGCCTTCGATCGTCCCTGTGATGTTGTACGCAGTCAGCACTGCATTCACCAGGAACATTCCGACAGCGAATATGCCTGCCATGCTTACCGCGACTGGCATGATCTGGGCCGGGAGTGCACCCATCATGCCTGGAAGTGCTTCCTTGTAGACGTCCAGGAGCATGATATAGATGAGCGTTCCGCCACCGCCTCCAAGGAGACCTCCGATAACGCCGCCAACGTAGGATACAAACGGCAGGCCATGCCCCTCAGTTCCCTGGGACTTGAACTCTGTCTGAGTGTCCCCGGTAATGGGGTCCTTCGCGACTTTACCGGATGCACAGGGGATACCCATGCCATAGACGTAGATGAAGGTGACGAACATGCAGGTGATGGCCATCAGGAGGCCGCCACCGACTGCTCCGGTGACTACTGCGACGATTAGTCCCTGTTCTGCGGCCCAGGCACCACCAAAGAGGCCTGCGAGACCCGCACCGGCAGCGAGCATGGCGACACCGGTGGCGATACCTGGCGCTTGTCCCATGGCAGCGGGTGCACCGCCGACCGGGACGAAGTGGACGCCAAATGCGATAGCCAGTCCACCGATGATGATCCCGATGAGGGCCATGAACATCAGGCCCGGACCTACAAGGAAGTAGGTGGCTCCGATGATCACCAGAAGGAGAATGATTCCTGCGATGGTTGCAGGGACATCCATTGCCCCGCCAGCTTGTGGTTTTGCACCAACAGCGCTCATCTTCAGGATCCCTCCTCAGTGGGCTTTGCATAGGGTCCGTAGTTCTTGCGGGCCCAGACCTCGATATACCTGTCAATCACCGTGAAGATCAGGATGATGATAACACCGACGATAATGGCTCCCCATCCGGCACCCATGTGCTCGAAGAGCACGGTACGCCAGATCTCGAGGAAGACGATCAGCCCAAAGCAGAGCCCCGATGCGGGACCGCCGAGCTTGGCAGAGAACCAGCCGTTGTCGAGAGAGTTTCTCTCACCCGCTTCGGCATAGCGGACGATGTTTCCGGATGCGGATATGGGCACACCGGCGCCGAATTTCTGGGACTGGTACTGTCTCTCCTTTCCATAGAAGGGGTTTCCAGTCGCGGATCCGGCAGCGCCGAGGGCAATACCCCACACCAGCCCCAGCAGGGGCAGTGGGAAGGGATGGCCGAGAGCGGCGTTGATCAGGTGACACATGGTCACCGTGGTGAAAATGGCTACAAATGCATGAGCCATGGTCACCGTGGTCATGGACTTCAGCACATCCACAAAGACGGGCTGACCAAACTTCGCGAGACTTGCAGTCCTGCCGAGGTATGCAGTGGTTGCATACACGCCCTGGATGAATACCGCCAGGGCGCTTCCCAGCACGAGTGCGAGTACCGGATTGATCTGCATTGCCATGAATGCCCAGGCGATACCAGCGCCAAGACATATCCACAGCCCATAGGCTGGGGGCTCTCCGGCAATGGCCTTATTGAAGATGCGGTGAAGAAACCCCATCTGAGGGGCGAGCTGAACCTGTGAGTTCGGGTCACCCTGTGATCCAATATCAGATTCAGTGTTTTCCGCAGCACCGGCCACTGTGGCAAGAGCTCCTGCCAATGCAGTTATTCCAATGCCAAACGCAATACTTTCCATTTAGCCTCCTCCCTGCGTGCTTAGAAGAGTGCACGAGAGTGTTCGATACACATTGCCACTCACATCGAGTACAAACCCTTTGTGGTTCATCTAACAGTCGATGATGGACAAATTAAAGGTTTCGAAATTTTTCCTTATATACGCGGTTAACGTGCCCAAATCGGCAAAAAAACGGCTTTTTGAGATTTTTATGCACCTCAACTTTAGTTAAGGCAAATCAGGTTGTGCTAAACTCAGCTCCACTGGCGATAATCATAATGACTCGGGGAACGCGGGGTGGTCTTCTATTGTTGAGGTATAAAAAACCACATTGACCGTGTATGAAAAATTATGGGTGATTTTCTATATTGCTTGATATCCAGTTGGATTGTATTCTCTGATGACCTTGAAAAGGAGGGAACGTGTCAGGGATTTGGCATTGTTGAAAAGAAACATGGTTCCAGCTCTCCGTGGTTCATTCGTGGCTGCAGGAATCACCTTCGATGTGGTGACAGCTCGATACACCGGGCACGATTCGACCTGCAATGAACTCCTGGGCAATCATATCTACCGATCCGCTTACACCAAGAATTACGTCAATACCATGCTGCTGGAAGAGCTCCACTGCACGGGGCCCCATCCCACCAGCAATTACGTGGGTCACCTGGTGAGAAGCAAGGAATGGAGGCAGGATGCCAGGCTGGTGTCCGGGACTTTCCAGTTCTTCTCTCTGATAAATGACACCGTTTTTAATTGAATAAAGGTTATAGGTTCGGCAGTGACCGAAATGTTCCGAGACCTTCATTCCATCGCTTGCTATCGCTACCTTCACCCTGTCACCTCATCTGTTCCATTCGGTTGCGGGCATTCCCTGAACCGCCTCTGCAAAAACCTCTCCCGCAGCCACGGGGAATCCCGCCCCTTCCCAATCCAAAAACGGACGTTTGTCCTCCGCTAGATTGTTCTGTATTCTGGCTAGGGGGCTCGTTCTCAATATTCGCACCTGTCGTCGCAGGGATTGGCGCTCTACCGCAGTGCCCCCGTCCCCGCCCGGTCATTGGCCCTCGTCCTAACGGGCCACGTCCATCGAATCCAGTCATATGGGTTCACTCCTGGTACCAGTTAGGCACCATATTTACTCATATGAGTATAAATACTTAAAAGGTAGTGATCCGGTAACACTTATTCTGGCCCTGACCGATCAGCATCGCAATCAGAACATACCTGATCAGTCATTCTTGGACAGACCACCCCTCCGTGTCTCCTGCAAATTTTTTGGTTCGGTAGCGGGCAGAGTCCATGAATCCTTCGATCACAATTGCTTACCCGTATATTCTTTCCATGAAGAAGTGCATCGATAATCCTATGCCGCACTTCATGAATATCCTGCCAGACTGTCTTTCTCGAAACTCCAAGTGCTGAAGCAGCTTCTTCCTGTGAAAGACCCTGCAGGTCGATCAGGTTCAATACTGCCATCTGCTCGGGAGGGATAGAAATGATCTCCATCTCATCATCGGGATAGCACTGCGGTGTGTAGCACCTTGGAGGGGGGTTACCCTCAAGCACCTGGGTTCTTCGCGGGCGTCCCCTTCGCCGGCAATATGCGTCCTTTTCTGGTATCGATTTCACTTTACCCCCACACTGCGATAGAGTACATCTGCCATTTCCTGAATCGCCCGTGCCCCAGGAGCGGTATCAATACGGGTGACAGGTCTGCAGTTCCTCACCGAGTCGATGATCCATGGATCAAATGGGATTTTCCCTATTAATGGAAATCCTTTATCGCTGCACCATTCACTGATGAGTTCCGTCATGGACTCATCGATATCATACCGGTTTATTACGATAGAAATCTGTGTGGTATAATTCATTGCTACCTTTACGACCCTTTTCAGGTCATGGAGACCCGAGATGCTGGGCTCTGTCACTATAAGTACTGCATCCACACCCGTAAGGGTTGAGATGAGCGGGCATCCGATACCCGGAGGACCATCGACCAGGAAGATGTTCCATTTCCGGTCTTGTGCAAGTGCAATTTTTTTCACTTCATGCACAAGGAGCCCGGAATTTCCGGCTCCAGGCACGAGCATTGCATCAACGAGAGGCCCAGCAGTACTGTCCGAGAGAAAAATCTCGCCGGCAATCCGTGATGTGAATGAGATTGCGCCTTCGGGGCAGACAAAAGCACATACCCCGCAGCCCTCACACCGGATATTGCTAATCGAAAATCCCTCCTTATTATGATCGACAGCCCTGAACCTGCAGAACTCGGAACATTTCCCGCACAAGGTACAAAGGTCAGGGTCGATCACCGCGGTATTCATACCATGGAAAGGTTCCCTGTGGATGCGCTTTGGCGCGAGCAGAAGGCCAAGGTTTGCCGCATCCACATCGCAGTCCGCAAGGAGATAATAATTAGGAAGCATCTGAGAGAGCGCTGAAGTTATGACCGTCTTTCCGGTCCCACCTTTTCCACTTACTACTGCCAAGCGGATCATTCGTGCACCCCGACAAGGGTACGGCACCGTGCATAGAGTTCAGCGAACATCTCCTCCCATGCCCGGTCCTTCCTGCTGATTAGTTCTCCACGATTCTGAACAGCAGCAATCCCGCGATCAAATGGGATTGTCAGAAGTACCGATAAACCGTGGGATCTGCAGAATGCGAGAACCTCGGCATCTTCACCGTCGCTGCGATTGATCACAACACCGGAAGGGACATTGAGAAGTTTCATTACCTCATACGCAAGTGAAAGGTCGTGAAGGCCGAACGGTGTGGATTCTGTCACGAGTATACAGGCATCGCAGTCCGTCACAGTCTCGACCACCGAACAGGTGGTTCCCGGTGCTGCATCGAACACAATCAGATCTGAACTCCCGCCCATCTCCTTGGCAGCCCTTATTATCGGTGTAGCATGGGACTGCCCTTCGTCAAGAATCCCCGTGACCAGTGTAAGGCGGTTGGAGGGATGCGAAGTGGTTACTATTCCAATCCGAACCGGTTCCTCGCGGATTGCGCCGTTCGGGCAGACGAGCATGCAGCCTCCGCAGGAATGACACAGCTCGGGAAAAAAGAGGATACGGTTAGGGAGGACCGAAATGGCTCCATACCGGCAGAATTCAGCACATTTCCCGCAGTGATTGCATGCCTCCGGATCAAAGACCGGCATCGGAACGGTGACGTCGGCAGTGGTGACCGGTGATGGAAAAAAGAGGTGAAGATTGGGCTCCTCAACGTCACAATCCACAAGGGTTGTACTAACATCCTTTGAAAGAACGCTGGCAAGATTGGCAGCTACCAGGGTCTTCCCGGTACCACCTTTTCCGCTTGCAACTGCGATTTTCATGTTCGATCACGCGAATTGGAAAGGTTCTGGAATATTGAGATGAAATTTCCTGTTCTGCATCATTGTTGTTCGGAACGCTCCAGTATGTTGCCTTTCAACTGCTCAAGGGCAGCCTTCACCGTTCCCGCCGAACGGGAGGTGAACATCGCGATCCCTGCTGCCTCGAGCACTTCACGCGCATTTCCGCCAACCATCCCGCTGATCAAAATACCCACATTGTGATTTATGATGAACTGGGCGGCTTTCGGTCCGACACCCCCTGCTCCGCGTGCAAATGGATTTTCAATCGCTTCAAAGGACCCTGTTTCACTCTCTACGAAGATGAAATACGGCGCCCTGCCAAACCGTTCTTCGACTGGTGCTTCAAGTGTCTCACCTTGTGAGGTAATGCAGATTCTCATGGTTGTTTTATTATTACTCATATGAGCATAATTAAGGTTGGGATAGGGATCATATGCTACAGAATCCCTCACATACAGGGCAGGATGAGACCTGAGTCTTCCTGTCCCCCTTTTGACTGATAGAGGGGACAAACCAATCAAATGAGCAATTCAACGAGGTCGAATTTTCGAAAATGTTCAGGATTATATTACTTGTGCATTCTCTTTTTCAGATCGGTTGCAGGCCCATTCCCTGGAAAAAAACCGCATTGCAGGTCGGATAACCAGGTATCACGAGTGTGAGGACTCGTCCAGGGAAGATGCGAAAGCAGTATAAAAAAAGAAAAAAGGGGTTCCTGATCTTACCTTGCGGGGATGATCAGTGAGCGCTCTCCGGCGGGCATGAACTCGCGGATTGCACCACGTGCGAACTCGCGCCTGGGCTCGGCGAAGTCGAACTTGAGCGAGGGGTCGGAGAAGGTGATCTTGATCAGCGGGTTGAGCGACCAGGCATCTCCGCGGGTGAAGTGCGCAGCACCGCAGATGGCGGCGTACTCTCCCTGGTGTCCCACGTTCATGGCGTAGTTCGGGTAGTTGGCGCCACGGAGCTCTCCGACACAGCCCTCGTCCGCACGGTAGGACTCGGTGTTGGCGGAACCGCACTGGTCCTGCAGGTCGTAGCCGTAGAACCCGAGACGTGACCAGCCTTCCTTGTGCAGGAGCATGGACAGGTACCAGCCGTTCAGGCCGGCGTTCGAGTTCCCGGTTGCGATCGAGGTGGACAGACCGGATGCCGCTGCGAGCACGGATGCACGCTGGGAGCCTCCGAAGTGGTCCTCGAGCGCAGTGGGGTACTGCTCGTACTGTTCCATACCGTAGAGGGTAACCTCGGTCGCAATGTCGTTGACGACATCCTGGGTTGCCTTGACCTTGTCCTTCTCGCTGGGGTTCTTGAAGTTGACCTTGTACTTGTCCTTGATGTAGTCCATACCGTAGTAGGTGTAGTCATCGAGGATGTTGTCGGTGTACGCAGCAGTTGCGTACTGGGTGAACCCGACACCGCCGGACATGTAGGAACCGAGCCAGATCTGGTCGAAGAGCATGGTTCCACCACCGACAACCTCAAGGGCTGCCTTGGCGGGGTCGTGCGGGTACTTCCGGTCGGTCTGGATCATGTCGGCGAAGTGGCCGAACTTGATGCCACCAGGCTCGTTCGGGCCACGGGCACGGCGGGCGGGCAGGATCTCTGCCATCTGGATCACACCAGCGTGCTTTGCAGCGAACGCGAGGTCGGCAGTTGCGGCTTCTCCGGCGCACATGTGGTAGGCACCGATGAAGGACATACCGAGCTGCATCGCAGACCACCTGGAGGTGGTGCCTCCGTCACAGGTCCTTGAGACGATGG
>Ga0302250_1002537_pt1 | contig 11078 bp, 8 predicted proteins | sample AAG_RA_Asp_MG_FD_193536 | JGI IMG/M metagenome (GOLD analysis project Ga0302250, IMG submission 193536) | Enriched activated sludge microbial communities from anaerobic digester in WTTP, New Holstein, Wisconsin, United States - AAG_RA_Asp | ecosystem: Engineered > Bioreactor > Anaerobic >... | reverse complement strand
AGCGGGCCGAGGCGCTCCGGCAGCGGGCCCAGGGGCTGTATCGCAGGACCCAGGTGTACGCCGCCCGGATGATGACCCGGGCCGGGCGTTCCGAAAAGGACGTCCTGGGGGCGCTGGAAGGCCCGTCGGAACAGGCGACGGACCGGCTCCTGGGGCGGTTGGAACGACCCGATGCCCGGGCCCTGTTCTGGTTCACCTTCGGGTGGATCAGCCGCATCAACCTGGACCCGGCGAATCCCGAGCGGGTTTCGGAACTGCCCCGGGTCGAGCGGTTGATGGCCCGCGTGGTGGCGCTGGACCCGAAGTACTTCCACGGGCTCCCGCTGCTGCTGAGCGGCGCCCTCTACGCCGGTCGGGCCCCGATGTACGGCGGCGACCTGGACAAGGGACGGTCGTTCTTCGAACGGGCGATCGCCGTCTCCGACGGTCGGTTCCTGGTGACGAAGTTCGCCTATGGCCGCTACTACGGGGTCCAGGCCCAGGACCGGGAACTCTTCTGCCGGATGATGAACGAGGTGCTGGAGGCCCCCGAGGACCTGCTGCCCGAGCAGCAGATGATGAACAACGTCACCCGGCGCTGGGCGAAGAGATGGCGGGAGAGGGCGCCGTCCCTCTTCGAGGAATCGCAGGAATGTCCTCCCGTGGGCGGACAGCAGAAGGGAACCGAATCGCAGGAGGTGGATGATGGGGAACTCTAGAGGATGGCGGGTCGCGGGGAAGGGGCTGGTGATCGCGGCGGTCCTGGCCTGGGGGGGCGCCCTCCGGGCGGAACCCGTGGTGATCAAGCTCGCCACGGTGGCTCCCAAGGGATCCCCCTGGATGAACGCCTACACGGCGATGAACGAGGAGGTCGAGAAGGCCACCGAGGGCCGTGTGTCCTTCAAGTTCTACCCGGGCATGGTCTCGGGCGACGAGAAGGACATGGTCCGGAAGATGCGCGCCGGGCAGTTGCACGCCGGCGGCCTCACGGGCACGGGACTCCAGATGATTCAGCCGGCCATGCTGGTCTGGCAGTTGCCGCTGCTGTTCAAGGACTACGAGGAACTGGCGAAGACCCGGGCCCGGATGGAGGACCGGATGCAGGGGCTGATGAACCAGAAGGGGTTCGTCATCCTGGGCTGGTCCGACCTGGGCTACACCTACATCTTCACCAAGAAGCCCGCCAGCAGCCTGGCCTCATTCAACCAGATCAAGATGTGGGGGTGGGAGGACGAACCGATCAGCAAGGCGTTCTTCGAGGTGGCCGGGATCGCCCAGGTGCCCCTGGCCCTGACCGACGTCCTGCCGGGCCTCCAGCGGGGGATGATCGACGGCGTGTACAACTCCCTGATGGGCCTGATGTCCCTCCAGTGGGACAAGTACGTGTCCTATGTCACGAAACTGGTCATCAGCATCGGGATCGGGGCGACCGTGGTCACCAAGTCCGTCTGGGACCAGATCTCGCCCGAGGACCAGAAGAGGATCCTGGAAATCTCCCGGCGGCACCATGACCGGCTGAACGGGGAGATCCAGAAGAAGAACAAGGAGGCCCTGTCCCAGATGAAGAAGGCGGGGATGCAGGTGGTGGACCTGGAGGCCGGCGAGATGGAGCGGTTCCAGGGGATTGCCGCCCGGGTGCGCCAGATGCTGACCGGGAAGTTCTTCGACGCCGCGTTGCTGAAGGACGTGGAGGCGATGCGGGACCGCGTCCGGGCCGGCAACTGACGGGACGTCCCGTCCCGAAGCCCTTCCAGGAGGTGGACGTGAAGCCCTTGTTTGCCCTGGATCGCCTGATCGGGAAGGTCGAGTCGGCCCTCCTGGTGGCCTCTCTGGCGGCCCTGCTGCTGCTGACGCTCTATTCCGTGGCCTACCGCAACCTGCTGGCGCCGGTGGTCCTGAAGATGCAGGCCCGGGCGGCCCAGTCCTCCACGGAGGTGGGCGCCGTTCCCGGCGGCGCCCAGGCCCCGGCCGCCGTCCCTGGAGAGGCTCGGGGAGGCGGGGGGACGGAGGAACCGCCGAAGCCGTCCGAAGGGGCTCCGGCCGGGGACGACTTCGCCGGGGACCTGGACGACGAGGAGGCCCCCGCAGCACCGGCGACGGGGGACAGGAAGGCGCCGGCAACAGGGCAGGGGGACTTCGCCGGGGACCTGGACGACGAGGAGGCTCCGGCAGCACCGGCGACGGGGGACAGGAAGGCGCCGGCAACAGGGCAGGGGGACTTCGCCGGCGACCTGGACGAGGAAGGTCCGGCGGCTTCTCCGGTGGAGGCCCCAGCCCGCCCTGCGGCCCCTCCGACGGCGGACGTCGCGGCGGCGGCCGCCACCACGCCCTCCCAGGAACTCGCCGCGCCGCCGGAATCCCTGTTGCTGCGCATCCTGAAGTTCCTGAACTTCGGCTGGATCGACACCGTGACGCGGCACCTGCTGCTCTGGATCGCCTTCCTGGGAGGGGCGGTCGCGACCCGTTACCGTCGGCACATCAAGATCGACGCCCTGTCCCGGCTCCTTCCCGAGGAGGGGCGCAACCGCCTGACGATCCTGCTGGACGTCGCGGCCATCGCCGTCTGCGTGGTGATGGCCCGTGCCGCCTGGAAGTTCATGACCTCCGAGTCGGAGACCGATGCCGTGTTCTACGGGAGCCTGCCGGTGTGGGTCGGGATCGCGATCATCCCGGTGGGATTCGGGCTGCTGATCTGGCACTTCTCGCTGGACTGCCTGCTGGAGATCCTCTGGAATGTCGGGGTCCGATCCCCGGAACTGGTCCGTTGGCGCGAGGAACTGCACCAGAGCCAGGGGGAGGTGGCCTGATGGGAATGCTGCTGCTGGTGGTCATCCTGCTCTTCGCGCTGTTCGGGACGCCTCTCTTCACGGTGCTTGGCGGAGCGGCCCTGTCGCTGTTCGCACTCGAGGGCATCGACACGAAGGCGGTCATCGTCGAGATGTACCGCCTGGCCGCCAACCCCTTCATGCTGACGATCCCCCTCTTCACGCTGGCCGGGTTCCTGATGGCCGAGGCCAATACCCCGAAGCGCCTGGCGCGCCTGGCCCGGGCCGGGCTCGGATGGCTTCCCGGGGGCATCGTGCTCGGGGTGATCGTCACCTGCTCCTTCTTCACCACGTTCAGCGGGGCGTCGGGGGTGACGATCATCGCCCTGGGGGCTCTGTTCCTGCCCATTCTGAAATCCGAGGGCTATCCCGAGCGGTTCTCCCTCGGCGTGGCCACCGCTGCCGGGTCGATGGGGCTCCTGTTCCCGCCGTCCCTGCCGCTGCTGGTCTATGGCATGGTGTCGGGGATCGACGTGAACCGGTTGTTCATCGCGGCCCTGGGGCCCGGGATCATCACGGTGCTGGCCCTGGCGATGCTGGGACTCTTCGTGGCCCTCCGGTCCGGGACCCGCCGGACCCCTTCCAGCGCCCGGGAGTTCTTCGCGGCGGTGAACGAGGCCAAGTGGGAACTGCTGGTGCCGGTCATCATCTTCGGGGGCATCTTCGGAGGCCTGGTGACGGTGGCCGAGGTGGCGGCGATCACGGCCTTCTACCTGGTGATTGTCGAGGTCTTCATCTACAAGGACCTCCAGATCCGGCGGGATCTGCCCCGGATCTTCCGGAAGAGCATGATGCTGGTGGCGGCGCTGCTGCTGATCCTGGGAAGCGCCCTGGGCCTGACCAACTACCTGGTGGACGCCGAGGTGCCGGATCACCTGTTCCGCATCGCCACCTCGATCTTCACCAGCAAGTGGTCGTTCCTGCTGGCCCTGAACGCCTTCCTGCTGATGATGGGCAGCATGCTGGACATCCTCTCGGCGACGATCGTCATCGTGCCGCTGATCGCCCCCGTGGCCATCAAGGTGGGCATCGACCCCGTGCACCTGGCCGTGATCTTCATCGCCAACATGCAGACCGCCTACCTGCTGCCGCCCGCGGGGATCGACCTCTGCGTGGCATCCCTGGCCTTCAACCAGCCGATGACGCGGATGTACCGGGTGGCGGTCCCCTTCGTGGGAACCCTGTTGGCCGCACTGCTGGTCATCACCTACGTGCCGGAGCTCTCCCTGGCGCTGCTGCACTGGACGGGACGCTAGGAACGGGTCATCCCGTGGCCGGACCCGAGGGGGCATCGGCTCCGGAAAGGCGCCGCTCGATCCGTTGACGTGCGGCCGCGGCGACGGCCTGCAACGCCGGCGGCAGATTTTCGTTGAAGTCCGCCGAACCCAGGGCATCCAGGGTCCGGGATCGCCCGATCACGCCCAGGGTTTCCAGCATCACCTGGACCACCTCCGGGCTCTTCCGGCGCACGCCGAGCCGTCCCGGCAGCACCGTGCGCCACTTCGGCGGCCGGAGGGCCTCCAGCAGCAGCGCCTCGAAGTCCGGATCGTCGGGGAGCACGATCCGCTCGTATTCCATCAGGGCCCGGAGGCTTGCGATCTGGAGCAGGTCCGCCGGCTCGTCCTCGGAATGGGTCCGCGAGCGGATGTTTTCCCGGAGGCGTTCCAGGAACAGCGGATGGGTCGAGTGGATTGCCCCGAGGGCCTCGACCGCCCGCCGGACCACCGTCTCGTCGGGGTCGTTCATCCGGCCCAGGAGGTCCTTTTCCGCATCGTAACTCGCCAGGCGGGCCAGGGCCGTCACGCAGGCCTCCCGGACCTTCGCGTGGGGGTGCTCCAGGTACCGGACCAGGATCGGGGTCGCCCGGGAATCGCCGATCTGCCCCACCACCTCCACGAGATTCCGGATGGTGTACCAGTTGTGACGATGGGCCTTCAGTTCGTCGAGGACATGGTCGAGGGCGGGCTTGCCGATCTTCACCAGCACCGAACAGAGCGCCCGCCGGCAGCCGGGATCCTCCGAGACGGACAGGTGTCGGATGACCGGAAGCACCGCGTTTGGTCCGAAGAGGGCCAGCCCGTCCTCCAGGGGACCCCGGGTCTCCTTGGGCAGCGAGACCGTCAGGCGGATCAGGTCGTCCAGGAAACTCCCCTTGTCGAGGTGGCCCAGGGCCTCGGTGAGGAAGCGGTTGCGGCCCAGAAACGGCGGGACGGGCTCCGCCGCATGGCGGGTGATCACGCCGAAGAGGGACACCAGGAGGTCCTTTTCCTTCCGGGCCAGGAGTTCGGGAATCACGATGACCAGGACGTTCAGGTACTTCAGGTAGGCCTTCGGGTCCCCGCAGCGGTCGAAGTCCTCCAGGTACTCCCGGGACTTCTCCAGGAACCGGTCGGTCATCATCCCGGCCTTGATGTGGCTCTGGACGCTCGGCGGAAGGTCGGCGAAGCCGAGGATCTCTGCCTGGTAGGCCGTCATCAGCAGGGGCCGAGCCTCCTGGAGCAGATCCGAGGAACCCAGTTGTCGGAGGGCCTTCCGGGTCAGTTCCAGCAGGGACTGTTGGAAGGCCCGGGGATCCCTTCCCGCCAGGTTCAGCCGGGGTGCCGGCTTGCGCAACTCGTCGATGTAGTTCAGCATCTGCCCGGCCACCTCCATCAGTTGCCGGGGTTTCATCGCCGCGACCAGCACGTTTTCCACCGGCAGATCGATGGCGACGTGGAGTCCCTCCGAGACCAGGTCCGCGTTCAGCAGGATGTCCCGGAGGGTCTCGATCCGGTGGATGGGCCGGATGACCTCCCGGATGGCCTGGGCCTTCAACTCCCGGATGGTGTCCGGGGACGCCTCCCGGAGCATCGGCAGGCGGGAGATGTCCTTCCGGAGCCTGGAAAGGGCGATCTTCACCGGCCAGGGGAGGTGGCGGATCCCCCCCAGCACCTCGTCCATGCCCACCACGGTGCAGTGCACCAGGCCCATGCTGCCCAGGAGTTCGACCAGACTCTCCGGCGCCCCTGCCTCCCGGACCTCGCGGGAAGCCTGGAGGGACCACCGGGTCCAGCCTTCAAGGAAGGCCTCCAGTTCCTCCCGGGTCAGTTCCCGCTTCAGGGTGAACGCGGCGATGCGGTTGCGGACGAAGTAGTCGTGGAACTTCCCGACGAAATGGTCCCCCAGGACCCCCCGGAAGGTCTTGGCGACCTCGATGGGCTGGTCCAGGAGCCCGTCGAGGACGACCCCCTTCTCGTCCATCGTGGACACGAGGGTGTAGGTCAGTTCGTGGGCCTGCTGGGTCAGCTGCCGGAAGAGGGCGAACATCTCGTCCACGGCGCTGCGTGCCAGCACGTGTTCGGAGGAATAGGTCCCCGTCTGGGTGATGGCCTTCAGCAGCAGCAGGGTGAATTCCCCGGCCCTCTGGCGGATCTGCCGGGCCTCCTCGCCGTCGGCCATCAGGGAGCGCATCGAGGAGGACCGGGATTCGTCCACCGGGACATCCTGCATTGCGGCCTGTGTCACCCTAGCGAGTCGGGGAGGGTCTTGTCAAGCCGGCCCGGGCGGGTATGCTGAACGGGGACTCATGCAGGGGAACGGGGCATGGAGGATTCGAAGCGGCAGGAGGATGGTCCGCCCCCGCGGAAATGGGCGGCGTCCGTGGGTGCAGTGGCGGTGTTCCTGGGCCTGGCGGTGATGATGTTCTACTGGCTGAAGCCTCCCACGGAGGCCACCAGGGCCTTCGAGGTTCCCAAGATCACGATCGCGAGGCTGGACGAACAGCCCTTCATGCGGATGGAACTGGGACCGGGCGAGTCCTACCGGCCCATCGACGTGATGGCCGGCACCACGGTGACGCTGGACTGCCAGGTGGTGTCCCGGGCCGCCCCGGGGACGGGGAAGTCGCGCTTCCTGCTGAAGGCGTTCGGACGGGAACGGGAGATGCCGGAGTGCCTCACGGAACTCGAGATTCCCGACGAGGTGGGCCGCGAAGAGAACCTGGTGATCATCTTCTTCGACGCGGGAGCGAAGACCGCGACCGACGTGCTGACGGTCCCGATGGTGATCCGGGGGCGGAGCGAGGGCATCGAGTTCCACGCCCTCGAGGACGAACTCCACCGCCCGGTCTCGGCGACCACGGCTCCCGATCAGGTCTTCGTCTATGCCCGGGCGATCACCCGCCTGCCCTCGGACACCCGGGACTACGCGGCGATGTTCTTCACGATGGACCCGACGGTCGGGGTGCCGGTGCTGGAACTGGCGCCGGTGCACGAGGGGGAGCGCCCGCAGCCCCTGGTGTCGTCGCTGATCCGCTTCCGGTCCTACGGGAAGGACCTGGCGGCCTATGCCTTCTGGACGCCGTCTCCGATCCGGTTGGGGGGCCGGGACGGAAGCCGCATGGTCACCGACATCGGGGCCTTCATCGTCCGGAAGGACCAGATCGCCACGCTGTTCCCGAAACTGCTGAAGGTGGAGCAGTCCGGCCCCGACACGCTGACGGTGACCCCCCTGGTCCAGACCCTGGAGGAACTCCGGTCGATGGCGGTCCTCGGACTCGTGTCCCGCCCCCCGCTGCACGTCCTGCGGGCTCCCGGGCCCGCCGCCGAGGCCCAGGTGCCGGGCGCCACTCCCCCTGCCCAGCCCTGAATTCCCTGCACCGGCAGAGGAGATTCAGGCAGCCCCTGTCCAGAACACTTCCGGAGGGTCCGAATCGTCCGGGACAACAGGTCCCGATGGCGGGAAGCGGCCGGCGGTTCATGCTCTTCCCGGGGGCGGGGCACCCGGCAGGGCAGGGAAGGGCGGCCCAGGGACGGCGGCGACCATCGGGATGGAGCAGGAATGCCCTGTCTCGACCGGGCTGTCCTCGAACGGGGAGGTGCAGGAACTCCCGGGGCGATGCACGGGGACGGGAGTGCGTCGTCCCACCGCAGCCCGGGTCAGGTTCCCTTGGCCTTCTTGATGATCGCGAAGTTGATGGAGGAGTAGCCCTCGATGGCCGCGGTGGTCATCACCAGGCGGATCACCTCGAAGGGGATCGCCTCGTCCGCCTGGATGATGATCTGGCGGGACTCCTCGAGCCACTTCTCGGCCTTCTCCTTGTCCGCCGGCATCGGGCGGGCCCGCTCGTAGGACTCCCGGGCGGCCTTCAGCACCTTGGACAGGTCAGGAAGGCGCAGGTCCGGGAAGTTCTTCTCGGCCACCAGGGTGGTCTTCATCACCTCCTCGCCTTCGAAGACGAGGGACTGGCTGGAGATGCCGATCAGGGGATACCGGTCCAGCGCTCTCCCGGAATAGGCCTTCGGGAGGCGGATGTCGTTCTGCTGCATCAGAATCTCGCCGGTGGCGGAGAAGGTGATCAGCAGGAAGACGACCAGGATCGAGAACATGTCGATCATCGGGGTGAGGTTCAGGTCGAAGAGCATCGCCTTGCGGGCGCCCTTTCCCCCGACCTTCAGCCCCTTCATATTCACGCTGGAGCCGATTCGGCTGCCCGGTGCCTTGATGGCCATCGGTCCTCCTCCTGGCGGGGACGCCCGGGGGCGCCCCGACGCCGTCACTTCTCCATCTCTCCGGCCACGGAGTTCGCGTCGGCCACGACGACGTTCGCCATCCCCAGGGACATGCACGTGTCCATCGCCGTGATCATGTCGGAGTAGGCGACCTGGTCCTCCGGGGCCACGATGACCTTCTGGTCCTTCGGGAGCTTCATCTCCTCGACCTTCTTCCGGAGCCCCGCGGCGTCGTACTTGCCATCGACCTTGGGGATGGACTCGCGGCTCAGGTCGGCGAACTTCACCCAGTAGCCATTCTTGTCGAGCAGGATGGTCAGGCGCTTGGGCGGCTCCGTCTGCTGCTGCTTCTGGGGCTTCTGGACCGACTGGTCCACGCTGATGCGTCCCGTCTGGGTCCAGACCGCGGTGATCAGAAGGAACGTGATGCAGACCGAGAAGAGGTCGATCATCGGCACCAGGTTCAGGGCGACACCGAGGGTCTTCTTCCCGCCCTTGCTGATCTCTTGGGGACCGCTCATCGTTGCCTCCTGGAAGGACACCGGACCTGCCCAGAACCGGTCGTCAGCACGACCCGGCCGGGAAGGAACGAATGTCCGTCACGCCTCACTCGCCCCGGCCGGACTTCTCGTTGTCGAACTTGTCCCGGTTCGCGGTGATCAGGTTCAACACGGACACCGTCGTCTCGTTGATGTCGTCCACCAGCTGCTGGGACTTCGCCTGGAAGATGGCGTAGGCCAGCGACGCGGTGATGGCGACGGCCAGACCGAAGGCGGTGTTGTACATGGCTTCGGAAATTCCCTTCGCCAGCTCGGTGGCCTTCGAAGCCGCATCGGCCTCGGCCACGGCGCCGAACGAACGGATCAGGCCGAAGATGGTCCCGAGGAGGCCCATCAGCACCGCCACGTTCCCGATGACCGCCAGGAAGCCGATGCGCTTCTCGATCCGGGGCAGCTCCCGGAGAGCCGCCTCGTCCATCGCCGCCTGCACGGCTCCGTCGGACTCCTTGGCCTTCATCAGGCCGGCCTGGAGGACCTTCGCCAGCGGGAACTTGGAGATGGAGCACAGTTTCAGCGCATTCTTCAGATCGCCCACCAGGATGTACTTCGTCAGCACGCGGGTGAACCCTTCCTTGTCCACGTTGGACTGGAAGTAGAGCACCACGACGCGCTCGATGATCACGCCGAACATGAAGATCGACGTGGCCAGGATGATGTACATGTTGGCGCCACCCTTCTCGAACGCCGTTGCGATGAACTCGAACATCTCTGCACTCCTCCTCTTGCTGGCCTCGACTCTCTCCCCTCGCGGGGAACCATCCCACAGGCAACCCCGCGCTGAAGGATCCCTCGGGACACCAAGCGCGGTAAACCCCTATATCAGCCCTGAACCCGGGTTGTCAACTTCCCATCCAGGCCGACCCTGCCCGGAGCCGGCGAACATTCCTCGGAATCATCCGGGGTTGAAGACGAAGGGCCACTGCACCACGCAGATGCCTCCCTCCGGCTTCGCGAAACGCATGTTGCGGATCGTCCGAAGCACGCACTGGACCACGGCATCGTTGCCCAGGGAGGAATCGACCAGGGAGGCGTCGGAGACCCGGCCCTCCAGGTCGATCGTCCACCGGACCGTCACCTTTCCTGCGAGGGTCTCGTAGATCTGCAACTGCTGCTCGTAGCAGGCCCGGATCGCACCCGCCCGCTGCATCACGACGGCCTGGATGTTGTTTCTCTGGCAGAAGCCCGTGGCCCCCATTCCGCCCAGGGACATCTTGCCGACACTCTTTGTGCCCTTCTTGCCCAGGCCGGCCCGCATCCCCATGCCGCCACCGGTGTCCACCCGGCCGAGGCCGTGGATGCGCCCATAGCCCCCGGTGCCTCCGCCGCCGGGGCCGGTTCCCTTGAAGCCCATGCCTCCGGCCCCGTAGCCGACCACCAGTTCGGAACCGGTCCCGGCCATCGCCACGGCCATCCGGTTTTCGAAGGCGTCGGCGTTGTCGGACAGGATCGACGAGATGGCTCCGGACTGTCCCATCCGGTTGGACAGCAGGTCCGCCAGGCCCACCTTCTTCGGGTCGATGCGGGCCGCCAGCGCGCCGTCCCGCCGCGGGACCTTGGATTCCAGGTTCGGGTCCTTGTCCGGATCGCCGAACTTCCCTTCCTCGCCCTCGGCCCGCTTGCCCACCGAGTCGTCCTCCTCGCCGATCTCGAGGAGCGTCTCTTCCTTCTCCATCGTGACGTTGGCCTCGACCTTCAGCAGGCGGCGCTCCGCCGGGCGCTGCTCGACCTTCTGGGTCGGGTCCCAGGCGAACTGGGAATAGACCCACAGGGACACGAGCACGAACAGCGATCCCACCGTCGCGGCGATGAAGTTCCCGTCCATCGACATCGCGGTGCTGCGGCCGATGATGACGTCCGGCCGGACGAACTGGAAGAAGACCTCCAGTTTCCCGAACTCGAAGACGCCCCAGTCGCCCTTCTGGACGGTCACGTAGTTCAGACCGCTCTGGTCGCTGGTGTGCTTCTTCACGTACTCGCGCACGGGCAGCAGGGTGTTGTCCAGGTTGACCCGGCCCTGGAAGTCCCGGGAGAGGGCCACCTGGTAGACGCCCTTCTTGTCGAAACGGAACAGGGTCAGGGACCGCCCCACGGAGGGGTCCGGGACGATGAAGTCGCAGGAGACCGCCTCGCCGATGGTGATGTCGCGCCTCTCGGTGAAGGTCGTTTCCTTGATGATCTTCCCGTCCCAGAGCAGCGCCACCCGCAGCAGGCGGTCATCGGGCCCG
>Ga0302250_1002536_pt1 | contig 11078 bp, 28 predicted proteins | sample AAG_RA_Asp_MG_FD_193536 | JGI IMG/M metagenome (GOLD analysis project Ga0302250, IMG submission 193536) | Enriched activated sludge microbial communities from anaerobic digester in WTTP, New Holstein, Wisconsin, United States - AAG_RA_Asp | ecosystem: Engineered > Bioreactor > Anaerobic >... | reverse complement strand
ATTATGGGAAAAACACCATAAAGTCCCATAAAAACACCATAAAAAGTATCTGTAAGAGGTAAAGATGATTGAGAAATCTTTGGGAAAATTCCCATATAATTCCCAAACAACAGATTGTAGGAGGTAAACCTATGGAACTTGAAGCAACTCAATTTTCTGACGGGACATGGGTAATAATCGGAGATCATGTATCGAAAGAAAAGGCCCAAGAACTTGCGAGCAAAGAAGACGATCTCATTGTTGAAGAGGTCCGGCATTTTTGGATTCGACACGAGTTTATCCCAGAGGATGAAGCTCTTGAAAATGATTATGAATGGACAGAAAAAGGGCATCCTCGATGGTGGAGGTTATACGAGCAAACAAGGAGGCCAAAAGGAATAACAAGAAAAGCCACGGTGATTATCGGAGAATACCCCGTGAATGGCGGGGCAGGCGATTGTAAAACGTCAAGGTGAGAAAATGGGAAGAGTTGAAATCGAACAACGGGTATATTGCCCCAATCCAGAATTTGAGGGATACCAAGACCTCATAGATTGTAAAGACTGTGACTACCATGAGGGTATTGAGGATGATACAGTAAATTGTAGTTTCAATCTGTAAGAGGTATAGATGAGGATCTATTGCCAGTATGCAGAGGAGTTTGGAGAGGGCGACCCCTGCCCCAACACAGGCCAAACAAATTGTTTCGACCCTCTCTGTATAATGTTGGAAACGGGATATGCCTATGCAACGGATGAACCCGAAGAGGATCTGTAGGAGGTAAAGGTGGTAAGCATGGACGAGGAAAAACTAATTGAAATGGGATACAGCCCCGAAATTGCCTGCAAAATGAGGATCTTTCGCAGGTCTTTTGATTCTGGAAATACAGATGTGCTCGAAAATCCAGAGTATCAACGGCTTAGTAAGAGACTTCAAGGAGATTGTAGGAGGTAAAGATGAGCGATAATTTCAGGATTGAAATTCAAGTTGAGCTATACGGGCAACACTCAATGGCGTTCGATAAGAGAGGGGATCTTATTGTATCAATCCTCACGAATGCAGTAAAAAGCAGATTAAAAGAACTCGATTTCCCAGAAGAGGGGTTCTTTGTTTCTGGGAGCGGATGTTGACATCAGTTGTTAGAATGTCAGGGTATACCCATACATAATCCCCTTTTTTGGAAGGATATACCCTTACAAAATACTAAAATGCAACATTTTACCTATATTTTAGTAATATACAAATCAGCAGTCAAGGAATACTTGACACCTGCCAGAAACGTAAACCCTATTAGATACATTTTATCGCACAATTTCCAAGATCACTAACTGAAGCGTATCTCCCCTCATGCACGAGTTTTTCAACTTCATCAATCACAGATGGGGATAACATTACCTGAATAGTGCTTTTTCCCGTTCTTGCCATCCTGTTATTAGATTCCATATAATACTTATAAAACCCATCCATAGCGGAACCCTACATAATCCTATACTCATTATAAAAAACCATAATTTTGAATAATAGGATAATAATAGCCCACAATTACAAATATAAAGCCTTAAATAGGAAATAGTATAATAGTATTCTGCCAATAAGGCAGAGAGGATGAATAGAGCATGATAAAAGGGTATCACGCAGAACGGGCCGATAAGGGCCACTACTCATCCTCTCCGGAGGTATCCCGTGAAGGAAATTGATAATAGTACCTATTAGCGATGTGGAAAGTAAACCCACTTGCGGCCCATGTATGGCAGATATGGATCGAGAATGGAACAGCGAAGGTGAACAAGCAATGCAGCAAAAAAATAAAAGCCGATTTGGTAGGTAACTGCGCTGATACGGCAATATCAGCACACACAGTATTTGAAGGAAAGGATAAAAAGGTTTTCTCCCTTCTTGCACGGACGATTGAACACACGCCCGGGAATGAGGCCGCGCTCCGGGGGATACTATGAGTGTCAGGATCACTGACATGTTCCCCTTTACCCATCCAAAAGGAACCGGAGGGGTGACGATTGAGTGTGATACCATCTATACCGAACACGACATTAAAAAGGCGCTCAAAGAGGTATACCCGTGGGCAGAAGTTCATACACTCGGTAACAAGCGGTTTGATGTAGTAGTCACCGGGGACGGCATAGGATCACTCCCTGCCATCATTGCACGCATAGGGCAGGTAGATGATGAGTGTAGGAGGAAAGATGAGGAGGCCATCCACAAGGTTGAGGAATATAATGAGCGCCTTGAGGCCACCGTAAACCAGATCGTCAAGGGGGCCGCCCGCCATGAGTGAAGAGAGGATCTTTGTCATTGAGTCAAAGAGTCTCCAGAATGGTGATTACATCATCAAGACCGGATCAGAGTCTTTCCCCGTTGCCTCATCAGAGAGCATATACGCGGAACTTCTCCGGCCCGGCACGGAGATCAAAGCCACCATTGAGAACGGCAGGATCATCCGGATCAAGCCATCCAAAGCGAAATACCCCTCTGGATCATTGGAGACAACCACCGCAGCCCCGGCAGCCGCAACCACTGCCCCGCAGCAACCGGCATCAGAGAAAAAGGGGCCCGGGCAGCAGAGCATAACAGGAGGACAGCCGCCCGCAGCATCCACAACCACCCCGGCCCCGGCAAAGGACTTCACCAAGGCCTCAACCCTCCCGAAGGAGACCCCCACGATCACACCCCCGGTGACAGTCCCCGATCTCTTCAAGGACTCCCCGCAGCCGGGCAACCTCTCACAGGTATCACTCTCCGTATTGGACAGCGCCCGCACCATTGTGGTATCTGCCTACATCAACGATGCACAGAAGAAGGGCATTCCGGCAGACACCTACATCAAAGAGGTTGCGATCCGCACCATTCAGACCGCAGAGTATCTCACAAAGTGGATGCAGTCCCGGGAGGTGGGGAAATGAACGTCACCCCTACCCACATTAACAGCGCCCGGGCAGCCTTTCAACAGTCCGTGAGTGAGTTATCCGGAGTATGCCTTAATTCCCTTCTCAAAGGAGTAGCCACAGTTGATGGCATGGCAGCAGAGGAGATCCGGGCATACCTCAAGGAAACGAACCCCTATGCACTCACTATCCCCGCTGCACACTTCGGGATGAGAGAGAGCCCGGAGAAATACCCGGTTTTCTCACTTCTCACTTACGAGCAGGGAATCCGGGCAATCGAAACCGCGCTCCGTGAAGAGGGATACACCAAGACAGGGAGGTTTTACCACCACTCAATAAGGGCCGGGGGGCACAGGCCATGAATCCTCTTGAAGAGAAGGTGAACGCGGCAGTTGATGAATACCTCTCTCACAACCCTCAAGAGCCCGGGCATATCCACCGATCCCGTATTTATTGGCATGTGATGGGATCGCTCGGAGGGGACCGCACAGCGACACCAAAACAGGTAAAACACCTGATCACAGCCCACATGAAGAGCCGGGGATATACTGCGATCTCACGGCAGATCGTAGCCGTCACCTACTGCAAGGGGAGCGCAGCATGAAGCCGGTAGTGATCAACCCGGATGGAAAGCGGCAGACGGTCAAACTGAAAGAGGCCATCGCCCACATGGATGCCAAAAACCCCCCGCAGAATAGGATGAAAGCAAAGAGGTTGTGGAGCGGAGCATGACCCGGGGCCGCCCGCCAAAGTATCTCTCCCCCCGCCGCACATCGGTGTGGGTTGAGAACTACAAGGAGGATCTTATCCGTAAACTCAATAAGACCCTTGCAGAAGCCCTCAACCTCGGGATGGATACCCTTATCCTCGATGCCATCCAGAGCGGGAACACCGCCCTGTCACCGGACGATGTGAGGAGATACAAGCGCCTTATGGGGTGGCAGATAGAGGACGCTCTTGATCGAGTGCGGGAGAATCAGGAGAAAGCCGTGGCCCGGGTTGATCAGATGGAGGAGGACCGGCAGAGATACCGGGAATCAGTCAAGAAAGACAACGCCCCACTGGAACCCGATGGCCCGGACCCACTCGATGCCCTAACCGTTATATTGGCCCCACAGCAGCACCGGGCCCCGGAACTTTACGAAAGGCTACAAAAGACCTACAGCGGCCCACTGGATGCCACCACGGACTTCCTGAAGGCAGTCCGTGATGAGTTGCGGCAGCACGTAAAGATGGTAGATGGGCAGGCTTTTGAGTATCACACCTCGGGGAACCTCAAGCCCCTTGAGCAATGGATAAAACTCATTTATTACGAGTCAATCAGCCGGGAGGCAACAGAGTGACAGATATTGAACAGTTGTATAAGGACGGCATGAAGATCAGGGATGAGATCCTTTTCCACATCTCCCGTGAGAATCAAGCCCTCAATAACCTTGCAGAGAATGACATAGCCTGCCTCAAAGGGAAATACCCGGACCTCACCCCTCTGGAAAAGGATCATTTCAACGAGATGATCAAGCGCCGGGTGTCGAAGGTGTTGGGATATATTGAGGCTGATCTATGGGTGGGAGGAGCCCCCACAGATACGCACCCCCCAAACATGTGCAAGGAAGAAGAGGCCCTATGGGTGGCCCTTGCCGGAACGATTGATCAATACTTGTCGAAAGTGGAGGCCTCCCGATCATGAACGCCTTCACCATTGAGCGGGTGTGCCCGGAGTGCGGGAGAACCTTCAAAATGAAGGACTGCCCCGCACAACGAAACCGGATATACTGCGATAAGAAATGTGAGGCCAAAGCAGCCCACAAGAGCATTGCAGAAGCATCAGACACCTCACCCAAAGCAGAGACCCCAATCCTGAAGAAGTGTTCCAATTGCGGGGAATACCTCCCCCTCACTGCCTTTACCCATCAGCCCGGCAAACGACTCGGAACGCACGGGTATTGTAAGAAGTGCATGAGGGAATACAAGAAGGCCGGTATTAAGAAAGGGATCAAAGCCTGCAACCCTACAGATGTGCATGTCACAGAATGGGTGAAAACCTATCTGGAAAAATGCAGTGACCGGAACAACTTTTCACGGGACGGGATAGTTTTCCAATTTAAAGAGGAGCACCCGGATTTTATCCACAACCTCATCCAGCAGGGATTCAAAGATCCGGAGGTTCAACTCAAGCGGTATATCGTGAACTATCTCAAGACCCGCCCGGATCTCACCTACCCGAAATTTGACGGGAAGAAAGCCCCGTATGTCAGGTTTTACAGGATACCGCAGGGAGTTGAGGCATGAGCAAGATCGCAGAGGTCCACAGCCTTATCACTCGAGATCGTATCCCTCTCACCGGGTATTGCCAGAGATGCAAAGCCATTGTTGAGTGTGACACCCCCCTCTGTGATATTTGCAAAGAGATTGATCGCAGAGAAGAGAGAGCGGCAAGGGCCCGGGAGGACCACCACCAGAGCAAATTATCCCTCCCAACGGGGGCACAATGATCGAAGAGAAGATGTGCACATACGCGGCAGCCGTGCTCATCTCCGTATGTGTCGTATTGCTTGCCCCATATCTCCTTGAAAGAAAGTGGGGGTGGAAATGACCGCGAACACCCCGCAGACACGGAAAGCAAAGGGCAGGGTATTCCAACAGGCATTAAGGAGCGATATAGTGAGCACCCTCCAGATCAATGAAGGGGACATACTTTCAACCGCGATGGGTCAAGTGGGGTGCGATCTTTATCTCTCCCCCGCAGCCCGGGATAAATTCCCCTTCGGTGTAGAGGCAAAAGCACAGGAAACTATCTCCTTGTGGTCATGGTGGAAACAAGCCTCAACGAATGCCGAAAAGGCAGGACTTGATCCCCTCCTCGTAATAAAGAAAAACCGGACCTCCCCGCTTGCGGTTATGGAGTGGGACACCTTTCTCACATTGATGCAGAAGGCGAACAAATGACCATGACCCGCGCAGAGGTTGAGGCCGCCCCGGTATTCATAAAGGAGTGCGGCATGTGCCATAAGACCCTGCCCTCAACAGATTTCTCTTTGAATCTCCGGAAATCAGACGGCAGGCACAATTACTGCCGGGAATGTCAGAGAGTCACAAGAGATCCGCAGCAGCAGGAGCGTATGAGAAGGAGAGAGGCAGCAGCCAAACACCTATCTTACACTCCGGAGTGAAAAAGTCAATACTTTATGGAAGTGTGATTACGTGATAGCATGGACTCTGAAAAATCAGGAAATCATTGAGAAATACGCAGGGAAACCCTTAAAAACGTATTTCCCTGTATTGCCCGGAGAACTCAAGAGATACAAGTGCCACACATGTAAAACGATCCTGCATCAGAAGGACACAGTAGAGCGGGTGATTCAGGAGAAGCAAGGGCCGTGGACAGTCGATAAAACGATCAAAGCCTGCCCGGAGTGCGGGGGGGAGATCGTTGAGATGTGTCCGCTCGATCACTGCAATTGTTCACATGAAATCCTTGAGACAATAACCTACTGCCCCCTATGCAGCGCCCCGATATGCCCGGAGTGTGGCAGCCATGATGTTGTTCAAATAAGCCGCGTGACCGGATACCTGCAAGAGGTGGGGGGATGGAATGCCGGGAAACAACAGGAATTAAAGGACCGCACCCGGTATGATGTTTTGACCGGGGAGATCGTTGAAAAGCCCGCTGCATTTATCCCCAAAACGATCCGCCCGGCAAGCAACCCCCCACCATTCCAGAAGATCACAAAGCCCGCTCCTGCACAGGATTGGGCCACCCTAATACCGGGGGCAGCATGACCGAACACGTATGCAAGTGTAAAGACAGGGGGCCGGATCTTCAAAAACTGGTTGAGGAGTTTCACAAAAAGATGGGCCATGCCGTAAACCTTGAGGACTTCAACGCAGAGGCCCGCCTTTTCCGGGCCCGCCTGATCACAGAAGAGGCAGCGGAGTTTGTTACCGCAGCCGCACAGAATGACCGGGAGGCAATGGTAGATGCCCTCTGTGATCTCCTGTATGTCACATTTGGCACAGGAGTCACCATGGGGGTAAACCTCACAACCCCTTTCCTCATTGTTCATCAGGCAAACATGAGGAAAACCCCGCCCCGGAACCCCTTGGAGAAACCTGCAAAGCCCGCAGGGTGGGCACAGGGGAGGCTCACCAATGAATGACGCGCTCGCACGGGAGTTGATTGACACCCTCAAGGGGATGGCTGTGCAGCAGGAGCGGACAAACAAGACCCTTAATAATATCCTCTTGCAGGTCAGGGCCACAGGAGGGAATATCAGAGGGGAGATCCACGACCTTCAATCACCAATGGACTCCACACAGGATTCCTTATGGGGCATCATGGAAGCCCTACAAGCCATAGCAACCAGAGAAACCCCCGGGATTGAGGGAGGAGAATACCCCGCAGAGGAGGAGAAAGCGTGACCAGATGCCCGGAGGAGATCCGGACAGAGAACAGGCGGGAGGCTCTTGGGGAGATATGGGAATCCGTTGAGTGGGACTTCTTCAAAAAACTTTTCCTCACCAAATATCCGGTATGTCAATGGTGCAAAAAACCCTCTCAAGTCCCTCACCATCCATCCCTGAAGGATTACGGGAAGCCCTCTTATATCAGGATATTTCTCTCGGGCTGCATCGCCCTGTGTAACCGATGCCATCGCGCCCTGCACAAAGGCCTTCAGATTTGCCCGGTATGTCATGATCATTACATGGCCCCGGGAAAGCAGATGTGCAAATACTGTGACCCGGAGACCCCTGCAAGAGAGGAGGCCCGGGAGATCCGCAAATACCAGATCCGGAACGCACAAAGGGCATACAGGAAAGCCCGGTATCAGGCAATGAAGGGGAGTGGCACATAATGGACTCAATGCCATTCACCACCACTCTCACCCTGTCAGGCCGGATCAAGTTTGACGGATCGTATGTGCGGACCATGAAAAGCCTTGAGGATATGGTTGAGTGGGGATTTGAGTGCATTGATGATAGTTTCCCGGGACGGATTGACAGCGCACATGTAGATTCGCACCTATTGAGAGATCCCGCCCCGGAGCCGGTCCCGGTCCCCCATTGGAACATAAGGGAATGGGTGAACGCATGAAACCCCCCCGGTGTCGATGCTGCATTTCTCACCCCCTCGGGAGATTGGATAAACTCATTTTCCGCAGGTCCGTGATTGAGGAGCGGATCACACAGGCACAGGACCAACTTGAGATCATCAACGGGGAGATCGCGGAACTATTGGTGAGAGCATGAAACCGCACCTTATCAAGAGATGGACGATCATTGATCTGTATTCCCGTCACAGCCTTGCAAAGCGATGGGAATTAATGGCGTGGTTCACAAGCCCGTATATCCCGCCGGTATTCTCCTTCTCATTTATTGCCCCGTATGAGCCAGAGGTGAGTAACTTCTGCCATACCGCTGCATGGGATCAGGATACGTTTCTGTGGCCCAATGAACGTCACCAGATATGCATCTTTGATGAGAACAGCCCGGGGGCAAGCGTCAGGCCGGAAAGCCCCGTGGGAGGCATGGCACAGGCCCGGGTATCCGTGAGGGTCCGGAGGGGAGAATCCTCCATAGAGATCGCGGCCCGGATACTTCACGAGATGTTACACGCCATGGAATTAGACTCCGATCAGATGGACGGAAAAGACCGGGATCTTTTCGCACAATACCTCTCTCATACGGGCAGCCCCTATCTCACGTATTTCTACAACCCGGAGCCCTATTACAGAGCGTGGGGCACCCTCGGGCAAATGCTCCTCCTTGAGTATTACCAATACCTAATCAAGCGCGATCTCAAGGTTCTCATTCCCGGGGTGATGTGAGATGGACCGCCCCAAAGTCCCAAAGCGGTGTTGCGTATGTGGCAAGCCCCTCCCGCGCAAGAAGGATAGTGATCTCCGTGTGTCCGGAACTCACGTATTCACCGAAGGGGATCAGACCTTTTACGCATGTGGCAGGCATACCCCGGAGGAGATCAACAGGAGACACCAGATAATTCCCGTATTTACTACAGGGGATAAGTATTCCCGGGGGGCCCGGGTATGACCTCCTGTTTTGTGTGCGGGAAGGAGATCCCGCCCGGGGCCCTCATCACCGTTGAGGACCACCACCGGAAAAGAACCTTGCATTTTTGCTCACAAGCCTGCAAGGAGAACCAGAAAGACAGCCATTGGCATTATCTTAAATTCCCTCACACCCGGGAACACCTCAAGAGGATTGCAAGAGAAGAGGAGCCCTTTGAGGAATTTATTGAGGGATACCGCACCGGGGCGATCAGGGTATGAGTGACCCGATCATGTATTGCAAAACAGCCCGGGAAGCGTGGGACACGGCCCGGAGGATACGGGAACAGCAGAACGGGAAAGACCTTCTGATTGAGCCCGCCTTTGATGCACAGCGCAGCAGGATTGAACATTTCACCATCACGGAAGTTGAACCATGATACGCATAGGAATTTGTGGAACGCATTGCTCGGGAAAATCAACATTAGTGGACGATCTCACGGGGGCCCTTCATCTCCCGGTGATCAAAGAAGTAGCCGGAATGTTTTCAGAGCCGCAACGGCAGCAATATGTGAACCAATACCGGATCGTCAAAGCACAGATCGCAGCGGAGGAGGCCCGCCCGGAGTTCATCAGTGACCGCACAGTGTTCGATAATTGGGCATATCTCAATTATTACATGGATCGATGCAATGACCCCGGCATGGCAGAGAAAGTGGCACAAATGGCGTGGGATGATATTCTCAAGCATGTGATCACGAACCCTTACACGCATGTAGTGTTCATCAATGAGTATTTTCCACTGGAGGACGATGGAAACCGGAACCTCAACCCGGGGACACAGAAATTTATCTTTGAGTTCCTCCGTGACAGGATGCAACCCTTTTCCACCTTTTTCTGTATCCCTATCCTTTTCCTTGCAGGAAACCGGGAGCACAGGAGAGACAAGATCCTCAATTGGATCGGGCAGCCTGCACAGTAAGATAGTTATAAATACCATTTTTGTTATAATAATTATTATAGCCGAAACAGTAGGTAAAAGTATGGATTCAAGCAGTATTTTTGAAAGGCCGCAGGAAGTCAAACTCCACAGCCTTGAAAATGCCTTTTGGATTGCACGAGAAATCCAGAAGAAACGCAGCGAATTGAAAGCCCTTGAAGAGTCCTTCAAACTCATTGTAAGTGATTACACACAGAAGGGCATCGCAAGGGAGGGGGATTACGCCATAAAAGAGAACAGCAGCCGGAAAAGAGTGCTTAATCAGAGAGCCTTCAGGGAACAATACCCCGCCGTGTTTGTAGAGATGGCAGAAATTTCCATCACTAAAGCAGAGGGGGCCATTGGAAAGGACAACCTCAAAGACCTGTGCACCATACAGGAGATCCCGCGCCCGGAGGTTGTGTATATCCCCGCCTTCAAACAGCAGAGGAGATCATGAGTTCAGTGTATCGTGAGATATGCCTCCCGACCACAGAGGAGAACATTGAGGGGTATGAGATCATGATCAAGCGCAAGCAGGACGAGATCAAAGGCATCCGTGAAAGGATAAACCAATTGAAGAGGGGTGAACCTTCTCATGGATGAACCGATCACTGTCGTGGGCACCCTCCTATGGGAGGACAACGAAGATCCAAAAGTCGTGGAAGATATATTCTCACGAGGGGACTGTTCACACCTCGGATATGATAATGTTCTTCAGCAAGCCCTTGCACAGGCATGGCGTGAGGGGCCCGGGTCGCAAAAGGTGAAGATCACCATTGAGGCGATCCCATGAAACCCCCCGTCACATTTGCCGGACTCCTTGCCGATAAACGGCACTATGAAACGAGACTCAAGAGGGCCCGGGAAACCGGATCAGTCGATGTGCCATGGCTTGAGCGTGTATGCAAAGAGATCGATGAAAAAATACAGCATTATGGGGAGGGAGAGACAAAACAAGCCACCCTCTCATAGGGAAGTTATGACAAGGAAATGTATTGCTTTTTCACGAGAGAACGCCCTGAAATGTATTCAGGGTGAAAAGTGGGCCACAACCCGGCAGAGCCCGAAGGGAGAACCCGGGGACACGTTTGCAGTATACGGATCGGTATTCCAGATCCAAAGCATCAACTTCATTACCTTGAGTGAGGTGGCACAACGCTATTACAGGGAAGAAGGATACCGATCCCCGGAGGACTTTATCAAAGACTGGCA
>Ga0302250_1002535_pt1 | contig 11080 bp, 14 predicted proteins | sample AAG_RA_Asp_MG_FD_193536 | JGI IMG/M metagenome (GOLD analysis project Ga0302250, IMG submission 193536) | Enriched activated sludge microbial communities from anaerobic digester in WTTP, New Holstein, Wisconsin, United States - AAG_RA_Asp | ecosystem: Engineered > Bioreactor > Anaerobic >... | reverse complement strand
TGGAAAGACCTCGCTGCTCGACCGGATCCGGGGCTCGTCTGTCGTCAGCTCTGAAGCCGGCGCCATCACACAGCACATCGGGGCAACCATCGTCCCGATTGAGGCAATCCGTACCATGAGCGGGAGCATGGGCAAGGTCCCGATCAACATCCCGGGCCTGCTTTTTATTGACACACCGGGACACCACGCATTTACAACGCTCCGTGCACGCGGCGGGGCGCTTGCCGATATGGCGATCCTGGTCGTTGACATCAACCAGGGGTTCCAGCCCCAGACCATCGAAGCGCTCCAGATCCTCAGGAACTGCAAGACCCCGTTTGTCATTGCAGCAACCAAGATCGATCGCATTCACGGGTGGAGGGTGAACGAGAACGAGTCGTTCATCTCATCGTTCAACAAACAGAACGAGCGGGTCAAAGGCGATGTCGAGAACAAGACCTACGAGATCGTGGGAAAACTCTCGGAACTTGACTTCTCCGCCGACCGGTTCGACCGGGTGGCGGATTTCCAGAGAAACCTGGCGATTGTTCCTCTCAGCGCCCATACGGGAGAAGGGATTCCGGACCTCCTCCTTATCATGATCGGGCTTGCCCAGCGGTACATGAGCGACGAGCTGAAACTCCTGGTCGAGGGCCCGGGAGCCGGCACAGTTCTTGAGGTAAAGGAAGAACGCGGCCTTGGGACAACCCTTGACGTGATCCTCTACGATGGGACGCTTGCCGTTGGTGACGAGATTGCGGTCGCAACGCAGGTAGACGTTGTCGTCACCAAGGTGCGCTCGCTCCTGAAACCCCGGCCCATGCAGGAGATCCTCACCGAGGACCGGTTCGAGCGGGTGAAGTCCGTTGCCGCTGCCGCGGGGATCAAGGTCACTGCCCCGAACCTCGAGGGCGTGATTGCCGGGTCTCCCTTCTTTGTCATCCGGGGGAACCGCGACGAGGTCACAGAAAAAATCAAGAGGGAGATGACCGAGATCCATGTCAACCTTGCCGAGGAAGGGATCGTCATCAAGGCCGACACGATCGGTGCCCTTGAGGCCCTCTGCAAGGAGCTCGAGTCCAAGGAGATCGGGGTGATGCGGGCGGAGGTCGGGCCGGTCAGCCGGCTCGATCTTGTCGAGACCGAGACCATCAAGAATCCCGCGTTCCGGGTCCTGCTCTCTTTCAACACACCCCTCCTACCGGACGCCGCGGAGATCATCAAGGATCCGCTGTACACGCAGGTGAAGGTCTTTGAGGGGAAGGTCATCTACCAGCTCATCGACCAGTACGTGGAGTGGCGGGACGAACAGAAACGCCTCATGGAGAAGCAGCGCTTCGAGCATGTGGTGATGCCGGCAAAGATTCGTCTCCTGCCGGACTGTGTCTTCCGGCAGAGCAACCCGGCCGTCGTCGGTGTGCGGGTGCTGGGTGGGAAGCTCCGGAGCGATGTCAACCTGATCAAGCTTGACGGGAAGAAAGTGGGGCACCTCAAGACCATGCAGCTCCGGCAGGAATCCATCCGCGAGGCCGATGAGGGCCTCGAGGTGGCGATATCCATCGAGGGGGCAACGGTCGGACGACAGGTGAGCGTGGGAGACGACCTCTTCGTGGACATTCCGGAGCGCCATGTCAAGGTGCTGGAAAAAGAGATGCTCAAGACGCTCAACACCAGCACCCAGGAAGTACTGGCAGAGTTTACCGCCATGCGCCGCAAGACCGACCCCTTCTGGGGCAAGTAATAACCGCATGCTCGCGCACGCGAGGGTTTAATAGCGTACCAGTATAATAAAATGGGTACTTCTCATGTGTGGGCGAATCCGCCGGCAGCCGGAGACGTGAAAAGACCCCAGAAGAGGGTTACTAAATATAATAGGAAGAATCAGGTATGGTTGAGTTCAAAGTCGTTGTTTCAGACCCCAAGACCGGCCGCGCCTACAATGTTGACGCCACTGGCGGCGCAGCAGGTGCGATCGTAGGGAAACGTATCGGTGATGAAATCGAAGCAGGCTCGCTCGGGCTTGCCGGATACAAGATCCAGATCACCGGTGGAACCGACCGGACCGGGATCGCTGCAAAGAAGAGTGTCCCGGGAGCCGGGCGCAAGAAACTCCTCCTTGCAGGGGGCATCGGGTTTCACCCGGTCATGGACGGGGAACGCCGCAGGAAGATGATCCGTGCGAGCGAGATAACCGCTGAGTTCGTGCAGATCAACGCCCGTGTCACGGCATATGGCGAGAAGTCCCTTGATGAGCTCTTCCCCAAGGTAGAGGGCGAAAAGAAAGAAGAGAAAAAGTCCGCACCCAAGGCCCGGGTCGGCAAGAAGTAAAACTATCTTTTTTATTGCGTTTTTTCGTGCACGGGCGCGGGAAAAGAAAGATTACAGGTATTGGACGGAGACAATACCATAGGCGGAGCTGTTCTTTGCGAACTTCACCGCTTTGCCGTCCCGGTATATGGTCACCGTGAGGTCGTGCTTCGTTGAGCCATCCTTTTTCTGGAACTCTGCCTTGACCGCACCTGTTGCATTCACGACTTCATACAGCCGGATCCCTGAGTTCTCGGCCTTCTGGATATCGGAAGGCATCCCGTAGCTTCCCTTGAAACTTCCAATGTACTCAACCATCACCCAGGTTCCGGTTGGCGGGACTGCAGGTGCTGTGGTCTCGCGGACCGTGATGGCTGCTACACCTTGGGTTACCTTCATGGGGGTCTGCGGGAAGGGAGTGTTGCTCACGGCAGGTGACGGGGAGCTGTCCCCCCCGGGCCCTCCGCCAAGGAAAAACAACGCTGCAATGATCACAACAGCAACCACACCGATGACGGCGGCAATGGGGAGCCACGGCAGATTGCCGAGGTCCATTCCTCTTCTCCTTCCATGTCTCATAGTCTGACTCCTGTATGATTCTATGTAGAATATTGAATATTTTAAGGAAATACTTTGTGTAGTACCGTGTCTGGTGAAACCGGACACGCATTCGGATATTTTTCCCGGCTATGCCTTTCGCAGGGCCTGCCGGAGGGGATCGCGCAGGTCATCGCAGGAGACATGGTACTTTTTTGCCAGTACAACCAGGGCTGCCGGAGGGAGGAGATGGGTGTCGAATCCTTCCCGGATAACCTTGTTCATCTCTGCTACAATCTCTGTCTCCTCGACCTTTCGTGCCCGCGCTATGCGGCCGATAAGCTCCTGCATGGGATCGTTGCGCTCGAAAATAGCTGAAGTGGGCTTGAAGCCGACCGGTATGGTCACTGCAGCGGTATCGAATGCCGGCGAGAAAATTCCGCTCTCCTGTTTCAGGAGCCCATCCTCCTCGGCCCGGCGGAGGAGCTGGTTGGCCTGATCCGTGCTCATCCATTTCCGGTCAAGGGCATAATAGTAGACCAGCTCGTTCTTCTTCATCCCGCTCTTCCGGGTGTGCCGGAACGGGGCGGCGATCGTTGTCCTGAGGGTCACTTTCCTGCACCAAGGAGGATATTCTTCATGTCAAGGGCATCCAGCCCTTCCCCGCGGCCTTCCTTTGCTATGTCAATATCCGTTCGGGAGACCTGATCGGTAAGCCTGAGATAGAAGATATCGTTTGCTATAGGAACCTTGCCTCCCCCGCGCAGGGCCAGTGCGAGAACGGAGACGCGGAGGTCGACAGCTTCCGTGATGGCCCCGGGTCGGAGCAGGTCCGGCGTTATCTCACCAAACGTGGCCCGGTCAACTGCAATCTCAACCCTTGTCTTTACCTTGACCAGCTCTTTTCCGGTAGTTTTGGTCGATTCCGTATTGTCCAGCTCTGCAATGTACCTGAGCGTCTCGATGAAGGGCATTCCCATGGCAAACGAGAGATCCACCCGCTGCGGGAAACGATAATAGATCCTTCGCATGAGAAAAGAATTGTGCACGATAGAGATAAAAGATTGCGAAAAACACGGTTACAAAACCGCGGTAACGAAAAAAAGGATGGGATATTGGTTATTCGAGTAACACTGCGTTGATGATGCCGTCCTGTCCGGGGCGGCTGGTGATCCGGGCAGACCCGAGTTCGGTCCTGATGACCGCACCTTTGGTGACAAGGTTCCGTCGGACATAGTTCGGGTTGGCCGTGTTCTGCTCGACCTTCTCAATCTTCACTTTCTTTGTCTCCCCGTTCTTCGGGTTGGTCACGTTGGCAAAATTTGCACGGAGGGCCATGGTGATATGGTTGCCACCATATGTCCGCACAACACGGCTGCGGGGCTCACCGAGGTGGGTGTCTGCTGCCGCACGGCCGATCTCTGCTCTCCTCTTCATGGCTGCCGGGCGGCGCCTGCCACCGGTAACCTTCCGGACTGATTCTCCCTGCCACTGCATGGTGTCACTCTCTTATTTCCCCGGGACCGCATCCCGAAGGTGGTGCTCTATATATTCACTTCCGGGTTATTTATAGTACTTCTTTTTCAGGCATTTCATGCCAGGATTTCATCAAGGAGTGCTGCTACACCGTCCCCGGTCTTCAGGTTGGTCCGGAATACCGGCATACCCGGGTTGTACCGGGCAATGTCTGCCTGCATGCGGTCAAGGTTCGAGCCAACGAGTGGTGCAAGATCAACCTTGTTGATAACACTGATCGTGCAGTCGCGGAACATCATCGGGTGCTTGTTCACGACATCATCCCCCTCTGTTGAGCTTACCACAACGATCCGTTTTTCTGCACCAAGACGGAAGTCCGTCGGGCAGACCATGTTGCCGACATTCTCGATAAAAAGGACATCAATTTCGTCAAGCGGGAGGTGGTCGATTGCGTGCTCCACTAGATGTGCGTCAAGATGGCATTCCTTTCCTGTGTTTGCATTGTACGCGGGGATGCCGGTTGCAACGATTCGCTTGAAATCGTCATCGCCGTACACATCACCGGCGATTGCCCCGGCCTTGAGACCCTTCTTCTCCAGCAGGGGCACGAGCCGTTCGACCAGCGAGGTCTTTCCGGACCCGATTGCCCCCAGCAGGTCGAACGCACGCACCCCGTGGGCTTTCAGGTGCGCTGCGTTATGGTCGGCCAGAGTGTTGTTTGCGTCGTACACGTCCTTCTCCAGCTTGACGTCGATATGATGCATGATAGAAGGTGGGAGCGTGCAGTGTTTATACCTTGACCCACAAACGATCTGGCAATGGCAGCTGGAGAGTGCATCATCTATCCCTGCTACTTCAATGCGGCATATTCGCGTGCTGAAGGGAGGCGGGTTCCGCGCAGTATCGGAGTCAAGGCACCGGTCCTGACAGATCTTGAGCGGGCGCTGAAAAAGTCGGGAATACCCTTCCGCGCAGAGGACAAGCACCACCCTGCCCACTGGACACGGCGTGAAGGCCGGCTCGTTGTTGAATGGAAGGAGAAGAAGGAACTGCTGATCCGGAAGGTTGTCCAGAGACTGGAGGCGCGGAAATGAACGGCATGTATGATCTGCACACCCATTCAATTCTCTCAGATGGCGAGATGCTCCCCATCGAGCTGATCCGCCGCATGGCCGTAACAGGATACACGACCGTTGCGGTCACTGACCACGCTGACCCGTCCAATGCGGAGTCCCTGCTCGCAACAATTGCGCTGGTCAGGGAATCCGCTGACCTGTTCGGGGTCCGCCTGCTCTGCGGCATCGAGATCACCCACGTCCCCCCTCCACAGATCGCACCGCTGGCAAAGACCGCAAAAGCACGGGGAGCGGATATCGTGGTAGTCCACGGCGAGACCACGGTCGAGCCAGTTGCCGAGGGGACCAACCGGGCGGCCTGCGGATGTAAATATGTCGATGTCCTTGCCCACCCGGGGCTTATCACATTGAAGGACGCAAAAGCAGCCGCAAAGAACGGTATAGCGCTTGAACTGACCGCACGCGGAGGGCATAACAGGACCAACGGCTACGTGGCACAGGTTGCCCGGCAGGCAGACTGCCAGCTGGTCGTGGACTCGGATGCGCATGCACCGGATGACATCATGAGTGAACGCGCGAAATTTATTGTCGCAAAAGGGGCCGGATTGAGTGACCGGGAGTGCAAAGAAGTACTATCTTTAAATATCGACGATTTCCTCGGGCTCTGAATTTTCTATTTATACTTTCACGCAACATTTAAATACCGTGCCGTCGCACATATATAGATTACTAAAAGAATCAGCATTATTGTATCCCTGAGGTTATTCGTGAAAGTTGTTGGCCGAGCGATGAGCACTATTGGCAGCCGGATGCTCATCATCCAGTGCGATGCCGCCCAGCTTCCCCCGCTGTACAGCGAGGTAAGCGATCGGCGGATGAAGCCCGTGGGAAAGATCCTGGATCTCTTCGGGAACGTCAAAGCCCCGTATGCCGCCGTTCTCTGCCGGGAAAAATGCACTGTCCAGCCCAATGAAAAACTCTTCACAAAGTAACTCCCGCTAAGGGATACCGGTAAAAATCCCGTAATCAAAATGCCCGCTTATCAGGATAAGGTGAATGTGGATGCAGGAAATCGAGAAACTTAAAGTCCTCCAGTCCGAGCGTGAAGCGCTCAAGGCAAGGACGAAACAGAAAGAGCAGGAGAAAAAAGCCGAGAACCACACGGAAACCGTGTGCCCGGAGTGCGGCGGCAGGCAGCTTGTTCACGATTACGAACGTGCGGAACTTGTCTGCCAGAGCTGTGGGCTTGTCATCGATGATGATTTCATCGACCGCGGCCCGGAGTGGCGTGCATTCGACCACGACCAGAGAATGAAGAGGTCACGTGTCGGTGCACCGATGACCTTCACGATCCACGATAAAGGTCTCTCGACCATGATCGACTGGCGCAACCGTGACTCCTATGGTCGGGCCATCTCCTCCAAGAACCGGGCGCAGCTCTACCGTCTCCGCAAGTGGCAGCGCCGGATCCGTGTCAGTAATGCAACCGAGCGCAACCTCGCATTCGCCCTCTCCGAGCTGGACCGTATGGCCTCGGCACTGGGCCTGCCGCGGAACGTCCGTGAGACCGCGGCCGTCGTCTACCGTGACGCTGTTGACAAGAACCTGATCCGTGGCCGGAGCATCGAAGGTGTTGCAGCAGCTGCACTCTACGCAGCCTGCCGGCAGTGCAGCGTGCCAAGAACGCTCGACGAGATTGCAGAAGTATCCCGTGTTTCAAGGAAGGAAATCGGCAGGACATACCGGTTCATCTCCCGTGAACTGGGACTCAAGCTTCTCCCGACCTCCCCGATCGACTACGTGCCCCGGTTCTGCTCAGGCCTCACCCTCAAGGGCGAGGTGCAGAGCCGTGCAGTGGAGATCCTCCGTCAGGCAGGGGAACGCGAACTGACAAGCGGCCGTGGCCCGACGGGTGTCGCCGCAGCAGCCATCTATATCTCCTCCATCCTGGGCGGGGAGCGGCGCACCCAGCGCGAAGTAGCAGAGGTCGCCGGTGTGACCGAGGTCACCATCCGGAACCGGTACAAGGAACTGGCAGAGAAACTCGATATCGAGATCATCCTCTAAACACCTTCTTTTTCCCAAACTCCTGACAGGACGCCAAGAACTATATCCCAAAGACTCGAAAATATACAGAACACATCAAGCGGGCTCGTAGATCAGGGGTAGATCGCTACGTTCGCAACGTAGAGGCCGCGGGTTCAAATCCCGCCGGGTCCATCGCTGTTTTCAAAAAAGGGATTGGTCACTTCTTCTGCAGCATTGCCTGCACTTCATCGTCGAGTGTTGCTTTCAGCTTCTCCATGGCTTCATTGAGATCGGTGGTTATCGTGATAGTAAACGAATTATCGCTCTTCTTGTCATGGTAGTTCACGATATACTCGATCTGCCCGTCCTTTCCCTTCTTCGGCTCAATGATCAGTTGCGCCATAGGTCAACGCATCTACGTTGGAGCCCTCCCTACATCTTCCTTGCTATATGAGGATCAGTAACAACTATATGGAATCCGCAGAAAAATAACATACCGCAAAGACAGGTGCATGCGGGCTCGTAGATCAGGGGTAGATCGTCACGTTTGCAACGTGAAGGCCACGGGTTCAAATCCCGTCGAGTCCATTCTCATTTTCCAAAAAACAATCAATTACCGAAGGTTATCTATTCCCAGCTCGCTTCGTTTCACATTTGACAAGTGTTATGGGACAGAGGAGTATATCATCAAACAGTTGCGGTGATCTCGGATGGACAATCCACCAGCCAATCTGCAGGAAACCCTTCTCTTTGCCCTTGACGGTCTGGCAGAGTGGGTGCTGGTACTGGAGCCCGATGGCACAGTGGCCTGGTCCAACCGTATCTTCAACGAGTTCATGGGATATGAAGACGTCCCGGGATACCGCCGTCACCTTCGTCAATTCTTTCCAGCTTTCTCTGATGAACTGCTCTCGGAGATTCATGATTTTACCGCACCGGGTCTTTACCATTCCACGGCAACCAAAACACTGACGGGAAAAGATGGGATGAATCATGTCATCCGGTTCACCATGGTTCCCCGTTGTGATAAGAACGGGAATATCGCGGGTGCCTTGGTCTATGGCCTAGACATTACCGAGCTTGTTGAGATGGAGCAGTTCAAGAGGGATGCTTATGCCCAGATCGAGAAGAACATCGAACAGTTCGCCATCCTGGGAGACCACCTTCGCAACCCGCTCACCGCCATCATCGGCCTCTCGGATTTGCTTGAAGACCAGAAGACTGCAGGAAAGATCCACACCCTGGCAACCGAGATCGACGATATCATAACAAGGATCGATAAGGGATGGATTGAATCGGAGAAGGTCCGCACCATCATCAGGAAATACTATGACATCGGTGCAACCGGTACCCGGGAGCTGGTTGCGCGGGCAATCCATGAACACTACCTGGAAAACGAAGGAAAAGCAGGCCAGACCCCCGAGACGAACTCCTCCATGGTTCCTTGGAACGAGCTGCCCAACCGGCTGAAGGATTCGAATATCCGTCAGGCCGAGAATATCTGGAAGATGCTCCACCGCATCCACTGTACCATCGCGCTCTCTTCAGGGGATAAAGAGCCGCTCTTTGCCTTCTCGGATAATGAGGTGGAACTCCTTGCCGAGATGGAACACGAGCGGTGGATCGACGAGCGGGTGAAGAAAGGCTGGGTCTACGTAGGGAATAGGGACGACATGCAGAAGATCCATGACTGCATCCTCCCCTGGGCCAATCTTTCAGACGCGCAGAGAATGAAGGACCGGAACGCTGTCAGGGCGCTGCCGGCAATCCTTGCAAAGGTATACCTGAAGATTGTCCGCGTGTAACGGCAACACTAATCATCATATAGTCCTGATAAAAATCCATAGAGGGAGGGCAGGATCTCTACGCGATCCTGACAGGCACATGACAGACGATCCACTCCAGAAGAGTTCCGGCCATCATGACGTTTTTATCAGTTATGCGCAGGAGGACAAGATCATTGCCGATGCCGTATGTGCACGATTAGAATCGCGGAATATCCGGTGCTGGATCGCCCCGCGGGATATCAATCCCGGTAAGAACTTTCCTGAAGCCATCATCGAGGGTATTGAAGAAGGAAAAGTGCTTGTTGTCATTTTTTCCTCGTCGGCGAACAAGTCTCCCCATGTGACAAGGGAGCTGACCCATGCCGTGAACAAGGGGCGCATCATCATCCCGTTCCGTATCGAGGATGTCACTCCCTCGAAGTCCATGGAATATCTTATCGGTGTACCGCACTGGCTCGATGCCGTCACACCCCCTATGGAACAACATATCGACCGTCTTGTCGGGACTGTGGAGCACATCATCGGCAAAAGAACTGTGACAGCTGTTCCTCCGATACCTGCAGAAGCAGCTGCATCCCCACCGGTGCCGAAGCTCGTACCTCAAGAAATCCCTGACGAATCCTCCCCGGGGCAGATGCCTAAAACAACTCCTGTTATTCCGACCCCGAAAGAGGAGGCAAAAGAAGCCGCCGGCAGCCGACCCTCATCAGGAGTTCCCGTGTGGAATACGAAAGTACTTGCCGCTGCAGGCATTGGTCTCGTTGTGGTTATCCTTCTTTCAGTTATGATGCTGACAGGGATCTTCAACCCGCCCACAGGCCTGAATGCTTCCGGCGCAGCCGGCACTTCATCAGCAATTGACTACCGGAGTTCGGATGCCTTGGTGAATACGGTAGTGCTGACCGTGGAACCAACGCAGACCCTTGCAAAAGACACGGAGCTGTACATCGATGCGAACAAGGACAACAGCAATGCCATGGTGACCGTGACATTCAATGGGGGGCCAGGGATGGGGCTTATAAAAGACAACCAGGTTATCCTGACGCGGTCAGACGGGACAGAGACCGGGGGAAAACTCAATTTCAACCAGCGGCTCTCAGAGGTAAAACTGCAGGGCACCCGGGGGACAGACCGTATCCGGGTGATTGTCACCCTCTATTCCGGATCAGAAAAAACAATTGTTGATAAACTATTGTATTACCGGACTTATCGCTCGATGTAAGACCTCAACAGGCAGGATCAGTCCACCCAATCAAGCAGGTGGCGGGACTTCCCTTCAGCCTCCCGTGCAATGACCTTCCGTTTCACGCTCTTTTCGGATCCTGCAGCAGGGATAGCAACCTGCTCATATTTACCATAGTCCATATACCCGTCCTCACCAGAATCGGCAATCTCCTGGAGAGAGAAAGGTCCCGGATCATGACCGCTTTCCGGCAGGTGTGGTTCTTCATGGATGAGTGGATCCTCCATCTGCATTGCCGGCACTGCAGGAACCGGCTCAGCAGAAAGGACCGGGGGGGCGTTCATCAGGATTGGCGATGGGGAGGGGACTGCTGGTGGATTCTTGTGGAAATTATTCTTCAGGAGAAGGAAATCAACAAAATCTTCCACTTCCATCCGTTGCTCCGGCGTCAGCCGTGCCATCCTGCTCTCGAGTGGTTCCATGCCTGTCTTCCCGCCTGCACTCTCTGAAGAAATGTCTCTTGCGCCTTGTATATAAGGAAACTGCGATAAGCCCGCGGAATGCTGCCTGAAAAAAGAGTTATTCCCAGCGGTGCTGGTAGCCCCGCTTTTCCAGAGGGATACCGTCAACCGTGACGGCCTTTTTCTCGGTGACCGTGCCGATTACAGTAGCGGCTACATCATCCACCGGGAACCGGTCCGGTGCGA
>Ga0302250_1002534_pt1 | contig 11084 bp, 10 predicted proteins | sample AAG_RA_Asp_MG_FD_193536 | JGI IMG/M metagenome (GOLD analysis project Ga0302250, IMG submission 193536) | Enriched activated sludge microbial communities from anaerobic digester in WTTP, New Holstein, Wisconsin, United States - AAG_RA_Asp | ecosystem: Engineered > Bioreactor > Anaerobic >... | reverse complement strand
CAATTGAAGAAACTCCTTGCAGTATTGGCGACGGAACTTGCTTAAACGAGCTTGTTCCTAACCATATCCAATCCTTTCCTCTTGATTTCAACAACACCCGATATCAGTATTCTTCAGACGGAACTAGCTACACGCTCACTGGAAACCTAACCAATGAACGAGTCTTGACTTATGACTCTGAAACCGGATTCAGCGAATCAGACGCTGAACAAGGATTGCCTGGATATGCCAAAAGACAGCCCATTACCATCAATTCCGCTTCTGCTTTAACTGATTATCAAGTTAAACTAACCGTGGCTTATGATACTGACATGCAACCTGACTTTGACGATCTCCGCTTTACTTCGTCGGACGGAATCACAGAACTAAGCTATTGGCTAGAATCAAAAACAGATTCCACCACTGCCACGATCTGGGTTAAAATCCCAAGCCTTGCTTCTGGAGACAACACCATTTACATGTATTATGTCAATGCTTCCGCTACCACTGCTTCTAATGGAGATAATACCTTTGAGTTCTTTGATCATTTTGATACTCTTCCCAGCACAACCAAATGGGATATTGTAGGGACACCTGCTCAGGGGAGTTCAGTGGTGAGTATTGGGGGAACTACTGGAAGCGGGTATAAGCGTATTCAATCAAAGGCTACTTTTGGAACAAATACTGCAATTCGTGTTTTGGGAATTGTTTCTGATAAATATCTTTAAGCGACGCAGAAGGGTTTGGATATGATACGGGAAGCCTTAACACAATAGCAATGTTTTTGTGTGGATATCCTACAGCTAATACGCTCAATGCCTATACATATAGTGCATCTAATTATGAAGGGGTAAACTTAGGGACGAGTGATAGCAATAAATGGTTTGTGTGGGATATTATGAGAAACAGCACAACCAATGTTATTTTTAAAAAAGATGGAAATATTGTTGCCACAAACTCTACACACATTCCACCACTTAATTCGGAGGTAGGAATTGTGTCTTATAGGGACGATAGATGGGCAAGTGCGGATTGGATTCTTGTTCGAAAATATATTTTTGTTGAGCCGGTTCCGTCTTTTGGCGCCGAACAAAGCAATTAAAATTAAAAAAAACGCCTTTAAGGCGTTTTTTAAATTAAAGACTAGCTTATTTTTTTGGTTTGATGAATTTTATATATCCCAAAATAAAAGCAATAACAATTCCAATTGTTACTATTAAAAATCTAAATTGAGAATTTTCAGTCATTACCCCTCGAATTACGCTGTACATAATAGTAAGCACTCCGCCCAAAAGAATTCCATCGGCCATTATTTCTATTTTATTTAAAAGAGTAAGACTAATTATTAAAATAACAATAGAAGCTAACAATGATATAATGGAAACGTTTTGACTGTAAGATTTTAATTCTTGTTCGTATTTTCTTTGGTTTTGTTCAAAATCCATTCTTATTTTTTCTTGTTCTGCTGTTTCATCAGCTGGTCCTATTTTTTGTAGCTCGATTGGATATTCAGGAGATTGAGGGGATGGATAAAATGCATCAATGCCTAAACCAACAAATAAAACAACAAGTAGCGCCAAGAAAATTGTATAAATTGATTTTATTACCATATTTTTTATTTATTTATTATAAATATATTTTAACATAAAAATACGCATTATAAAATTTTAATTGTTTAAAAATAACAAATCAGCTGTTTTGCTGGAAACAGGCTTATTTTCCTTTATGTTATTTAGATTTTTTGAAGTCCAAACTAAGAAAAATAAAATTTGAATTATTTATTTTCCAAAGATTTTAAAATTAAAGGAACAAGATCCTTTTTTCGAGACATCATTTTTTCTAGATAAACGGAATTATCAATTATTTCTTTATCAAAGGTTTTTTCCAAACAGTTTGCATTTGAGCTCATCAAAAGCTTTGATCCCTCGTTGATAATATCGGTAAGCATTAAAATTATAAAATTCAAACCTTCTTTTTCAGCGATTTCGTTAATTTTTTTTAAAAGATCGGCTTTTATTTTTTCCGCTTCGGAGAGATCAACGGTTTCAATCTGCCCGATTCCGAATTTTTTGTCATTGGCTTCAAAAATTTTAAAATCGGAATAAATTATTTGTTCAGGAGTTAATCCATCTAAGCTGGATTTTTTCTTCTTCATTTCAATTCCGAATTTTTGCAAATCTTCTATTCCAGCAATTTTATTTAATCTATTAGCTAATTCAATATCAGTAGTTGTAGCTGTATTTGATTTGAAAACAACAGTATCTGATAAAATTGCAGAAATAAGGACCCCTGCTAAAGGCTTGGTTATTTCAAAATCTTGATCATTAAAAATTTTTTGAGCAATAATCGTGGCAGTAGAGCCAAAAGGCTTTGTTTCAAAATTTATTGGTTCGTTTACAGAAAATCCTATTTTATGATGATCAATTACTTCGATTATTCTGGCCTCTTCAATTCCTTCTGGGCTCTGGATTTTTTCATTGTGATCAACCAAAATAACTTGTTTTTCTTTTAATGAATCAAGATTAATTGGATTTTCAAATCCAAAATAATCAAGGATATATTTTGTTTCTGGATTTAAATCTCCAAATCTAGCTGGAATAGCTTCAAATCCTTTTGTTTTTAAATATTCAGCATAAGCAATGGCCGAACAAATCGTGTCTGTATCCGGGGACTTATGCCCAATAACATAAATAGTTTTTTCCATATTTTTTAATTATTAATTTTTTTTATCTTATAATAGAAAAACAAGATTGTAAATAAAATATTTGAATAGGCTTTTGGTTTTTTTAAAAGATTGATATAATTATGGCGGATTAAAGCATTAAACCTATCAAAATTAATGAAAAATTTTTTACCATATCAAGAACAATTAAACAGAATCAAACGCTTAGAGCAAGACATTAAACGTTTTTCAGTAGCCACAGAAGATAATTTTGAAAGCACTATCGATGCTTTTACTTCGTTTTTTATCCAATGCTATCACTTAAAAGATTGGCTAATTGAAAGCCGTTATAATCGAAGAGATGTAAATCTTTTTATTGATAATAGCGTTCCTTTATCCCTTTGCCGAGATATTGCCAACAAGCAGAAGCACAAAAAGATAGACCAATATGAACCGAAAAATCATTTAAGTGAAAAAAGGGGGGTTTCGGGTTCGATTACTAAATATTTCGATCCTTTTCGAAAAGAAAATCGTTTTGGGATAGATGTTCAAGAATTTGGAACACTAATCGATGTTATTGATTTAGCAGAGAAATGCCTGGAAGAGTGGGAAAAATTTTTATATATTTATTCTATTTGATGTTTTTAAAAATTATCGCTAAAATCCATATTTTTTGTTAAAATAAAGATATGAAAAAAATAATAATAATTTTAATTATTTTATTTGTAATTATTGGAGGCTGGTTTTATTTTGAATTAGTTGTTAATCGGGCCAAAACAATCGAGCCGGTTTTTTGTACTATGGATGCCAAGATTTGTTCTGATGGTTCGGCAGTAGGGAGAATTCCGCCAAAATGCGAGTTTGCCCCTTGTTTGAAAGAAGATTTATTAATTATTGATTCTTTGTTGGCCAATCAAGTTATTAAAAGCCCGTTAACAATTACTGGATCGGCTCGAGGTAGTTGGTATTTTGAAGCAACTTTTCCAGTTTTGATTTTAGATGAACAAGGAAATGTTTTAGCTGAGCACTACGCCCAAGCTAAAAGTGATTGGATGACTAATGATTTTGTGCCCTTTGAAGCAGTTTTAAACTTTAAAACACCAACAACAGAAAAAGGAATAATTGTTTTAAAAAAATCAAATCCATCTGGATTAATAGAAAATGATGACGAATTAAGAATTCCGGTTTTATTTTCCGAGGAAACAAGAGAGATAAATCTTTATTATTATAATTCTGATCTTGATAAAGATGAATCGGGAAATATTAAATGTAGCCGAGACGGATTGGTGGCGATAAAAAGAAAAATACCAAAAACTTTAACTCCGATTCAAGACTCCATTAATCTTTTGATTTCTGGAAAAATAACAGAACAGGAAAAAAGTCAGGGAATTAGCACAGAATATCCTTTAGCAGGTTTTTCTTTAAAAGGAGCTTCTTTAAAAAATAAAATTTTAACTTTGGAATTTGACGATCCAAATGCAAAAACAAGCGGAGGATCTTGTCGATCAGGAATTCTTTGGTTTCAAATAGAAGCAACAGCCAAGCAGTTTCCAGAAGTTGAACAAGTTCGTTTTTTACCAGAATATATTTTTCAACCTTAAAAAATTAAATTGAATTTTAAAAATAAAATCATTTAATGAATAAACCAATCGACTTTGATTCCAAAAAAAAGGTATCGATATGGGTATATGTTATTATTCCAGGAATAGCGATTTTATTAATGGTTGTTTTTTTAAATATTATTTTTTATCGTTTAGAAAGAAAATCTTTTGAAAATGCTTTTAAAAACGAAGCTAAAGTGATGACAACTTTGATTTCAAGAAGATTGCAAAATTCTTTTTCTGCCAATGAGGATACGAAAGCATTTTTTTTGAGTAGTGAAAAAATTGCGGAAAATGAATTTAACAGATTTGTCCAGACAGCTATTGAAGTTCGAAAACCATTGGGAATTTTTTTGACCATGGAATGGATTGATGAAAATAATATTCTTCGTTTCGTTTATCCTAGCGACAGCGATAATTCTAAAATAGTAGTTTATGATTATAATAAATATTTAAATCGTTTAAGTCCTGTTCTAAAAGCAAAAGAAACAAAACTGCCGGTCGTAACCGAGCCAATTGTGCTTGGGCGAGGATATCCAGCAATTTTATTATATTCTCCAATTTATAACCAAGAAGAATATCAAGGTGTCGTTGCTAGTGTAATCAGGCTTTCTGATCTTTTTAAGCCCCTAAGCGGTATGAATCAAATGACTGGATATTTGAAAACAGATAACCTTTTTGTTCCTTTTAATGAAGAAGTAATTTATAACTCAAGCGGGGAGAGAATTATTAATCTTCAAGAAGAAAAAATCAAAGATTTAAAATCAAATAAATATTTATCTTTGCCTTCCGAAACAGAATCAAGAGAAACAATAATTTTTGCAGATAAAAAATGGGAAATTGTTGTTTATCCAAATTATTTTTCTAAACTTAACGAAAGAGCATTGTTTTATAATTTAATATCAATAGCAGCTGCGGGATTAATGATGCTTCTTTTGGCAGTTATTTATATCAGGCAAAAGCAGCTTTTAAAAGAAAAGTCTTTAGTGGAAGCTTTATTTTTAGGAGTGGGAGAAGGTTTGGTTGCTTGCGATAAAAATGAAACTATAATATATAGCAATGATTTGGCTTCTGATTTGATAGGATATTCAAAAAAAGAACTATTTGGTAAAAAATATAGTGATTATTTTAAAATGGTTGATTCTAAGGGAAAGTTGATTGCTCGAGAAAAAAGGCTTTTTATAAAAGCGATTTTAAATAAAAAAATTATTCCTATTTCTTTAATAGATAATAATTTTTTATTAAAAAAAGACGGAACAAAATTTTCTTTTGCCGGCACAATTTCACCAATCATTGTTGATGAAAAAGTTGAGGGCATAATTGTTATTTTTCGAAATGCTAATAAAGAAAAAGAAATAGATAGAATGAAAACAGAATTTTTGTCTTTAGCTACACATCAGCTTTTAACCCCGGTTTCGTCTATTAAATGGATGGCTGAACTTTTGTTGGAAGATAAAGAGTTAAAAGAAAAACAAAAAAGCCACGTTTCTGATATTTATGTTTCAGTAGAAAGGATGAGAAGTTTGATAAAATCTTTATTAAATATTTCTCGAATTGAATCGGGACGGATTATGGTTGAACCAAAGCCAACAGATTTAAAAGATTTAGTTTCCGAACTAATTAATGAATTAAAAAATAAAATCGAAGAGAAAAAACATATAATAAAATTAAAAATAGATCCTCGATTGAAAAAAGTAAATATTGATTCACGCTTAATTAGAGAGGTTTATAAAAATTATTTAACCAACGCGATTAAATACACTCCAGAAAAAGGGAAAATTTTAATAGAAATAAAAATTGATAAAAATAAAATTATTTCCAAAGTTATTGATAATGGATACGGTATTCCTAAAGCAGAACAAGCAAAAATTTTTCAAAAATTTTATCGAGCAACAAATATAATTGATATTGAAAACGATGGAAATGGGCTTGGGCTTTATTTGGTTAAACAAATTGTTGAGGTTTCGGGAGGAAAAACAGGGTTTGAAAGCGAAGCTAATAAGGGATCTGTTTTTTGGTTTACTTTGCCACTAAAGGGGAGTAAGATAAAAAAAGGCGAGATAAGCGTTAATTAATTTTTATGAAAAAACAACGAAAAGGATTTACGCTTTTAGAGGTGTTGTTGGTTGTGGCAGCAATTGCTATTTTGGCGGGAATTGTTATTTTAGCTATAAACCCGACTAAACAATTAATAGAAGTAAGAAACTCTCAAAGAATATCGGATTTAAATACTCTTGATAAAGCAATTACCTCTTATCAGATAGATAATAAGGGTTTGTTGCCAGTTGATTTTCCAACATCTTTGACTGAAATTTGTAATACTGACAGTAAAATTCCAAGCGAAGTTTTGCCCGGAGAATGCGACGGTTATTATGATCTTTCTTTTTTAGTCCCTGTTTATTTAGTGGCAATTCCAAGCGATCCCGGTTTATCAGCTTTTTATTTTTTAGAACAGGTATATGCAGCTGGAGGAGCGGGCTATCAAATAATGTTTAATAAAACTAGAATTGCGCTTGTATCAACAAACGAAAAGGGAGGGCATATTTTTTTAAATATTACTGAGCAAGAATTTGCAGAACAAAATCAAGAAGAAGAAGAGGAGGAATTTTTGTGCGGAGATAATTTGGAATATCAGGGAGAAATTTATCCAACCGTGGAAATTGGTGATCAGTGTTGGTTCCAAAAAAATTTAAACGTTTCTAATTATAGAAATAATGATCCAATTGTTCAGGCTGAAAATAATTGGCATGAATGGAATAATCTTGTGGGAAAATGGTGCTATTTGAATAATAACAGTAGTAATGAAATTTTTGGAAAACTTTATAATTGGTATGCCATAACCGATTCACGAGGAATTTGCCCGGAAGGTTGGCATATTCCCTCTGATAGTGAATGGACTATTTTGGCAAATTTTTTAGAAACAGATCCTGGATTAAAATTAAAATCAAGCAGTTCAGATGTTCCGCCTTGGGATGGTAGTAATAGTTCCGGATTTTCAGCTCTTCCGGGCGGAATCAGATGGTCCGGAGGAACATTTTCCAGCTATGGCACTACTTATCTTTGGTCTTCTGAATTAATCGAAGACCCTGTTTTTACGAGGCAGCTTTCTTCTTGGGACAACACTTTAATCAATCAAACTAATGGCCGATCCGAAGGTCTTTCTGCTCGCTGCTTGAAAGATTAATTTTTAAATTATTGACACGATCCATTTATTCAAGTACCTTTTATTGAAGAAGCGTGGTCGGGTTTCTGAATAAAAATAATTATAAATAAAAATGATTGGAACAATTAAAACATTAATTGAAAAAGGATTTGGATTTATTTCTTGCGAAGGAGAAGAAAAAGATATTTTTTTCCACGCTCATGATTTAAAAAACATTACCTTTAATGAATTAAAGGTTGGCGATAAGCTTAATTTTGAAATTATAGATGGAGAAAAAGGGCCAAGCGCCAAAGAAATAGAAAAAATTTAATCAATTTGCCGGCTATTTTAGCCGGTTTTTTGTTTGTTGAAAAATAAGAGTAGTGTTATAATATTTATTATAAATATAATAATTAAATATATGGCTAAGGGAAATAATTCTCGAAGAAAAGAAGCAAAAAAGCCCAAAAAGGCAAAAAAATAATTTTTTAAAAAAATAACAAAAGAAAATATTCTTTATGTTATTTTTTTATATTTATGGAAATAAAATCAGCTAAATTTATCAAAGGCGTAATTGGAACAGACGAAATTTTTAAAAATAAAATTCCTCAAATTGCTTTTATCGGCCGATCGAATGCTGGCAAGTCTAGCGTAATTAATGTTTTGGCAAATAGAAAAGATTTGGCTAAAACAAGCGCTGTTCCTGGGTTTACTCAGCAAATCAATTTATTTTTAATAAACGATTTTTTTTATTTGGTTGATTTGCCTGGATACGGATATGCCAAAGTTCCATTAAAGAAAAAAGAAAAAATTCAATCTTTAATCAATTGGTATTTTTTTAATTCTGATTGCGAGCAGCAAAAAGTGTTTTTAATAATCGATGCCGAAGTAGGGCTGACTAGAAGCGATTTAGAAATGATTTTTAGCCTGGAAGATTATGGGAAAAGTTTAGTTATTATTGCCAACAAAATAGACAAAATTAAAAAATCTAAATACGAAGAGCAGTTTGAAAAAATTAAAGAATTGGCCGGGGGCCATAAAATAATACCTTTTTCTGCAAAAGAAAAAATAGGAATCAATGAATTATTAGCAGAAATTGAGACAAGTATTTAATATATGAAATTGACTAAAATTAATTTTTATGTTATTTTTTAAAAGCTGTTTTGTAAAAACAGACAGGAGAAAAAACAATGAAAGGTAAATTACTGCTTGTTGTTGCACTTCTTGCCATTTTTCTTCTTTTTGCCGGCTGTACTAATCAGGGCCCAAAAGAAGAAAAAGTGGTTGTTGTCTCTGGTCATCCGGAATGGAAACCGGTAATGTGGAAGCAGGAAGAAAAAATAGTCGGAATCGGGCCCGAAGTTGTTGAAAAAGTTTTTTCAGAGCTTGGGTTTAAAGTTGATTCCCGATATGTTGGGCCTTGGGATATGGTTCAGCTAAAAGCAAAAGAAGGAGAAGTTGATGCTATCGTTGCTTTGTATAAAACCAAAGAACGAGAAGAGTATCTTTCCTATTCCGTGCCCTATACCGTTGACCCCATTGAGGTTTTTACCAAAAAGGGCAATGAATTTTCTCTTCAGGGGCCAGAAAGCTTGTTTGGCAAAAAAGGTCTTGCCACAATCGGCGACAGTTATGGCCAAGAAATTGATGATTTGATTTTGGATGGAAAGCTCCAAATCACAAGAGTAGATAGTCCGGAACAAGCTTTTGCTCTTTTAGAAAAAGGGGAAGGAGAATATTTCCTTTATAGCCTTTATTCGGGAAAAAGAGTGATTGCTGAGAACAATCTAACCGACATCTACGAATCAGGGGTTATTTCCCACGAGAACTTTTATATCGGCATATCAAAAAAATCGCCGATTGCAGAACTTCTTCCTGAAATAAATTCTATCTTGGATAAATACAACCGAGATGGGACAATTCAGGGAATTGTTCAAAAATATTAATTTTTTAAAAAAGCTGAAAAACACAGCTTTTTAATTTTGTAAATTTTTATTCTCCTTGGTATAATATCTTCAAGAAAAAAAACAATCTTAAACAAATGAAATCCAAGCGTCTTATTGCTTTTACTCTAATTGAGCTCTTAGTAGTTATTGCTATTGTTGGCGTGCTCTCGGCATTTGTTTTCATTTCTTTGAATTCAGCTGCTAATGCGGCTAATGACGCTCGACAGAAAGCAGACGTGGCCACGATTAAGAATGCTTTAATCCAATACACTGTTCAAGGCGGAACTTTACCTGAAGGAGATTGTAACTTTGGTATTGAAACCAGTTCTTGCGATGATCTTTTAGGCGAACTCCTTAGTCCGTATCTAGCAGTCTTTCCCTCTGATCCCAAATCAGGCTCTTTCTATACTTATTCTTCTTTGGGAAACAATGAATTTACTATTGAATCAGTTCTTTCTGATACTTATGCTTATGGCTATGACAGCACGGCTGGTTTTTACTACGAAGCTCCTTCTGATGGGAATTGTGGTTCAGCTCATGGCTCTTCTTTTTATGAAATTCCTACCCAAAACCTTTGTTTAACTGGAACAAATACCGAAGTCTCTGGCTCTGGCCCCTGGACCTGGGACTGCTTAGGTATCAATGGTGGAACCGGAGCTTCTTGTAGTGCGGGAATCGTTATTAATGGAGAATGTCCTACTGACTCTAATTCTTACAATGCTCCTACTGCTACATGCGTAGCCGGCAATCCCTCATCTATATCAGGAGAGGGTCCTTGGACCTGGACTTGTGATGGTATTAATGGTGGGGTGGCCAGCACTTGTACTGTTAATAAATCAGTGGATGGAGTGTGTGGTACTGCTAATAGGGAATTCTACAGCACTGTCACTAGCTACGGTTCGAAAACTTTCTGCACCATTGGTTCTCCTTCTCCATCTTCTCCATCATTTCCAACGTCAGGTAGTCCTGTCTCGTGGACTTGTAACGGATCTAATGGAGGAATCTCTCCTACGTGTACCGCTAGCAAATCTGCTTCTGCATGTATATCTGCTGGAGGATTGACCTGCACGGAAACAGTAGATGGGGATTATACGATTAATAAATATACTACTGATGTCGGAACAGTAACGGGTGTTTCTACTTGGACACCTCCTCAAAACGTTTCAGAAATTGAATATCTTGTTGTCGCTGGAGGAGGTAGTGGTGATGGGTACTGGGCAGGAGGTGGTGGCGGTGGGGGGGTCCTGACAAATTTAGGCGGGACAAAGCTTCTTACTAGTAATGAACTTAGTATAACTGTTGGTGCCGGTGGAGATAATTCTAATGGAGCGAATAGTATTCTATCTAATGGATCAACAACGATAACTGCTATAGGGGGAGGAAGGGGCTCTAGTGGGGGATGGAATACTTTGACCAGACAAGCTAGTTCTGGTGGGTCTGGGGGTGGAGGATTCTCTTATTATTATGGATACTCTAATGGTGCAGCTGGTACTTCTGGTCAGGGTTATGCAGGAGGGAATGGAGTTACTACTACTGGAAATTATGTCTCAGCTGGCGGTGGAGGTGCTGGAGGAGTTGGTGGTAACGCTATTCAATCTCCTAGGACTCCTGGAAATGGTGGAATCGGTAAGCAGAATTCAATAACGGGAACATCTGTCTATTACGGCGGCGGCGGCGGAGGAGGGGTTCTTGTTAACCCTAACGCTGCTATTACTTCGATAGTAACTTCAACTGGAGGATTAGGCGGCGGAGAG
>Ga0302250_1002533_pt1 | contig 11086 bp, 9 predicted proteins | sample AAG_RA_Asp_MG_FD_193536 | JGI IMG/M metagenome (GOLD analysis project Ga0302250, IMG submission 193536) | Enriched activated sludge microbial communities from anaerobic digester in WTTP, New Holstein, Wisconsin, United States - AAG_RA_Asp | ecosystem: Engineered > Bioreactor > Anaerobic >... | reverse complement strand
GATGACCCTGCATTCGATGTTGGCGAGGCATTCCTGTATTAAGGGCGCTTTGACCATCTTGCCTTTTACGGGGGTGAGCTTGAACTTGGTGAATTTGTCCGTATCGGAGCCGGAGCATGTTCCTATCCCGATGACCTTGTCGAGCATGTCGACGGTGGGGACCGCGATAACACACTCCTTCGTTTTCCTAAGGGCTCTGAAGGAATAGTTCCATTCCCCCGTCGTCATGGCAAAGACCGGTGTGAAGTCCATGACCATTGTCCATGAGATCGTCATGATGTTGTCCTTCTTTCCATCATTCGTCGTAACAAGGACAACCGGGCCCGGTTCCAGCAGCATAAAGGCTCTACTAATCTCCAATTGCTCCACGAGAACACCCCCCTGTTTTTATGAACACTATACACATTAGCTCAAAGCTGACAAGCCATGCTTTGATCTTTCCGGCTTTTTCCGTCAACCTCCACCGCTTTTGCAGTCGAACCTTCGGGGCGGGCGCTCTAAACTATGCTACCGTCAATTTGAGTGTGAGTCTAGCGGTCTGCCATCCTGCCTCAATCCTGGCGATGTCAGGCCCTGGTTTGCCAAAACATTCAGATGTGCCCCAACCCCGGGGATGTCGTTCCAGTCCCCCAATTTTTCCTGGATTCCGGCCTTCGCCGGAATGACAATAAAAGAAATGAGGCGAAAAGAAAACTACCCTCGAACCGTCTTCCAGCTTCTTACATCCAGGCGATAAAATCCGCCTTCATTGCCTTTCCCATCCAAACGGTTCCAACGGTCTCTATTGCCTTTCCCGTTCCAACGGTTCCAACGGCCCTAACGGTTCAAACGGTCTGTTACGGCGGACACTTCGCGCAGATCGACCTGAACTGCATCGTGCTGAGGTACCGGTCTCCGCGGTCGGGGAAGAGGACGACTATGGTCCCGTGGTCGATCATCTTCGCGAGGCGCATGGCGACGGCCGCGGCGGCGCCGCTGGAGGTGCCGACGAATATCCCTTCCTTCTGGGCGAGCAGGCTTGTCATTTCGAAGGCCTCGCCGTCCTCCACCATCTCCTTGAGGTCAAGGTCGCCCGGATGATAGATGCCGGGCACCATTGATTCGCGCATGTTCTTTAGGCCCTGGATGGTGTGGCCCATGACGGGCTCGACGCCGACTATCTTGACCTCAGGTTTGACGGATTTGAGATAGCCGCCTGTCCCCATGAGGGTGCCCGTCGTTCCCATGCCGGCTACGAAGTAGTCGATCTCCCCGTTTGTCTGGCGGAAGATCTCGGGGCCGGTTGTCTCAAAGTGGGCCAGGACGTTGTCGGGGTTCTCGTACTGATTAGGCATGTAGTACTTCTTCGGCTCGTCGTGCAGGAACGTGTGGGCCTGGCGGATGGCGCCGTCAATGTTCTCCTTGGCGGGCGTGAGGAAGACGTTCGAGCCGAGGCCCTGGAGGATGAGCCGACGTTCCGTGCTCACGCAGGCGGGCATGCACAGCTCGACGCGGTAGCCCTTCGCCGCTCCTATCATGGCGATGGCGATGCCCGTGTTGCCCGAGGTGGGTTCGAGGATCGTCTTGTCCTTCGTGAGCTCGCCCCTTTCCTCGGCCTTGGTTATCATGTACAGGGCGGGGCGGTCCTTGACGGACCCGCCGGGGTTGCAGCCCTCAAGCTTGCAGAGTATTTTGACGTTGGGATTGGGGTTGATGTTGGTCAGTTCCACGAGTGGAGTGTTGCCGATTGCGGAGAGAATGTTCATCTATCGTTGACCTCTCATAACACTTGGTATCTATGAGAGATTCTAACAGAACGGGAGGCCGCAGACAAGAGAAATCAGGGACGTGGGCCGCCGCGATGCCGGCGCACGTCCCGGACGGGGGCATCACTTGACCGTGGGGCTGCACACCGCGTTGGGGAATAAGTGGAGCTGGCATGCTCCCACCTTGATCTTGAATTCGTTGAGAAGGTCTCCCATGTCCCCGTAGGAGACGCCTTCCGCGTCCGCGAGCTTCATCGCCTGTTCGCAGGATATCTTGCCGTCGGCACCGATGCGGGCCTTCACTTTTTCCAGTATCGCCTGCTTGTCCATCCTCTGTCCTCCTTAATATTGTGTGTCGGGTTGAAGTCGCAAGGCTCTCCCTGCAGAGATCTCCGGACCCCGGATCAAGTCCGGGATGACGGCTGGAGGGAGCCCTCATTTCACCGCTATTTCCCTTCCGAACTGAACCGCCTGTGCCAGCTCGTCATCCCCGGGCTGCCACATTGTCCGCAAGCCCTCATGGACGACCTCGAACCCGGCCTTTCCGAGGGCCTCGTTCAGTATCTTCACCGACTCTCCGCTCCAGCCGTAGCAGCCGAAGGCCGCCGCCCTCTTGTTTCTGAACTTTAGTCCGGCGACCATCTCGATCAATGCCGCCATCGCGTTGAGGATGCCCCTGTTGATGGTCGGCGAGCCGAGGAGGATGGCCTTCGATCTGAATATCTCCGTGACTACGTCGTTGATGTCGCTCCGGGCTATGTTGCAGAGCTTCACCGTCACCTTGTCGTCTTTCTCCTTTATGCCCTTCGCTATGGCCTCGGCGAGCCTGCGCGTGCCGTTCCACATGGTGTCGTAGATGAGGGTGATCTGGTCCTCCTGGTAGCCGTCCGCCCACTCGAGGTATTTGTGGACGATCTGCAGAGGGTTGTCGCGCCAGATGACGCCGTGGCTCGGGCAGATGGCGTTGACGGGAAGCCCCAGGCCCACAACCTCGTTTATCTTCTTCGTTACGAGGGGAGAAAAAGGGGTGAGGATGTTGGCGTAGTACTTGACGGCCTCCTCGAAGAGCTCCGACTGCACGACGAGGTCGTTGAAGATGTGCTCGCTGGCGATGTGTTGTCCGAAGGCGTCATTGGAGAAGAGGATGGCGTCGCCCGTGAGGTATTCCATCATCGTGTCCGGCCAGTGGAGCATGGGTGCCTCGATAAAGACAAGCTCTTTCCTGCCGAGACTCAGCTTGTCCCCCGTCTTCACCACCTGAAAGTTCCAGTCCTGGTGGTAGTGGCCTTTGAGCGATTTCACCCCGTTCGCCGTGCAGTAGACGGGTTTGTCCGGTATGTGCCGCATGAGCTCCGGCATGGCGCCCGAATGGTCCATCTCGGCATGGTTGGCGATGACGAAATCTATGGAGCGAAGATCGATCTCCTTTGCCAGATTGTCGACGAACTCACCGGCGAAGGGCATCCACACCGTGTCGATGAGGGCCGTCTTCTCGTCGCGCACGAGGTAGGAGTTATAAGAAGAACCCCGGTGGGTCGAATACTCCTCTCCATGGAACTTTCGAAGCTCCCAGTCTATCTTGCCCACCCAGTGAACATTCGGAGCTATTTCAAATTTCATCACACCCCTCCTCTCTCACTTTGGTTGCTGTACCTGTGTCCTATTTTACTCCAGATCATCCAGTACGTCACTTGACTTAAGTCAAGAGTCCCAAAAAGACGGTTCTAACGGTTCCAACGGTTTCTTCTAGACCACCGGATGGTTCTTTCTCAGCCATTCCCTGATGCGGGGGCATTCGAGAGGGGCGGTGCTGCAGTAGCCGGTGGATTGCTTCTTCTCGTTGCAGGAGGAGCAGATCTGCCAGTGGCCGCAGTTGATGCCGGTAAGGAGGGACGAGTCGCATTCGAGGCACCACAGGTAACCGCAGACGAGGCACAGGCCCACGGTCGCGTCGCCGATGGCGTCTATGGTGGAGCAATCCATCGTGTCCGCTTCGCCACAGTGGGGACAGGAGGAGACCGGCGACCCCCGAAAGTTTCTGTGCGCCCCGCGGTTCTTCTCGACGGCGATAAGGAGCGCGTCCTGAATGTCGTCTGAGAGAAGCTCCCACATTTTCAGGAGAGTACCCGGTATCGCCTTGCCCATGGCTCGAGACTCCTTCTCGGTAGATTTGGAATGGATTACGGAGACTATTGTATCACAAAAGGGACAAGAACCAAATGGGAATACAATAACCAATGACCAAATCCCAATAACCAATGAAAAAGACAATGACCAATTCACCAACAAAAAAATTGAACAAACGGAAGGGCAAGACCGCCTGTCTCACGTTTGGTTATTCATTATTATTAATTAGTTTTTCTGGTTATTGGAATTTGGTCATTGGTCATTATCTTCTCATCCGATTATCGTTTCTTGACCAACGCAGTGACCGCGAAGGTGATGCAGGCGAGGAAGACCGCGGGGACACAGATGACGAGAAGGCCTGTCGAGACCCGGTGATGGTCGCCGATCCAGCCGATGGTTATGGGGGAGAGGGAGGCGATGGCGTAGGACCAGGTGGTGAGCACACCGAGGGCGAGCCCCCGCGCGCGGGCGAAGGTGAGGCCCGTGAAGGTCCAGAGCGACCCCATCACCGCGCAGCCCACAAAACCGGTGAAGAAAGTGATGGAACCCCGGGCGGCGGGGTTGTCGACCTTGAGGATCAGCATGAGGCACAATCCCATGATGATGCCGCCGGTGATGCCTACCTTACGGTACCCCAGTCTGTCGGAGATGTGGCCCATCGTCGGGCGGCCTATGAACTGGCCCACACCCCAGAGGCCTGCCACAAGGCCCGCCATCGACGCCGTCATCCCCACCTCCGTCTTCAGGAAGACGGGGTACCACATGGCGAAACCGAACTCCCCCGATATCTGGAACATCGCGGTGAAACTCACCAGCGCAAGCATGACGAGGCTTGACCGCGTGAGTATCGACGGGTCGAGGAGCTTGCCGCCGGGATGCCTCTCCCGCTTCTCTTCGGGCCATACGATGAGGAGCACAGCGGCGAGGATGATCCCGGCGATGCCTGTCACCATGAAGGGGATGCGCCAGTTCCCGGTAAGGTCGAGGAGCCATCCCGCCAGGGCGGGGCCCGTGAACCAGCCGAATGACGTGCCCGAGGACATGAAGGTGACGTAGAACCCAGGCCTTTCGGGGAAGAGTTCCATCGTGAAGGCGATCATGGGGATGAAGAAAAAACCCTCTATGAGGCCCGTCACGAAACGGAAGAGGAAAAGCTGGCCCGTGGAGTGGGCGAGGCCCGATACGACCGTCATTGCCGAGAGCCCGAACATGCCGAAGAGGACGACGTATCTCCTCCCGAACCGGTCGGAGATGAGGCCGGCGATGATGGGTGTGAGCATGTAGCCCCACAGCGACCCGGCGCCGACGACGCCGAGCGTGGTCTTGTCGGTGACGAAGGCCTCCATGAGGGAGGGGATAAGCGGTCCGAAGATCCACCTCTGGGTGAAGTAGAGCACCATTCCCACCCAGCCGACGAAGAAGAAGAGGTGCTTATGCGACCTTATGGAAGACAGAAGGCACCCTTTTCGTAGATGACTATTTCTCTCCCGTTCGTGAGGCTCGCCGTCACGGTCTTCGCCTCGGTGTTGACAAGGTCCCAGTGAAGCGCGGAGTCGTTAAAGCCGAGCTTCCGTTTCATCTCTGCCGTCAGCCTGGCGGGGTTGCCGCTGAAGGTATCGCTGTAGGACGCCCCGAGAGCGAGATGGCAGTTCCCCTCGGAGCCGCCGAAATTCTCGTCGAAGAGCGTGTCCGCCATGAACCGGTCGATGAGGGAGAAGCGCTTGTCCGTGAGGGAGAATTCCCCGACCCTGGAAGCGCCCCGGTCCATGACTATCTGTTTCTTAAGGAACTCGGCGCCCTTCTTCGCGTCCGCCTCGACGACCTTTCCCTTCCTGAACACGAGACGCACGCCTTCTATGTAATTCCCGCTCCGGAAGGATGGCAGATTCGCGTAGTAGGTGCCCTCCGTGCCGCGCCAGTCAGGCGAGAGGAAGACCTCGAAGCTGGGGATGTTGTGCCCCGAAATGCCTGCCCATTTCCGGCTCTCCCCCGGGGTGAGGACGAGGTCGGTGTTCTTCGAGCTCACCCGAAGATACCGCACCTTGAGACCCGTGAGCCATTTCTTGATGCGCGTTGCCTCGGCATGGACGGTGTCCCATTTCTTCAAGGGGTCTTTTTCGTCGAGAAAGCAAGCCTTGACGATCTGACCGGCATAGGCGGCAACGGACATCTTCGCTTGCTTCGCGAGCCCGGCGGTGGGATAGGTGCACAGCGTCCAGCTGTAGACCCCCTTTTCTTCCCTCTTGTCGAGGATGTCGCGAAAGACCTTTCGGGATATGAGGACCTTGCTTATCCGCATAGGGTCAATGTCCTTGAGGTGGGTGAGGGACTCGGGGGCGCGCAGGTATATCCTCCCGTTGACCTTCTCGTACAGTTCCCTGTCCCCCGGCGGCAGCCAGGCAAGGTGCCGGTCAGTCGCCTTCTCGTAGAAGGAACGCTCCATGAAGGTGGTGAGTCCCATCCGCTGAAGGGGATACATGCCCCGGTCGAGGATCTTCGCATAGAGGACCTCAGCGAGGCATGTAGCCGCGGGGTCGTACTGGAGAAAGATGACGTCTCCCTTCCTGAAACGTCCCTTCCGGGCGGTGGTGAGTCCCCAGAGGAGCACGTCGGCGTACCTGTCGAGTGTGTCGCTGTCAAGCATCTTCCCTTTCCCTCCCGCGTGCCGTCAGTATCCGATAGAGACCGTCGGCGAACCTTTTTCTTGCTCCGGGCCCCCGTTTCTCGTTAACGAGGTCCCGGGCCCGAAACTCAGCGACGAAATCCGCGAGGCCCGGCTCGCCCCGTGCCCACTCGTAGAGTTTCAGGAAATCCTCCAGGGTGGAGAAATCATTTGTTACGGTGTAGAACAGGCCGCACCTCGAACAGATGTGGCCCTTGAGGGCGAACATTGTGACAGGTTTCCCGCCGCCGTCCTCATGCCAGCAGTCCCCCATGGCATGTGTGAGAAAGCGGTCCCTTTCTTCGTTGACGATGTTCCCCGTCGGCACGACGAAGCTGATCTTCATGTGTACTCCCTCTGGACAGTTGTTACGAACCCAAATCCGTTATTCCGAGAATATCTGCGCCGAAAAAACGTAGATCTTCGTCTCCTTGTCCTTCCACGTGTTTTCCGGCAGGCCGGCCTTTGCACAGGTATTCTGCAGGAATTCCTCCCGGCCCCACTTGTACTGGGCGGCCACCTGCGGCAGCAGGAGGCCCGCGTTGCCCCCTTTCACGATATACAGGCCGTGGGTCCCCACCTTGATCTCATCCACCGAAGTGATGAGCTTGAGGGGTGACATCACGGAGATCTCGATGGTTATGTCCTTGAGCTCGCCCTTTGTGACAGGCCGGAACCTCATGTCCCTCGACGATGCCGCGACGGTCATTTCCATGACCGACCTGTACAGGGGCGCCACGGGTTTGATATAGCCGATGCATCCCCTGAGCTGTTTGTGGATTGTGAGTGTCACGAAGACTCCCCTCCTTTCGAGGAGTCCGGGTTCTTTGACATCGATCTCGGGGACGGTCTTCGACGATACGTATTCCTCGAGGGTCTTCCGCGCGATGGCAAGGAGCCGCTTCTTCTCGGCCGCCGCAAGGGGTGAGCCGGCCTTGCCGTCGGGCTGCCAGAAGGCCACGGAACCGTAACCCACCACCCTCATCCTGTCCCCAGCCGTATCCCCTGAGTTCGTGTAGTGAAGGACCTCCGCCTGTGCCCCCATCTTCGACGCGGCCATCATGGAGGCCGCTACCGCCGGCGCGCCGCAGAGCTCGTTCTCTTTCTTCGCCAGCCCCTCAAGGAGGCCCGCCGCGTCGAGGCCCGCCACGAGCCTCAATGTCGATGAGTCCATCCTGACCGCTTCGCTGTAAGGATGGTAATGGGACATGTCGGAGGAGACGACGAGAAGCACCTTGCCCCTGTTTTGCGTCAGGACCGTCACGAGAGCTCCGGAGAGTGCCTCCACGTCCTGTCGTTCAACGGCGCCCGTCAGAAGGGGGACGATCCTGACGCCCTCGAGCGTCCGCTGGAGAAAGGGGAGCTGGACCTCGAGGGAGTGCTCTTCGTCAAAGGCGCCGGGATTGTTCTTCACGGCCCCGCAGAGGGAGGCCATCTTCCTGCCCATGGCAGAGTCGACGGTCACCTTTCCGAGGGGTGTTTCCCAGCTGCCTGACGGGTAGAGGGCTATGCCCTTGAAGGAGCTGCGATGGCTCGAGCCAAGGAGGATGACCGTCGTGATACCCTTTCTCCTGGCGGCGTTGTATGAATAGGCTGCAGTTTTTCCCGAATAGACATACCCCGCGTGAGGGGCGATAACGGCGAAGACCCCCGGGGGCGCGTCGCCCACGCGCTCTGCATCCTTCAGGTACCCGTCCACCATGGTTTGCAGGGATACCTTGTCCGCAGGGTAGAAGGAGCCGGCGAAGACAGGTTTTCTCACCGGGGCTGCGGATTGCGCGAGCGCCCCGCATGCCGCGGGGACAAGAACACAGACGGCAAGCGCCGCCATCAGAAGCCGGGCCGCAAGGCCCTTGTTCGCTCGTGTCTTTCTCATGTCGCCCATATCCCTCCTATCTTTGTCCCGCACGAGGGGCATTTGCCGTTCTTGAGGGTCATGTTGAGGACATTGTACCCCGATCTCTGGATGAGGATCGTTTTGCATTTCGGGCAATAGGTGTTCTCTCCGGGATGGCCCGGGACGTTCCCGATGTAGGCGAACTGGAGTCCCGCTTCGAAGCCTGCATCGCGGGCCCTCTCCAGCGTTTTCACCGATGTGGGCGAGACCCCCGTCAGTTTGTACATGGGGTAGAAGCGGGAGAAGTGGACGGGCACGTCCCGCCCGACCTCCTTCGCAACCCACCGGCACATCTCTCTCACCATCTTCTCGTCATCGTTGTAACCCTCTATGACGAGATTCGTGATCTCCACCCACACGCCGGACCGCTTGAGGGTCTTTATCGTCAGGAGCACGGGCGCGAGCTCGCCTTCGCAGAGCTTACCGTAAAAGTCCTCGGAAAATCCCTTGAGGTCGATGTTGACGGCGTCCATGTACCTGCACAGCGCCTTCAGCGGCTCGGGGTTGATGTAGCCGTTGGAGTGCGCGACGTTAAGGATGCCCCGCCCGCGGGCCGTCTTCGCCGTGTCGAACATGTACTCGTAGAAGTTCGTCGGTTCCGTGTATGTATAGGCGATGCTCCTGCAGTCCTTTCGGACGGCGGCCGAGACGACATCCTGCGGTGACAGTGTGGCATTGGAGGTCTCGAGGGGAGACACCTGGGAGATCTGCCAGTTCTGACAGAACCGGCACCGGAAGTTGCAGCCGGCGCTCGCCACGGAGAAGGAATACGTCCTGGGAAGAACGTGAAAGAACGGTTTCTTTTCGACGGGGTCGATGTGTGCGGCGCAGGGCGAGCCGTAGCCGAGGGAATAGAGCCTGCCGGAGATGTTCTTTCGGGCCCGGCAGAAGCCCGTGGCACCGTCGGGAAGTGTGCAGCTTCGGGGGCACAGGAGGCACTCGACGACCTTGCTCGAGCCCTTCTTCCGGTAGTAGAGCGCTTCGTGGAAGGCAGGCCGGGACTCCTGCCCCAGGACATTCGTTCCTGCGGCAAGGACGAAAGGCGTAAGTGCTGCAACCTTCAGGAAATCTCTTCTTCTCACCGTGGCACCGTCATCGTGGTATACTGCGGAATACCGCCGAATTTCTTGCTATTATACTACTTTCTTTTCCCCGATAACAGAAGAAGAAAGAGCCCGGCAGCCTTGAGGGTGCCGAAAAGCAGGCAACTCATCGTGAGGCCCATGAGGGGAAAGAGGAAGAAGCCCCCGACCATGCCTCCCATGAAACCTCCCGCGAGGTCACCCGCATAGACAGGCCCCACGGACCGCCCGGTATGCTCTCTGTCCTCGCAGAGTTCCACGGCAAGGGGGAATTCCATTCCCGCAAAGAACCCCGGGACAAAGAGGAGGGCAAAGAAGAGAAGACGGCCCGTCATACCTCCCGTGCCATGGCCGGCTAGGGCGAAAAGGACGGGGAGAAGAAGGCAGAAAAACGCCAGCGAAGCCTCGGCGGTCATAAGGGTCTTCGAAGCCCTTGCGGCCGCTGCGCCGCGCCGGGCCGCGGCCATGCTGCCGGCGGCCATGCCGGCCATGAGCATGGTGATGAGTATGCCGATCTCGTGGAAGACGTACCCGTATGCCACCTGGAAGACAAAGACGAGGGACAGTTCGAGGAGCATGACGACGAAGCCCGTCGTGGAGATGACAAAGAGAGCGGGGATCCTCCGATGTTTGTTTCTCAGGAGAAAGGCTCCGGCCGCGAAAAGGCCCAGTGCGGCAAGGAATACGGGGATACCCCGGCGCCCGGCGGCCGCGAAAAGCCCCTTCATTGAAGGGGTGTGAAGGGCGTTTACGTATGCGAGGGTATAGTAGAGGCCCTTCGGGGCAAGGTCACGGTTGACCTCGGCCCGAGAGGGCTCGACGGCGCGGCGGAACCATTCCATGCGCTCCCTGTCGAGGCGGTATGTGAGGTGGGGCAGCGAGATGAGCCGGGTAGCCAGCCGCAAGTCTCTCAACCTGCTTTCCAGCCTCTGCGGTGACAAATCGATGCCCTTTGCCGACGGCGAGGCGAGGAAGATGTTCTCGTCCCCCGGAACGACGGCAACGTGAGCGAAGACCTTGCCGGCGGTGGCCATGGCGGACATGTTGATGTCCTTGAGCTCTCTGTCGTAGTAAGCGAGGGAGCCGGGAACGGTGAAGACGAGAATGCCTTCATCGGTGAGGATGCGCCGCACCTCGCGGAAGAACTCCAGGGTGAAGAACCTGTTCGCCTGAAGCGTCGCGGGGGAGGCAACCCCGAGAAGTACGACATCATAGCGCCGGTCGGGGGATGCCGCCTTCACAAAGCGCTTGCCGTCTGTGTAGTGCAGCATGACCCGCGGATCGCCGAGTTCGGACCGGACGAGCGCCGAGGGATAGCGGACGAGCGTCCCGAGATAGGCGGGGTCGATCTCAACGTAATCGACACGGCGCATTGTGGGGTACTTGAGGACCTCCCCGATGACGCCGCCCGCTCCCCCGTGAAGGACAAGGACGTTCCGCGGGGTGCCGTGGGTGAGAAGCGGGATGTGGACGATCTCCTCCGCACGGGCTATGTCGGGCACGGGTATGGTGGCCGCCGGCAGGCCGTCGGTGAAGAACGTGTACTGCCCCGTTGCCCTCGTCACGGCAATGT
>Ga0302250_1002530_pt1 | contig 11097 bp, 10 predicted proteins | sample AAG_RA_Asp_MG_FD_193536 | JGI IMG/M metagenome (GOLD analysis project Ga0302250, IMG submission 193536) | Enriched activated sludge microbial communities from anaerobic digester in WTTP, New Holstein, Wisconsin, United States - AAG_RA_Asp | ecosystem: Engineered > Bioreactor > Anaerobic >... | reverse complement strand
CATACATGAAAGACTGCGGCATTGCAAGCATAATTGCTATATATTATCAAATATGCTGCTGTGTTATCCCTTCTTTGGTAACTGCTATATACTCAAAACTATACCGTAAGTCCGACAGACTCCTAGAGACAACACATAAGTGAAGAGCTTCTCTTTTTGCCCTTTGAGACCATCGAGGCAATACTCAAGTACACGATCGCCACCGCAATAACTGGTCTTAATTTTCCATATCTCATCCACGGCGCTTTGTTTCTTTTTCTCAAAATCGGACTCTACTGATGTTACTTCAGATTTCTTCTGCACGAGAGATTGTTCAAGAGATCTTAGGCGTTCTTGTGCTTGAGATATCTTTTCTTCTACCAACTTATTCTCTTTAGAAAGGCTGAAGATTCCTTTGAGGCTGTTTGATTCGTAGAAATTATCCCTAATAAATGATTGGTTGTATACAAGAATGGTATCTGTCTGCTTGGGGATTACACAGCAGTTTCCGAATCTCGGATCATCAGGTTTGTAGAGAAAGTCAGAAAAAGTTGATTTTCCAGTGCCATTTAACCCATAGATAAGATTGACCTTCTTGTCCGTAGCGAGAGAAGTTCGTTCCCTGAAACTTGCGACATTTGACATTTGAATTTCAGTAATCACAGATACTCCCTTTTAATACAACATACATATCAATGTTTACATGGATCGTTGCTAATACAGGAAATGCTGACAGATTTAATGATGGCCTATAATTCCTGATATAATAATACATTATTAGTGGTTAATACTGCAATTCGATTGCACTATCAACCACTTTTCGCATTTTTAAACCGAGGATTACCTGAATCTATAGAAAAGTATGATCAGTTCTATCTGTCCTGTTGTCCAAATGGTCATCTTTGGGAGCGGCTTTCGGAAGCATTTTTGCCATGAATTCCGGCAAAACGAAAAATCACTGAATTTAACTCTTTTTCACGATGGCTTACACTGACCGGAGTCGATGGTGTTCACGTGGGCAAAACGCCGGCGAATCGTTTTGTGAAAACGAACTGCCGGATGTCCGAGAATCAAGGCCATCGACGGCGTGTTGGAATCCGGGATACCCAACCGCCTGCACAACGCCCGGTTCCGATGTAAAATCGGCGGAGCTCCGCCGATTATCGTGCTGCCGAGGCCTAATGATTCCGCCGCCAGCATCGCATAAGTGCAGGCAATGCCCGCATCAAGCACATCAGTGTATGGAGAATGGTGAAAAATCAGCAAGGCAGGCGCATCATAGAAGAGTTTGTCATGCCCCTTCCGGTGTTCATCGACATATGTCTGCGCCAGAGGATGGATAAAACCGGCGAACATTTCATATTTTACCTTTCCTATGAACGGCCGCATCACAGCCAGAACCCACGGCTTAAAAATCTGAAGAAAACCTTCATACCCCTTGATTATCTCGCCCGCAACCCGGCGCACTTCCGCGCGCCCGATCACGCTTACGCAGCCGACATCCCACGGCGGAATACCCATCGGAGCAGTTGACGCGAGTTCCACAACACGTTCGACCAGCTTGGGATCGACCGGGCTTTCGTGAAAATGGCGGACGCTGCGACGCGCCCGCATAAGCGCCTCCAGTTGATTTACGTTGGCCCTTTCGCCCGGGTCGGGCAGTGGCATCAGGTCTTCTGGTGAAACACCCCGCCCTGTCACCGTAACGGCTCCTGTCGCGCACACCATCATGCAATGACCGCAGGCGATGCAGCCGAACAGGCTTTTGTCCGAAACCTGCAACCTGCCTTCTTCCATTATCAATACTTTTGCCGGACATATCCTGGCGCATGAGCCGCACTGCGAGCAGGTCTTATCATCAACCGTCACTTTTCCCGGCTCCCGATAGATGCTATGAAAGATCGTCACAACAATCTCCTTTTAGAATCTACTGCTTACGTGGTTCTTTATTTCCTTATATCCAATAATTTCCAAAAGCGTTTTTATTTCTTCCTTTTCGTAGTACCTGCTCCGAAAATTGTATGTATCAATCTTTTCTTCTGACTTTATCACAACATTCGGCTAGTAAGATTCAAAAGGATGGACAATCCGAAGCTGACCCGCGCAAGCGCGGCTTGCATCGTTCCGGCGGAAAGAAATGAATTTAGGTGTTACTTGCTATTGTCTTTATGTGGGTTGCGCCATTGCTTGACACCCCATGACTCCGCGAGGGAGTCTCGGCATGCATGGGCGAGGGCAAGCGAAGCTTTTTGAAGCGTATGCCCGGAACTGCCTGCATCAAGTGCGCGGCCAAACTGGACCATCGCCGCTTCCACACGCTTATCCTCCACCAGAGCCAATTCGCCCCAGTAGAGCGACCAGAATTTTTTGGTTGCAGCATCAAGTTCTTGCCGATTCTTCGAAGTGGCCAAGGTGGCAGCAGCCTGAGTTGCTTCCGTGTATAACTTTAGCTGGCGTTCGAGGAATGGCTTGGTTGCTTCGATACGACGTGTTTCCTCTTGAGCGTGTTGGCTCGCAACGAACTGAATAACGCCCCACGCGAAGGCGACAACGGCGCCCAGTAAGGACAGCGCCTTGACCCACTGATCAATATTTTCAGAAAATCGCATGTACTACCCCGGATTAAGCCTGAAGTTGAAAGAATGACCACCATACTGGAAGCACTTATTATACAACTTTTAGATTATGAAAAACCTCCCAGCTTTTTGCTGTCTTTTTTTAAAGGCGACTTAGCTTGGTCACTATAAAACATTTTGAAATATACATTTAGCTATAAAAGAACCATATATCGATGAATTTATTTTACTATATCAAAAGGATGTAAAAATCTGGATTTTTTTCGCGTTGTTTTTTAATCTCGTTCTATAACTAACGGATATAAAAAAATATATTCTTAAATATATGGCATTTGGCTAATAATATAAGTATTTGTTAAAACAATAAAATACAGGAGGATATGGTAAATGATTGAATCAAAGAAATTCTGTCTGTTGATGATGCTTGCTGTTCTTTTAATAGTGGGCGTCGGAAATGTGGCTGCTGCTCCTCAGGTAAAAGGGAATACCGGTGAAGTCAAGCTCGTTGGCGATCCCGCTCAGGAAACTGATTTTGGCCGGTCTGTGGCAATAGAAGGAGATCTCGTTGCGGTAGGTGTGGGCGCTGATGGGGACAACGGTGCCGTTTATCTCTACAGGCGCGCCGGCCGGAGCTATGTACCGGAGGCAAAGCTGGAATGCCCGGATGATCCGGTGGGGGCGGAATTTGGCAGGAGCGTCGCCATTAAGGGCAATATGGTAATAGTGGGGGCACGCTTTGCGCAGGCAGCCGATACTGATAACGATGGAGATGTTGATGAGCAGGACGCCGATGCCGGCGCTGTTTACATATTCAAGAAATACGGTGGAATGTGGCATCTGGAGCAGAAGATTATCCCTCCTTATCCGCAGCCGAAAAGCAATTTTGGCCGTGCACTGGCCATCCAGGGTGACACCTTGATCATAACTGCAAGAAAATATGACTCCGATTCTGAAAATGATGGAACTGCCTACGAATATGTTTTCAGGAACGGCATTTGGACATATCAGGCAGAGATTATCCCGGCTACGGAACCGGCGGATGAGGCATACTTCGGTCAATCAGTAGCCATTCAGGGAGATCTGCTGGTAATAGGCGCCCGCAACGACAATCCAAATAAGGCCGGTGCCGTTTATGTTTTTCGCCAGACTTCGACAGGCTGGAGCGAGATTGCCAGGCTGACACCACAGGACGGAGAAAAGAATGATCATTATGGATTTACGGTGGCGATAGCCGGAAATACAATTGCGGTGGGTGCAAGACGGGCGGATTTTGTCAAGGGAACTAAAGCGGAGACAGATGAAGGCGCGGCCTATGTATACTCCGTAGAAGGGAACAATGTGCAATTTGTGACGATGCTGACGGCAAGTGATGCCGGGGCCGGCGATGAATTCGGTCAGTCGATAGCCATAGCAGGCGATGTCATTGCCGTGGGCGCACCGAAGGCTGATATTGGCCAAAATGCTGATTCGGGAGCCGTATATCTCTTTCGACGGAGCGGAAACCGGTGGCTGGAATTTAAGAAAGCAACGGCATTCGACGGCGCAGCCGGCGACGGTTTCGGGTATTCCCTGGCTGCCCGCGGAAATCAAATGGTGACGGGAGCCCACTTCGCCAATGTGAATGGTTCAGAACAAGCGGGGGCAGCCTACGTGATTCCGCTGAAACCCTGAAGTCCCTTCCGCGATCGGTAACACGCAAAAGGTTTGTTCCAAATAAAAAAGGCAGGATCTTATGGAGATCCTGCCTTTTTTATTTGCCGGGAATAGGACGGAAAATGCGGTCGTTTTACCAGGCCGCCTAATTATTCAGCAAAACAAACACTTGAATCGGCATTCCACAATCTTGTGGAAAACATTGTGGATAACCATGTTGATATACCTTGCAAGTGCGTAATTATTGCACCTTTAAACCGGATTGCCCAAGGTTTGAGCAATTATTAATCTGAAGAAATACATATACTTATAAATATTATCATTAATCACTGCAACTTATGCCTGAAAATACATAAGTTATAAACATTACTAAAATAATGTTCTAATCATTTTTAATTACTTGATATTTTTTTATTAAAAAAGAGCCCGTCAGTAATATAATACTCAAATTCCCCCAACTTGATCTTTCCCTCTTGACGCCGCAGAGTTTTTCTCCTATCCTCCGCCGAACCAACGTATTCCGGCAAAGGCAACAAAATTTTATGAATATCAATTTTACCTATCTGATTTCGGCGGATCTCAAGCAGAGTATTTTCGGCGTCCACATCAGCGTTAGATTTCTTTCCTGCTTTCAGCGGCAAATGGAAAACGGCAAAATAAATAACAAATGAGTAAGAAAATCCTCCTGATCAACCCCTGGATTTACGACTTTGCCGCCTACGATTTCTGGCTGAAACCACTGGGGCTTTTGTCTCTCGCCGCCCTCCTGCGCTTCAACGATCACCAGGTTCATTTTATCGACTGCCTCGATCCCTATCATCCGGCGATGCTGGCGAGAAGAAAAAAACCGCACCGCCGCGTTTACGGTGACGGCAAATTCTTCAGGGAAATTATAGAAAAACCGGCTAATCTGCAGATAATATCGAGGAATTATTGCCGCTATGGAATAGCACCGGATATTTTCCGCGATGAAGTCAGCCGGCAACAGGATGCCGACATCGTTCTGGTCACATCGCTTATGACCTACTGGTATCCCGGGGTCATTGAGGCGATAAAAATAATCAGGGAGTTGATGCCGTGTGTTCCTGTTGTCCTGGGCGGCAAATATGCGACTTTATGCTACGACCATGCCGTTAAATTTTCCGGGGCCGATCATGTAATTGGCGGCGCGGGAGAAAAACAGATCTTCCGGCTGCTGGATGATTTGTTCGGCGAAAAACAACTTTTCGAACCGGATACGGACAATCTTGATGCTCTGCCCTACCCTGCGCTGGATTTAGTCCGTAAACTGGAGCAGGCGCCGGTGATGACCTCCCGCGGCTGCCCTTTTGCCTGCAGCTACTGCGCATCCCATATTTTCAATGACAAGTTCCGGCGCCGCGACCCGCTGAAAGTCGCCGATGAAATTGAATACTGGCAAAAGAATTTCGGCGTTAAAAACTTTACATTTTACGATGACGCCCTGCTTGTCAATTCATCAGCAATGATTATGGTATTACTTCATGAAATTAAGAAGAGAAATTTATCCTGCAATTTCCACTGCCCCAACGGCTTGCATCTGCGGGAAATTAACGAAGAACTGGCTCAGTTGATGTTTGATTCGGGATTTAAGACTATTCGCTTCGGCTTTGAAACATCAGATCTCGAACGGCAAATGGAAACCGGCGGAAAGGTAAAAAACGAGGAACTGAAGCGGGCTGTTCATCTTTTACAAGCCGCCGGATTTAAATCCGGCGATATCGGAATATATTTATTGTGCGGTCTTCCGGGCCAAACAGCGGCGGAAGTGAGAAACAGCATTGAATTTGTATGGGAATGCGGCGCCAAACCGATCCTCGCCGAATATTCCCCGATTCCCGGCACGAAAATGTGGGATGAGGCCGTGGCATTATCACCCTTTGACATTCAGAGCGAACCGCTATATCATAACAATTCATTGCTTCCGTGCCGGAATAATGATTTCAGCGTCACAGTTTACGAGCAATTAAAGAAGATGCTGCGGAAGAATAGATTGGAATAATTATGTCTGTTTTTACCTGGATAAAATATTTTGCAGTCTTTTTTATTTCGCTGTTTTTTTTAATTATCGGCGTCAATACCCTGGTCGGTTCTTATCATTTAAACAATCCAATTGAATTTGTTATGTATTTTTTTTCCTCCAGCTTGTTGATCCTGGTCTGCATCTCCGGCCTCATCTATTTTTTTATCCGCATATTTTCCCGCAAACAAAATAATGAGACGAATATCGATGAATCCAAATAAATATCTGAAATATCTACTTATTGTGCTGTTATTTTTCAGCAGCGCTGCAAATTCATCCGGTCTGGCCCTGGAAAAGAAGGTAATTAAAACAAAACTGGACAATGGTTTGACCGTCCTGATGCTGGAAAGGCATGTCAGCCCCACGGTTTCTCTCTATATCCGGCATCGCGTCGGTGCGGCGGATGAAAGTCCCGGGGAGACCGGCGCCGCACATTTCCTGGAACATCTGATGTTCAAGGGAACAACAACAATCGGCGCCAAAGATTATGCCCAGGAGAAAAAGATATTAGCCGCGATTGAAGAAACCGGCAACGCTCTGGATAAAGAAAAGCTTAAAGGGAAAAAGGCACGCCTGCAAACAATCAGTCAACTGGCGGCCAGGCTGAACGAACTGCAGAGTCAGGCCAAACAATATTTTATTCCCAATGAGCTGGACCGACTTTATACCGAAAACGGCGGCCTCGATATGAATGCCTCCACCGGCCAGGATGTGACAACTTATCATGTCAGCCTGCCGGCCAATAAAATTGAACTATGGGCGAGAATTGAATCCGATCGCCTGTTGAATCCCGTTTTTCGGGAATTTTACACCGAACGGGATGTTATTATGGAAGAGCGACGCCAGCGGGTCGAAGCCGATCCCGAAGGCAAATTATACGAAAAATTTCTCTCCGCCGCTTTTAAAGTTCATCCTTACGGAAGGCCCATCCTGGGGTGGACTAAGGATATGACGTATTTAAGTCCTGATTCCGTAAGAAAGATATTCGAAAAGTACAAGGCGCCGGAAAGCATTGTAATTGCGGTTGTCGGTGACATTGAGCCGGCCGCAACTTTAAAATTAATAGAAAAGTATTTCGGCGGCATTCCCCCGCAGAAAGAAAAAACGACCGCCATTCCTGTCGAACCGCAACAAACGAAAGAAAGAAGATTATCGGTTAACTTTGACGCCAATCCGATGCTCTTTATCGGCTACCACAAACCGACAGCGCCCGCCTATGACGACTATGTTTTCGACGTGCTGGAGGCTATTCTGACCCGGGGCCGCACCAGCCGTCTCTATAACTCATTGGTCATCCGGCAGGGAATCGCCAAAAGTGTCAGCGCCTACAATGGAACGCCGGGGGCAAGATACCCCAATCTGTTTTTGATATCGGCGGAGCCGCGCCATCCGCACACTAACGTCGAATTAGAGGAAGCTATTTTCGGAGAAATAGATCAGTTAAAAGAGCAGCCGGTATCCGCAGACGAGCTGGCCAAAGCCAAAAATCATATTCGAATGCAATATGTTAAAAATCTCGATTCCAATTCCGAACTGGCTTCCGCTCTGTCTTATTATGAAACACTGCTGGGTGATTACAAGTATTTTGCCAACTATTTAAATATTATTGACCGGGTGTCTGCAACCGATATTCAAAACGCGGCCAAGAAATATTTTAACAAAAATAACCGCACGGTTGGCCGGTTATCCCCAGCAAAAGATCAGGAATAATCCCTATGAAGATTAAAGCATTGAATTTATACATCAGACTGTTGTTCCCGATTCTGTTTGCGGTCCTGCTGGCTTTAGAAGCCTGCGCCGCCTCGCCTTTACCTGATCCGGCCAAGCTTAATTATCCGCCGCTGCAATTTAATTTGACCGCCGCCGAACGAATTGTTCTGAAAAACGGGATAGTTCTTTATTTTTTGGAAGATCGGGAATTGCCGTTGATCGCCGTCAACGCCCTGATTAAAAGCGGCTCGATGTATGATCCTGCCGGTAAAGCCGGCGTTGCGGAATTAACCGCTTATGTGCTGAGGACCGGAGGAACGCAGAAACTGGCGAGCTCTCAAATTGACGACCAGTTTGACCTCCTAGCGGCATCTCCCTCCATTACGGCTGCGCCGGATTCCGTGCAGGTAGATTTTTCCTTCCTGAATAAGGATGTGAATCAGGCGCTCGACCTTTTAGCCCAAATATTGAGGATGCCGGCTTTTGAAGAGACCAAAGTAAATTTGGCCAAAGGACTGAAAAGTGAAGAACTGCGCCGGTTAAAAGATGATCCGCAGGGTCTGGCCTTTCGTGAATTCAACCGGCTCATCTACCGCGACAATCCCCGCGGCAGATTTATTTCCTCAAAATCGCTGAAGAATATCGAACGCAGAGATCTGGTGACATTTCATCAAAAATATTTTCAGCCGCAAAATATAATGTTCACCCTCACCGGCGATATCTCGCGTGAAGAAGCAATAGATAAACTCCAAAAATATTTCGGCGACTGGCCCTCCGGAGGAAAGCCGGTCATACCGCCGGAGCCCCCCAGCTCCGCACCGGGCGGGCTTTTCTATATCAACAAAGATATTCCTCAATCAACAATTATCAGCGGCCAGTTCGCCCCGGCTAAGATTGATCCGGATTACTACGCTTTTGCCGTTCTCGACTTTATTCTCGGCAGCGGCGGATTTACTTCCCGGATTTTCAGCGCCGTGCGCAGCAGCGAAGGACTGGCCTACAGCGCCGGCTCATTCTACCGCGCCCGGCCCGACCACGGAGTTTTTGCCGCCTACGCTTTTACCAAGACTGAATCGACTTTTCAGACTCTTTCTTTGATCAACGCCGCGATAAACAATGTCTGTGATAAAACAATCACCGGCGACGAAATGCAGTGGGCTAAAAATTCCATCAACAACGGTTTTATTTTCTCTTTCACTTCACCCCAGCAAATCGCCTGGCAGCAGATGAAATTGGAATATGACGGGTTGCCCGCGGATTTTCTTTCCTCCTATCGCGACAAAATTAATAATGTAAAAATTGAAGATTTAAACGCAATCGCCGTTAAATATCTGAAGAAAAACAACAACACCCTGATTCTGGGCAATACCGGAAAATTTGGCGAACTCTCAGCCGGCGCCGGCCGGCCGGTTTTGATAACCCCTGAAGAATAATGAGGATATATTATGTTTGAGAAAGACTTGTTTCAACGAATTGCCGGAAGAATTGAATCCTACCGCGACGCCATGATTGATTTGCAGATCGGTCTTACCGCCATTCCCGCCGTGGGTCCGGAAAACGGCGGCGACGGAGAATTACTGAAAGCAAACTATTTAAAAAAACGATTGATCGAACTCGGTTTTACCAACTTTCAGCACTACGATGCCCGCGATGAAAGAGTTTCCTCCACAATCCGGCCCAACTTTTTTACCACTGTTGAAGGCGGAGACAAATCCAGATTCACCTGGATTATAACTCACCTGGATATCGTCCCCCCCGGCGAACTTCGGCTCTGGAGTCGCGATCCCTATACCGCCTATGTAAAAGACGGCTATCTGATCGGCCGCGGAGTGGAAGACAATCAGCAGGATATGGTGGCTTCAATTTTTGCCGCCAAAGCTATTCTCGACGAAGGCGTCATCACCCCCAACTCCATCGGCCTCGGTTTTGTCGCCGACGAAGAGACATCCGGTCATACCGGACTTCACCATGTCATGGACGTCAACGAAAATCTGTTTGGACATGATGATTTGATTATTATTCCCGATTCGGGAAACTCCGCAGGCTCTTTGATCGAGGTTGCGGAAAAGAGCATGCTCTGGATTAAATTTAAAACGACAGGCAGGCAGTGCCACGGCAGCAAACCGCAGCTGGGCAACAACGCCTTTGTCGCCGCCTCTCACCTTGTTACAAAGCTTGCCGAGCTCAAGAAAATATTTCCGAAACGTGATCCGTTATATGATCCCAGGGCAAGTACTTTCGAACCGACCAAAAAAGAAGCCAACGTCGGCAATGTTAATACCATTCCCGGCGAGGACATTTTTTATATGGATTGCCGGGTGCTTCCTGATTACAACCTGGAAGATGTCATGGCGGAAATAAAGATAATTACCGGTAAGATCGAAAAGAAATTTAAAGTGGAAATTGAATTTTCCCCGGTCTGTTATCTGCAGGCGCCCCCGCCCACTCCTTCCGACGCACCGGTTGTATCAGCCTTGAAGAAAGCCGTCGGCGACGTCTATGGTGTAAAGGCAGCCCCCGGCGGCGTCGGCGCCGGAACACTGGCTTCGTATTTCCGCAGAAAAGGCTATCCGGCGGCCGTCTGGGCTAAAAGCAGCCTGAATGCTCATCAACCGGATGAAAAATGCCCGATCGACAATATCGTGGGCGATGCTAAAGTGTTTGCCCATGTTTTTTTACAGGATTAAATGAATTGCAATGAACCGGCAACGATGATAAAAAATTGCGCTCGAATTTGCATCATTCAATCATTTATTGAAGAATAAATTTGGTGACCCGCGGCAGGAGAAAGCACACAGCAACACCCTGTTTTCTGCCAGGTCATCAAAGTTGAGGCTGTTAACATTTTGAAGCATAATACAAACAAAAGTGCATTTGTAGAGAAACTAACCTTTACAAACCATGATTTGTTGAAAAGTCTCTGCGGAGAACACGATAAGCATCTGAAACTGATCGAAAAGCTGGAACCGGTCAAGGTCAGGGCCTGGGGAGACCATCTTTCCGTCTCCGGAGAAGAAGAAAATGTCAAAAAAGTCAGCACTATGCTTTCGCAGCTTTATGCCATCATGGAAAAGGGCTGGCACATTCATTTCTCCGATATTGACTACGCTCACCGCATTCTTTCCGAGGATATAACCT
>Ga0302250_1002529_pt1 | contig 11106 bp, 8 predicted proteins | sample AAG_RA_Asp_MG_FD_193536 | JGI IMG/M metagenome (GOLD analysis project Ga0302250, IMG submission 193536) | Enriched activated sludge microbial communities from anaerobic digester in WTTP, New Holstein, Wisconsin, United States - AAG_RA_Asp | ecosystem: Engineered > Bioreactor > Anaerobic >... | reverse complement strand
TTTACAACCCCGTTTACAAATTGACCAAGGCAACTTGTCCTGAAAAGGACTTTAAGTACACAGACATGAGTTAATGTTCAGCATGTTAGGCTGAACCAAACTCGCAGGAGAAACTCGCTTCCCCAAAAGCGGTATAACTTGGGTAGGATTTATAGGAGAAAGATAGTTTATAATTTGAATTTATCGATCATGATGTTAAAAATTCTTTTTAATTCGAATGAAATGTGGTGCTTTAGAGAATTTTCATTTCGATGAAATGTTATAAATGTATTGTATGCAATGTGTTCGTTTGATTGTTTTTCGATCGAATAAATTAAAATGATTTGTTTGGATAGATTGAAAATCTTTATATTTGTAGGCTGAGTTTTAAGCAAGTGTATTAGTTACACAAAACATCAGTCATGGCAATATGGACCCAAATGTAATCCCTAATGTTTCGGTTGATTGTGTGGTAATTGGATATGATCTGCAGGATATCAGTATTTTACTGATAGAAAGAGAAATGGTTTATAATGGGAAAAAGTATATCGATTTAAAACTTCCGGGTGATCTGGTAAGATGGGATGAAGACATTGATAGCTCAGCCTATCGTATTTTATTTGATTTATCGGGTGTACAAATCAGTAATTTGAAGCAGCTTCAGGCCTTTGGTGAGGTAGATCGCTTGAAGAAAGAGCCAAGAGATATGGAATGGTTACGTGCTATCGATCATCCCGAAGAAAGGGTAATTACCGTAGCCTATTACACTTTGGTAAGTCTTGATCTTATTCATTCTCAAAAATTCAAACCTAATCCTAATGCGCGCTGGGTGCCTATATCGAAAATCGGTAAGCTTGCGTTCGATCATAACCGTATCATTAATAAAGCCTTAGATACATTGCGTCAGGAAATAAAACAAACTCCCGTGGCCTTCGATCTATTGCCGCGCAAATTTACTCTTTCGCAAATGCAAAAACTCTATGAAGTAGTGATGGGTACATTATTCGACAAACGCAATTTCAGAAAGAAAATAGCTCAGATACCCTGTATAGTTCCTATTAATGAAAAACAAGTCAATGTACCTCACAAACCAGCTCGTTATTATATGTTTAGCCGCGATGTTTATGAGGTGACGCGAAAAGACAATTTTGATTTCTCGGTATAAACGAAACAAAGGCCGAGCTTAACTTTCGAGCCAACCTCCTTTGAATCCTGCTTTAATCAATCCCTCTCTAATGTATGAATTTTTCCTTAGAATATTCCAAATCAACTGGTTATAATAATTTTGTATCATAATTAATATAGGTCCTTGGTCGATTCCAAGATAATCGATGTCGTACCATCCAAACTCGTTATTTTGATCTTTATAAAATGGATTGAACGCATCTTTGAATCCATACATACCATAGATTTTATCTCCGTAAAGAGTGTACATGGCTCTGAGTGCAGGAATGCAAATCTCCGGAGCAAACGGGATGGAGCCACCAGCGGCAGTTGGAGCTATAGTTCCGTCATCTACAAGATAATTTGCAGCGGCACCTCTGGCCGAGTAGGAATGAATTCTTATCTGTCTTTCATCGGATTGTATGACGGTATCTTTAGGGCCATCGCATGCTGTGAGCCCCCATATACTATCATTATAATGAGAAAATCCAAGAGGATTCGAAATACAGTAAGCCCTGTTGGCCAGGGTTGCTCTTCTCGAATTCTCGAAATAATCTATACCCTTGCTTAGCATGAAAGAGTCCTGTAAACCTTTAAAATCTATAAATAAATGAGAATATTGATGGCCAAACAGAGGGCCGAAGTTCACGTGTTCGTAACCTTGAAATTTTGCCCAGATGTAGGTACTGCACCACCTTTGCCAGGCATTGGCAGGAATTGGATGGGTGGGAGAAGCAATAGCCAATATCATAAGTATCATGGCTTCGTTATAACCTGACCACCATGAGGGGATGAAACCGTTTTCGGGATGCCAGCCCATACTTAAGGCATACTGGGTCGAATCGAACATCCAATCCCACTCCACTCTTCTATAAAGACTATCGGCCAATTGCCTGATTTCGGCTTCTACTGAATTGTCCCTATCAAAATAGCTCATACATGTAAGGATTCCAGCCATTAATAAACCTGTATCGATGGATGAGAGTTCAACCTTTTTGAACCTCGAACCTGTTTTCATGTCGAGAAAATGATAATAAAACCCCTTATAACCTGAAATTTTGGATGTTTGAGCCCCTTGGGGAAGATTATAGAGAAATTTCAATGAGTTTTTTACTTTGAGGGCTACGTCTTCACGCGTTACCCAGCCATTTTCTATCCCAATAATCCATGCCGGATAACCAAATCCCTGGGCTGCTATGCTCGAAAAGGATGGGGTGGGCCAACGATCGGGTACAAGATTGGTTACCGGATCGGCACTTACCCAAAAATACCTGAAGGTTCTTTTTTGAAGGTCCTCGAGTGAGAATTCTTGTTTCGAGATTCTATTCGTACACGAGAAAATCAGCAGAATAATCATAAAAAGACCGATAGGTTTTTTCATATACTTATGCTTAGGAAGTGCAAAATAATAACAACTGCATTCGTAAAGCAATGTTTTATGGTAGAACTATTAAATTTTGTTAGGTAGATATGTTCTAATTTTGTAGGTTTAATGATAAAAACAGATTAATGATGAGCGATGAGTATTTATATATTGGGGATTGAATCTTCGTGTGATGATACTTCGGCTGCTGTGCTCCGTGACGATTTATTGCTAAGTAATGTAATTGCCAATCAGGAGATCCATTACAAGTTTGGTGGTGTGGTACCCGAATTGGCTTCGAGGGCACATCAGCAGAGCATTATTCCTGTTGTGGATCAGGCTATTTGGCAGGCTAAACTTACTCCACAGCAAATTCAGCTTGTAGCATTTACGCAAGGGCCAGGTTTGTTGGGTTCACTTCTGGTGGGGGTTTCTTTTGCCAAAGCCTTTGCGTTGGCCCTTGGTATTCCTATGACGGGTTGCGACCACATGCAGGCACATATCCTATCTCATTTCATCCGGAAACCTGGCTGCAAACATCGAGTCCCATCTTTTCCCTTTCTATGTCTTACCGTTTCGGGAGGTCATACGCAAATCGTAAAAGTCGACGATTACGATAAGATGAAAATAATGGGACGTACGATCGACGATGCCGCAGGTGAAACTTTCGATAAGGCCGCTAAAATCATGGGATTGCCTTATCCGGGGGGGCCTGTAATCGATCGACATGCTCGTAAGGGAAATCCTATGGCTTTTTCTTTTGCTAAACCCCTGATTGCTGGTCTCGATTTTAGCTTTAGCGGCTTGAAAACTTCCTTCCTGTATTTTTTACGCGACCGTCTGAAAGAAAATCCTTCGTTTATTTCGGAATATCTCGATGATTTATGCGCTTCCATTCAAAAATCCATCGTCGATATCTTAATGGAAAAGTTGAAGAAGGCAGTGGAGATCACCGGTATAACCGAAGTAGCCATTGCTGGTGGAGTTTCGGCCAATTCTGGACTCCGTGAGGCATTAATTCGTGCAGGTCAGGAAGGGGCATGGAATGTCTATATCCCTGAATTTGCATTTACTACCGATAATGCTGCTATGATTGCTATTTCGGGTTATTTGAAATATCTGAAAGGAGATTATTCTATGCAAGATGCTATTCCTTATGCCCGAAGCCGGATGCAATAATAACACCCTTCGATGTGATTTTTCTTCAACGAAAATGAGAATTTTATTTTTCCACTGATAAATTCAGGGGTTTTTCGACTTTCTCGGGCAATAAAGCCAGTTGAAGCACGGTTTTCATATCATCCACAAAGTGAAGTTGAAGCCCTTCGATATAGGAAGGTTCGATTTCCTTCAGGTCATGTTGGTTGACTGAAGGAAGGATAATATCGGTGTATCTGGCTCTTTTTGCTGCCAGAATTTTTTCTCTTATACCCCCTACCGGGAGTACTTTTCCCCTCAATGTAATTTCTCCGGTCATAGCAAGCCGAGGTTTAACTTTTCGTTGTGTAAATGCGGATGCCAGAGCAGTAAACATGCTAATTCCTGCCGAAGGACCGTCTTTGGGTGTAGCACCTTCGGGAACGTGTATATGCACATTCCAAGTTTTGAAAACATTGCTGTCGATATCCAGATCAGCTGCATGAGCCTTTAAATACTCAAATGCTAAAGTGGCCGATTCCTTCATTACGTCTCCGAGATTTCCCGTCATCGAAAATTTCCCATCACCACGGCTTAGGCTCACTTCGATAAACATAACCTCGCCTCCTGCAGGAGTCCAAGCTAATCCGGTAACTACCCCAGCTACATTGTTGTCGATGGCTGTTTCTTGATGAAAAATGGGAACTCCGAGAATTTCTTCTACTAATTTGGGACTCACTTTTTTGTGAATTCTTTTGTTTTCGGCCAGCAGCATGGCATGATGACGTATTACTTTGGCAATGTTCTTTTCGAGCAATCTTACTCCACTTTCGCGGGTGTATTGTTCGATAATTAACGCTATGGTTTTATCATCGAACTGGAGCTGGTTTTTTTTGAATCCATGTTCGGCCAGCTGTTTAGGAATGAGATGCCTCTGGGCTATCTGAATCTTTTCTTCGAGCAAATATCCAGGTATCTCGATGATTTCCATGCGGTCACGCAATGCAGGATGAACGGTAGCCATAGTATTGGCTGTAGCTATGAACATTACTCCCGAAAGATCGAAATCGAGTTCGAGAAAATTATCGTAGAATGCTTTGTTCTGTTCAGGGTCGAGTACCTCGAGCAAAGCAGCTTCGGGATCACCATTGATGTTGTTTCCACTCACTTTGTCAATTTCATCGAGCACAAAAACCGGATTAGATGACCGGGCTTTCTTTAGCTGTTGAATAATTCTACCGGGCATAGCACCGACATAAGTTTTCCGATGCCCGCGTATTTCAGCCTCATCGCGTAGTCCTCCCAGTGACATGCGGACATACTTTCTTTCCAGTGCGCGGGCAAGCGATTTTCCTAAGGAAGTTTTCCCTACACCCGGTGGCCCTACCAAACAAAGTATGGGAGATTTGGTATCGCTTTTCAATTTTAGAACGGCTAAATATTCTAATAGACGATTCTTTACTTTTTGCAGCCCAAAGTGGTCTTCGTCGAGAATTCGTCGTGCCCTGCCGAGGTCGAGATTGTCAACCGTAAAATCATTCCATGGTAAGTCTACCAGAGTTTCCAGATAATTCACCTGTACGGAATATTCTGCCGAAGCACTATGCATACGCTGCAACTTACTCAATTCACGCTCGAAGACTTCGGCCACCTGAGGGAGCCAATTTTTTGCAGTAGCTTTTTCCTTTAATTCCCCGATCAACCTTTTGTTGGGGTCGTCTCCAAGCTCTTCCTGTATGGTTTTCATCTGCTGCTGCAATATGTAATCGCGCTGCTGCTTGTCGAGTTCGGCTTTTACCTTGTTCTGAATTTCATTCTTTAAGTCGATCATCTGCACTTCGTGGCTAAGGAAAGCTAAAACTTCGTGAGCTCGATGCAGAAGATTATTCGATTCTAATAAGCGTTGTTTCTGATTTAAATCGATGGATAGATTGGAAGCAATGAAATTGATAAGAAAATTGGGATTTTCAATATTTTGAAGTGCAAATGCAGCTTCTGCAGGAATATTGTTCGATTTCTGAATTATTTGCAAGGCTAAGTCTTCAATAGATGCAAACACTGCCTGGCTGGTTTGGTCGTTCACATCGAAGGGTTCTTCTTCGAAAGCTTTAACCTTGGCCGTATGATAGGGTTCTGTGAGTAGGGTTTCAGTAATTACGAAACGTTGTTTCCCCTGAATGATGACATTGGTCGACCCGTCGGGCATTTGCAGGACTTTCATGATTTGTGCTAGTGTGCCTGTAGTATACAGATCATTGAAGTCGGGATCTTCGGTATCGGCATTTCGTTGGGCTACGACCCCAATAAACCTGTTTTGCTTATAGTTTTCTTTTACAAGCCGAATGGATTTACTACGTCCTACGGTAATGGGCAGAACAACGCCAGGAAACAGAACCATGTTACGAAGCGGAAGTATGGATAATTCTTCGGGCAATGGTTCGTTTTGAAGATTCGACCCTGAATCGCCATTTAATAATGGAATAAACTCTACATTCCCCTCTATTAAATCAGAAAGTAAGTAAGGTGTATCATAGATTTTCATAGAATTGCCATTTTGTCAGATAAAAACCTGCCCCCTCCCGCAAATTCCGGTAGAGTGGCTGGTATGCGTTCTTTAGAGTGATAGACTGGTAGTCGGCTGGATAATTTCAATAAATATGCCATAAATATTTTATTTCATCCCTCTAGAATAAGATAGAACAATATTTTTGAAAAGATTCCCTCTTTCTTCGAAATTTATGAATCTATCGTAACTTGCTGCTGCCGGTGAAAGAAGACAAGTGCCGCCTTCGGGTGTAATAAGAATAGCGTCTTCGACAAGTTGCTCGAAATCATTGTAAAATCTTATTTCTCCGTTAAAACGGGTTGATCTTAAGCCTTCCTCGATAATTTTTCCCACTTCTCCTATGAGCATTAAATGGAAAACTTCGGATTCAGCCAGAAATTCGATGAGGTGTTCGTAGTTGATTCCTCGGTTGTAACCACCGACGATCAACGTATCTACTTTTCCAAGGGTGTGAATAGCGGCAATGGTAGCCTCTGGAATAGTTGCAATAGAATCGTTGTAAAAATGTTTTCCGTCGATGTGGCCTACATATTCCAATCTGTGGGGCAGAGGTTCGAAAAGAGGTAAAGCATGCCCGATAATTTTTTCGGGAATCTTATTTAACAGGCAGGCCGTGCACGCAGCCAGAATATTCGAGCGGTTATGTTCGCCGCGTAACATCAGTGGCCCTTCCGGAACGATTCTTCTTGTTTCGTTTCCATCAATTATACAGATGACATCTTTTTCCCACCAGGCTGCCATTCCCTGTTTGTATTCCATGGAATAAGGCATAAGAATGGCTTTCGATTTTATATTAATGACCGAATTCTGCAAATGACTATTATCTGAATGGTATATAAGAACATCATCAGACTTTTGATAACGAGTGATATTGTATTTGGCTTGACGATACTCTTCGAAAGACGAATAATGGTCGAGGTGCTCCTCGAAAATATTCAAGAGAAGGCTTATATGTGGTGAGTGGCCTACGTCTTCGAGCTGATGGGATGAAAGTTCGAAAACGACTGAGGTCTCGGGTCTTATCTTGTCGAACAGGCTCATGGCCGGCGTACCAATATTCCCCAATAAAACGCTATGTTTGCCCGCTGATGAAAATATGTGATGAATCAAACTGCTGGTGGTGCTTTTGCCTTTGGTGCCAGTAACACCCGTAACCTGAGATGAGAAGATACTGAGAAACAAATCAGCCTGAGAAGTTATTTTTCGCAAGTCGATTTTTCCTCTGAGTTCCGATCTCGGTATGCCTGGAGTTTTGATAATCAGATCACAATGATTCACCTCATCCAGATAATGTTCTCCGGTTTGAATTAATAAATGAGAAGAATGATAGGAAGATAGATAATTCTTTGTTTCGGGATTCATATCGGCCACTACGATATCGCCCGAAAAATGTTGCAGTAAAAAATCGAGTGTAGCCTTACCCTCACGACCAAAACCCAAAATGCACAGGGTTTTATTTCCGAGCAGGTTCTTCAGCTTTTCCCAATTCATAAATTGCTTGCTTTAAAAGGCTTAATTCCTCTGGATTGAGGAAATGATCAGGATTCAAATTTTTTACAAAGCTATGGAGAATTTCGTGTGAAGGCAGCTCGAAATGTGAGGCAATCTCAAGCAGAAGGGGTAAAGGTTCAGGCCTTTTTGTAATACTCACCGAAAGGGCTAATTTGACTTCTTCTATCGTTCCGATGCATTCGAAAGGTTTCATATCGCCATAGCCTGCCAGTTCTTTGAGTGTTCCCTCCAGCGAAGGCTCATTCATCAGATCGGTTCCAAAGATTTTTTCGAGATATGAATGACCTAAAAAAGGCTCCAGTATAATCCATGCGAAGAGACATTTAGGGCAATGGCCACACCATCTATTGGTTTTGCTACCTACATTGCAGCTTCTGAAAATGGAATGATAATGTGGAAATCGCGAAAATATACCTGCAATCTGCAGTTCATTCAATGGTCGGAGAAAACTGAAGTAATTCAGTCCAGGATCAAGGTATTTATGAACGTAGTTTCTGAAATCATTTTCGAACTGAAACGATTTGGAATATTGGTGATTGATAAGTGTTTCAGCAACCGTGCTCTCGTTGGCGCTCGATTCGTTCGAAAGCGCTATCCGGGGAATTCCACTGATATATGATGCCAGCAATGTATAAAAAGCCAATAAAGCCGAAAAAGGGGTATGCCCATTCAGAAAGCCCTGGTCGTTGAGTTGAAGGAGCAAAGGATGTATGGTACGATAGACGGTAAAAACATTTTCATCGCGGAATCCTGCCTGACGTGCAGTTTCGGTTGTGGCCTCGCGAGGATTGATGATAAAGGGGACAAGGGGTAGATGCAGTTTTTTCAATAGTTCGAGCGTTACGACCGAATCTTTACCGCCTCCTATAGGGATGATATAACCCTCATTGCCATTGAAACTGATGGAAGAAATATCTTTCTGACTTTCACATTGTATTTCTACAAAATCCTCTGAATCAACCTGTATATTATTGCGATAGAAAAATTCTCCCAATCCATTGTAATAAAGATTCTTCCACCATTTAATCTGATCGGCATTTAATTGAAAAGGCTTTATCTTTATCAAAGGAGAACAGCTTGCTTTCCAATAACTTATCAGTTCGATCATTCCGACATGAAAGGCAAGAATATTGAGATGTTCGGGATTCAATTCCTTGATTTTGAAAAATGGCTTGATGGGGATTATAATTTTGGGTTCGAAAAAATACCGATCGCTAATGCTGAAAGAATATGCAAAGTCGATTTTATCCTTTTCATGATGAATGGCGAATGAATCGAACGAAAACTGGGGGAATTTTTTACGAAGGGCTATGAAATCATCATTGCGATGTTGAATATACATAAATTTTGGTATATTTTTTGAAAATTTAACAGCGAATCAGGCAACCTTTTTTAAAATGAGCGTCCAAAGATATAAAGAAAAGCCCATCACACTAAGATGAACAAGTTGGATAAGATACTGACTATAAGGTACAATGAGGTGAAGCCCGAGGCAGGGAAGCTATTGATAGCCGAACCTTTCCTGGGGGATGCCTATTTTGGTAGGTCGGTAGTCTTATTGGCCGGACATGGCGAAGAAGGTTCGTTTGGATTGATTTTGAACAAGCAGGTTCAGGTTCAAATTCATGAAATTGTGAAAGGGATGCCTACGTTTGGAGCTAAAGTTTTTTTAGGTGGCCCTGTCCACTCCACACAGATATTTTATCTTCATACCATCGGAGAGAAACTGGATGGGAGCCTGGAAGTCATTCCGGGACTGTGGTGGGGAGGTGATACCGACCAACTCTGGGCTATGATAGAAAATGGAGAAGCACAAAGCGAAGAGGTTATTTTCTATCTGGGATACAGTGGATGGGCTCCAAAACAACTCGAAGGAGAACTGAAGCAGAATTCATGGATAGTGACCTCTGCTTCCACTCGTTTTATCTTGAATACTCCACCCTCGAAACTCTGGGCAAACCTGCTAAGAAACATGGGAGAACATTATGCTTACTGGGTGAATTTTCCCCAAAATCCCCAGACAAATTAACTTACCTGTTTCTTGAAATCGATAATTTTTGCATTTTATTTTAAAACCAAAATGTCATGAGTATGCTGTTGAAATTATATGAACAAAATCCTAATCCTCGCCACATTCAGAAGATTGTCGAATGTTTGCGAGAGAACGGGGTGATTATTTATCCAACCGATACGGTTTATGGGATGGGGGCCAATATTTACAGCCCGAAAGCACTGGAAAGAATGGCCAGAATCAAGGGAATAAAGGTTGAAAAGGCCGAGTTTTCTATTATTTGCCATGACTTAAGTCAAATATCAGAGTATTGTCTTCCTATTCCCAATCATATTTTCAAGGTAATGAAGCGTCTTTTGCCGGGGCCTTACACCTTTATTCTCAAAGCCAATAGCAATGTTCCGCGGATCTTCCAGAGTCGTAAAAAAACCATAGGAATAAGAGTTCCTGACAATGAGATTGCTCGTGCCATTGTGCGTGAATTAGGCAACCCGATAGCCAACACCTCGATCCGCGATGAGGACGAAATTTTGGAATACACCACCGAACCCGAGTTGATTTATGAAAAATATAAAACATTGGTGGATATTGTGGTAGATGGCGGCTATGGCGACAATGTACCTTCGACGGTGCTGGATTGTACGAGCAATGAAATCATAATCGTGAGAGAAGGAAAGGGTCCTATTGACTTTTGATCTTTTCCGTCAATCCTTTTTGAATTTTAAATAAAACAATCCACAAATTTTGATAACTTAATAAAAATAGCTACTTTTGCCGCCCGAAAACGAAAGAGAAAACAGTGCTCACGACTACGTAGCTCAGCAGGCAGAGCACATCCCTTTTAAGGATGGGGTCCTGGGTTCGAATCCCAGCGTGGTCACTTGAATTCTCCGGTCGAAAATCGGAGTTTTTTAATATCTACCGCAGAAAATCGACACTAAATCTATAGATAATCGGAGAGAGCCCAACGAGCTTTCTGTTCGAGAATAATAGAAAAACTCTGATTATCGAAAAAATAATCAGAGTTTGATAATAAAACTGACAATAGGTTAGTCTTTTCGATAGAAGGCCTGCTTGCCTGCATCGAGAAATTGAATGAAATTGTCGATATTTAGATCGTAAGCCTTAGGCTGTATCAGAGGTTGACCATTTGTGTCGAGAATAACATAATAAGGCTGAGCGTTTACATTGAATTTCGAAATTTGAAAATCGGCGTATTTTTTACCAATCGTTTTTTTCACCTTGCCGTCATATGACGAGATAACCCATTCATTTTCAGGTATAGGTGTTTTGTCATCCACATATAAAGCAATAATCACGAAGTCGTTTCTTAATCTTTGCAAGACTTTTGGATCGGACCAAACCCTGGCCTCC
>Ga0302250_1002527_pt1 | contig 11114 bp, 10 predicted proteins | sample AAG_RA_Asp_MG_FD_193536 | JGI IMG/M metagenome (GOLD analysis project Ga0302250, IMG submission 193536) | Enriched activated sludge microbial communities from anaerobic digester in WTTP, New Holstein, Wisconsin, United States - AAG_RA_Asp | ecosystem: Engineered > Bioreactor > Anaerobic >... | reverse complement strand
TCCTGATCCTGCTCCTCCTGACCAGCCTCGTCACCGCACAAGAGCGCCGCATCAAGGCCGGCGACAACATCGAGATCGTCGTCTACGGCCACCAGGAGCTCTCGCGCGTGGTCACCGTTTCTCAGCAGGGCACCATCGACTTTCCCTTCATGCAGAACCTGCCGGTCGACGGCCTTGCCCTCGACAAGCTGCGCGAGATCATCGTCGCCCAGCTCTCGCGCTATCTCGAGGACTTTCCCATCGTCACCCTCAACTTTGCCAAATCCAACATCATCAACATCAACGTAATGGGCATGGTCAAGCAGCCCGGCATCCGCCAGATGCCCCTCTACTCCAACCTGCAGGGGGCCATCGCAGCCGCCGGCGGAACGATGCCCGGCGCCAGGGTCACCGATATCCAGCTCATGCGCGGCGAGCCCGGCAAGATGGCCACCACCCGCTATGACCTGCAAAAGTTCCTCCTCGAGGGCGACCTCAAGCACAATCCGGTCCTCTCCGAGGGGGATGTCATCATGGTCACCAGCGGTGAGATGCTCAACAACGTCAAGGTGATCGGCGAGGTGCGCCTGCCCGGCATGTTCGAAGAGTACAACGGCGCCACGGTCATCGACATGATCATGCGTGCCGGGGGACCGACCGCCAACGCCGACGTTAAAAAGATCCGCTACGTCTCCCCCGCACGCAAGAAAGCGGCCGAGTACCGCATCAACCTCGAGGAGTACCTCGCCGCCACCGCCAGCTATCCCAACCCTGAAGTAAAGGCGGGCGATATCATCTATATACCGAAAAAGCCCGATTCCTGGCGCACCTATCTGCCCATTGCCAGTAGCATCTCCAGCGTGATCATCAGTATCTACTATATTTTTCGCATCCAGTCTGACAATTAAGTCTTGTGCATGACTGACCGCATCAAGCCGCATCAACAGCATCGGAGTACTCATGCCTCCTGACAGCAGCATCGATAGCAGCACAGATCGTGAATGGACCCTTCAGGATTATATTAATCTTTTCCTTCGCCGCAAGACCTCCATTCTCCTCACCTTCCTGATCGTCTTCGCCGCGGCCTCCGCATACACCTTTTTGCGTCCGCCGCGCTACTATTCCGCCGCCACCTTTATGATCGAGAGCCCCAACATGGGGCTCGGCAGCCTGCTCGGCAACCAGACCGGCCGGGCCATCGCCGAGCCCGGCCGGCCGATCGAATTCTACGAGGCGCTGCTGGCGAGCCAGGCCTACCAATCGCAGCTCTTCCAGCAGCTGCGCGGCGACAGCCTCGTTCTTGCTTCTGGACTGAGCGGCGAGGAACTGCACCGCATCTATAAAAAATCGCTCAAGCTGACGACGGACAAGACCGATCTGGTCAAGCTCGGTGTCACCGCCAAATCGCCGCAGCTCGCCTGGCGTTTTGCCGCGATCGCCACCGATGTTTTCAAGTCGCGCTGCCGCCAGATCGAGATGGAGGAGACCCGCAACATCGTCGACTATGTCGACAAGCAGAAAGAGATCTCGCGCGGCAAGCTCGAAGAGTCGGAGCGTTCCCTGCAGGAGTTCAACGAAACTTCCAGCTTTGCCGTCTCCGATGAAGAGGGCGGCCTGCTCAAGAAACTGGTCGAGCTGGAGAGCGCCCTGGCCGAGGTGCAGTCGGAGCGTGAGCTGGCCGAGGCCAACATCGCCGCCTACAACCAGCGCCTCAGCGATCTCAAGGCCCCCAATACCCCGGAGCTAAACGACATCGATACTCCGCGCACAAAGGAACTGCGCAGCCGGTTGGACCGGCTTGTAGAGGAGCGGACTCAGCTCGCCGCGGCGGGCCAGCGCGCGGTCCAGGCTGTCGCCCTGGATCAGCAAATCGATGAGGTGCGCAACCAGCTCTATCAGGCCATTCTGGCGACCGCGCCCGCCAAGGACACCGGCGCCTATCTCAACCAGAATCTCTGGGAGGAGATCCGCCAGAACCGCATCAAGGAGGAGCTGCAGCTCTACATGCTGCGCAACCGCGAGCGCTTTTTTCAGCGCCAGGTGGCCACCTACCGCCGCGAGAACCCCAAGCTGGTCGAGCGCGCCATCGAGATGACCCGCCTGCAGCGCTCGAAAAAGGTCTATGAGGATATGTTCGCCATCCTGCTCGAAAAGGGCGAGGAGGCGCGTATCAAGTCGGCCACCGGCACCGGCGGGATCCGCATCATTGACAATCCGGTCATCCCACAAAAGCCCGTGCCCGCCCATGTGCCGCGCAACCTCGCCATCGGCCTCATGCTCGGCATGGGCCTCGGCTTCGGCCTCGCCATGCTGCGCGACTATCTCGACAACACCATCCGCAGCCAGGATGAACTCACCCGCCAGACCGGCCTGGCGGTGATGGGGGCGGTCGCGGAGATGCGATCGAGAGAGAATCCCGTCAAAAAGGCCCTGGCGCGCGACGGCGCCGCCGAACCCTCGCTGGCGGCGGGCTATCACGCCTCGAGCAACGGCTACACCGGCCATCTCATCTCCCAGATGAAGCCGCGCGAGCCGGTGGTCGACGCCTACCGCACCCTGCGCACCAACCTCCAGTTCGCCAGCGTTGATCAGCCCATCAGCGCCCTGCTGGTCACCAGCGCCCTGCCGGGCGAGGGCAAGACCCTCTCCTCGGCCAACATCGCCATCAGCTTCGCCGAGTTGGGCCAGCGGGTGCTCCTCATCGACGGTGACATGCGCAAGCCAAAGCAGCACACCCTCTTCGGGTTAAAGAGTACGCCGGGCCTGGCGGACTGCATGGCGCGGGGGCTCAGCGCCGGGCAGGTGATCTACCAGACCAGTGTGCCCAATCTGCGCCTGGTGCCCTGCGGCACCATCCCGCCCAATCCGGCTGAGATGATCGCCAGCCAGCGCATGGGCGATTTCATCGCCCAGTGCCGGATGATGTTCGATCTGGTGGTTATAGACGCTCCGCCGGTGCGGCTGGTCACCGACCCGCTGCTCTTCGCCGCCAAGGCGACCCATGTGCTGCTGGTGGTCAAGGCCAATTCCACCCAGATGCGCGACGTTCAGGAGGCGGCCGCGTTGATGCACCGGGCGCAGACGCCGATTCTGGGCGTGCTCTTCAACTATGTCAAGACGACGCGGGGATATGGCGATTACCACCGCTATAATTATTACTACACATCTTACTCTACTAAAAAATGATATTCAAAATTTATGAATTCTGTCAATGATTGACACTAATATCGGCCATGCCTGCACCCGGCAGCAATGCGAATCCGGTTATGGTGAAAAGCTTGCTTTCAGATTCATCAAGATCGATGATTCAGTCGAAGACATCAGTTTTTCTCTCCTTGATAAAGAGACGAATCAGTTTGCGAACGCCTTGAAACAATTAGGCTTCGAAAAAGGTGATGTCTTTTTCACCTTTTTGTCCAAATGCCGTCAGCAGGTGGCAGCCTTTCTGGGGTCTTTGAAACTGCAGCTTTTAACTGGAACTCTCTTTGCTAATTTTGGCGATGAAGCTGTCCTGGACCGGTTAAAAGATGCCCGGGCCAAAGGCATCATTACGCGAAAAAACCTGTACAAAAAGCTGGCCGACGTCTGGCCGCAGCTGCCGGATCTGAGATATATCATACTCATCGATTCGGACGAAATCGAAAACGACCGGGCGCTGAGCTACAACCGTCTGATATCCTCAAACGTTGCAGAATATGATGTCACTGATACAGAATCGAACCAGCCAGCCATATTGCATTATACATCAGGTTCTACGGGCAAGCCCAAGGGAGTGGTGCATGTCCATAATGCCATGCAAATGCATCGGCGTACCGTTCAGGAGGTATTGCAGCTAGAAAAAGATGACTTTTTTTGGTGTACCGCGGATCCTGGTTGGGTCACAGGCACATCCTACGGCATTATAGGTCCTGCGAGTCTCGGCATCAGCCAGCTCTGCTATGAGGGCGGGATGAATGTTCAGAAATGGTTTGAGATTCTGGAACAACAGAAAGTGACGGTCTGGTATACTGCGCCGACGGCATTACGCATGATCATGCAGGAATCCGCCATTGATTTTGGGCAATATGATCTGGGCAGTTTGCGCACCATTTTCAGCGTCGGAGAACCGCTGAACCCGGAAATTTTGCACTGGTCCCGGAGCAATCTGAAAAAGGATATTTATGATACCTATTTTCAGACCGAAACCGGAGCCATCATGATCGCGAACCGCCCCGGGCTTCCACTAAAACCCGGTTCCATGGGCCAGCCGGTTGACGGCATCGATTGTGAGATCATCGATGATAACGGTGAAATTCTGCCTCCAAATGTTCCGGGCAACCTTTGCCTGCACACGCCCTGGCCTTCCATTTTTATCTCTTATCTGAATAATCCCGAGATCTATGCAAGAAAATTTGCGGATGGCTATTACTTTACCGGCGATCAGGCCTGGAAGGGAGATGATGGATATTTCTGGTTCATCGGCCGGAAAGACGATATCATCAATACCGCCGGCCATCTGGTCAGTCCTTTCGAAGTGGAAAGCGCAATCCTGGAGATGGACCAGGTGCTCGATGTCGCGGTGATCCCGGCCAGTGATTCCATACTTTTCGAAAAGATCGTTGCCTTTATCAAAGTGAGCAAGACGAATATGGACATGACGGATCTGGATCTGAAAATCCGTCTCCATGTGAGCAAAAAGGTGTCACCGATGGCGGCGCCTTCAGAAGTTGTCTTTATCGACATTATACCAAAGAATAAAAGCGGCAAGATCATGCGGCGCTATTTGCGCGCTCAGTATGAAGGCCGGGACCCTGGCGACATATCCACTATGGACCAATAGAAAAAATCAAGCGAACTGGAGAGTATTCTTGCAGGAAAAATTGATCGCCTTTATTCGCGATGAACTCATCAGCGACCCGGATGTGGAAATAACCGCAGATACGCCATTGATCTCCAGCGGTTTGATGGACTCTTTCGCCCTGGTCACGCTGCAGGCCTTCATCGAGAAAGAGCTGGGAGTAAAGGTGCCTGCCCCAAGAATTACCGTGGATTCATTTAATACCATAGCCAGGATGATCTCTATTATCGATCTGCACCACTGATGTATACCAGTCTTGCTTTTTTTCTTCATCTCGCCGTTTCTGTCTTGATCTACTGGCTCATTCCCCGGCAAATCTGGCGCACGGCGTTTCTCAGCCTCAGCAGTCTTGTTTTTCTCTTTCGTGCTGATGCGAACTCTGTTTATTTGGTGCTGATTCTGACTGCTGTTACCTGGTTTTTCGGGTATCAGATCGGGCAGAGGACAAGCAAAAAAACATGGCACCGATCTGGTATTATTCTGCTGGTTCTGGTTCTGGTAATCTATAAATATCTCGGTTGGCTTGACGATATTCTTGAACCGCTGCTCAATTTATTTTCCGGTTTTTCCGGCTACCACTTTGACAAGCTGCTTATACCTCTTGGCCTCTCTTATATCACATTTAAGTACATCAGCTATCTCACCGATATCTATTGGGGCCTGATCAAGCCCGGCAGATTCATCGATTTTCTCTGTTATGGTTCTCTTTTCACGATATATGTTGCGGGACCGATCGAACGTTTTGAACGGTTTCAGCCTCAAATCGATAACAAGCTGATTTTTGAATCGGCTTTTCTCGAGGCGGGTTTTCAGCGGATAGTTTTTGGTTTATTTAAAAAATTGGTCCTGGCGGATTGGCTGCACTATTTTTTTTCGCCCATCTGGCAGAATTTGGCTGAAAACAGCTTTGCGATGCAGATCGTCGGTGTCTTGGCATTTGCCTTGAACATCTATTTTGACTTTTCGGGTTATAGCGATATAGCAATCGGTTCTTCCAGGCTTTTTGGATTGGCCATCATGGAGAATTTTGACAATCCTTACTTTGCAGTCAATATCAGCCAGTTTTGGCGTAAATGGCACATTTCACTCTCTGACTGGATTCGTGATTATCTGTTCTTCCCGCTCAGTCGGATGAGCGATCTAATGATCTGGCAGCTCATTTTTGTTCCTCTCATTGCCATGGGACTCTGTGGTCTCTGGCATGGCGCTTCGTCGAACTTTGTCTTTTGGGGGTTGTGGCATGGGGCAGGGCTTTCTATGCTGCAGTTCTGGGGGCGCTTGAAGCGCAAAAGAAAAGAAATTGCCTATCTTTCCAACCAGCCCTGGTTTAACCGGTTTGCTTCAGCTCTAACCTTCAGTTTTGTATGCATAGGCTGGATTTGGTTCCTAGGATAATCTATTGTCTCCTGATTTTAAGATAAAAAAAGCTGCCATAATATTTTTAGCTGCTATCTCTGCAATTTTGTTGACTGAATTGGCGGTCAGGTATATTCTGGGCTTTCCTACCTATGGAGTGGAAAAAAAACTGCTCGGTATAAAAAGTTCAACAGCAACTTCAAACATATTCTACCCCCATTCAAAATATTACAATGTCGAAGATGGTTACAAAGTATACAAACGGAATAATCTTGGGTTGTATGGGAAGGATGTTTCGTGGAATAAAAATGACACGCTAGTTTATGTTTTAGGCAGCTCGTATTTGGAAGCAGCTCAAACACCGCCGGATTCTATGGCGGTTACTCATTTTCAAAAATTGATCGATGAAGCTGGAGCACCTTACAAAGTCATCAATCTTGGCAGAAGTGGGCATGATCCATATGATTTGTATTTTCGTCTTTCCTGGTTTGAGCGCCAATTTGGCTGTGGCAAAGTGATTTTAGTGCTGGAAGATGATTATCAAGAATGGTTAGAGAGACATAAACATCCATTGTCTTCCAACTTAAGTGGTGTATTTGGCAAAGAAGTAAATTATCTATCGTCACGTATTGCGGTCACTTTGCAAAACATATCCTCAATTGCATATTTATTTCGCAATACTATTAAAAATGGTAATATTGAAGAAAATGAATTTCTTAAATATCATGAAGAAGATAAAAGCGATCTATCGAACGATTTAGCCAGCTGTCTTCTTATCTATAAAAACAAATATGGAAATTCTTTCCATCTCTTATCCATAACGGATAATGAAAGACTTAATGAAAGTCTCAAACAATTTAGTAAAACTTCTATGATATGCTTTCATCAGAAAGAGATCAATATTCCAGAGTTTAAAATAAAAGGCGTTGGTCATTTGAATTCCAGAGGAAATGAGGTATTGGGTAAATCTCTATATGAATGTATTCGAAAATCATACAATTAATTATTATTACTGCTATTTATTCCTCAAGTACCTCTTGTTGTTCATGATGCTTTATGCTGCTTTGGTATCATCACTTTTCTTGGAAATTCTTCTCAGTTCCTCTAACCCCTTTATGTATGCAAATTTTTAGCATTTTAAATAAAGAAAGCTGTTGAAATATCCTATGAAAGCACTTGTTACTGGCGCTGACGGTTTTATAGGTTCACATCTTACTGAATTATTGCTTGCGCAAGGCTATTGCGTTCGAGCGTTGAGTTATTACAATTCTTTCAATGATTGGGGATGGCTTGAAGGCATTCCATCGAATAAAAACCTTGAAATTGTAACCGGGGATATTCGTGACCCGAATATATGCAGAGAGCTGGTTAAAAATGTCGATATTATTTTTCACCTGGCAGCTCTGATAGCCATTCCCTATTCTTATCGCGCACCGGACAGCTATATCGATACCAATGTAAAAGGCACCCTTAATATTTGCCAGGCTGCACGAGACAGTGGAAATATTCGTATCATACACACTTCCACTTCAGAAGTTTACGGGACAGCACTTTATGTTCCCATGGATGAAAACCATCCCAAACAGCCGCAGTCGCCTTACAGTGCCAGCAAGATAGGGGCGGATATGATTGCCCTTAGTTTTTATAATGCATTTGGGCTTCCAGTTACGGTCGCCAGGCCCTTCAACACTTATGGTCCACGACAATCTGCGCGTGCATTTATTCCCACTGTCATTACACAGATCCTGTCAGGAGCAAAATCTATTCAGTTGGGCGATCTGACGCCAACACGGGATTTAAATTATGTCATGGATACTTGTCAAGGCTTTTTAGTATTGGCTGGTTGTGAGTCTGCGATTGGAAAAGAGGTGAATATCAGTTCGAATTATGAAGTCTCGATGAAGGATACAGTAGAGATCCTTTGCGAGATTTTGAATTGCTCATCAATTGAAATCGTCACCGATGAGCAACGGATCCGTCCTGCAAATTCCGAGGTTTTCCGTTTGTGGGGAGACAACAGCCTGATCAAAGCGCTGACCGGGTTTACGCCAAAGTATAGTATCCGCGAAGGTCTCGAGAAAACATGCAAGTGGTTTGCGCTCAAGGAAAATTTGACACACTATAAAACCGGAATTTATAATGTTTGATCAAAAGGATTTCGCAAAAATTGTCTCTTTTATCCGCGATCTCTATCATCAGCCGGAAGGTATTATTCCTCTTCATGCCCCGGTATTTAGAGGAAATGAAAAAAAATATCTTGCCGAATGTATAGATACAACCTATGTTTCCTATGTCGGTGAATTTGTCACCCGTTTCGAAGAGGCGATTGCCGCTTATACTGGTGCGAAATATGCAGTCGCAGTGGTCAATGGCACAGCGGCCCTGCAAATCGCCCTGATAGTAGCAGGTGTAGAAGAAAATGATGAAGTTATCACACAGCCCCTCACCTTTGTTGCAACAGCCAATGCCATCCGTCACGCCAATGCCTGGCCGGTTTTTATCGACGTGGACCATGATACACTAGGCATGTCACCATCTGCTTTACAAGAATTTCTCGAGGAGAATGTATCGATAGAAAATGAATGCGCTGTCAACAAGAGTACGGGTCGCAGGATTAAAGCGGTCGTGCCGATGCACACCTTTGGTTTTCCTTGCCGAATCGATCAAATTATCGCTTTATGCCGGAAATATAATCTTGTGGTTATCGAGGATGCTGCGGAATCGCTTGGCTCATTTTATAAAGGAAAGCATACAGGCACTTTCGGATTATCAGGCATACTAAGCTTTAACGGCAACAAGATCATAACGACTGGAGGAGGGGGAATGATCATCACAGATGATAAAACTTTTGCAGAAAAAGCAAAGCATTTGACCACCACAGCAAAAGTGCCTCATGCATGGGAATACATCCATGATCAAATCGGCTACAATTACCGCATGCCAAATATCAACGCAGCCGTCGGATTAGCACAATATGAGCAATTAGTTAGTCACTTGAATATAAAACGTAAAGTAGCCCAAACCTATAAAGTTTTTTTTGAGAATGAGTTTTCTGAAATTACATATATTGAAGAATTGGCTGATAGCCACTCAAATTTCTGGCTTAACACTATCTTATTTCCGGATAAAATATCGCGTAACCAATGCCTAAAATATTGCCATGAACAGGGGATTATGATTAGACCGGCATGGCGGTTAATGCATAGACTGAAGATGTTTAAGCAGTGCCAGACTTTTAATTTAAACGAGTCCAAAAAATGTACTGCAAAACTAATCAACTTACCTAGTTCTGTAATTGTGTAAAATGATAAACAAAGATCTTGTAATATTTGGCAATAAAAGTACAGCAATGGAAATATTTGAAATTGCATGTGTTTTTTATAAGACAGAATTTGACCATATTCAAATGGTTTTTTGGAAAGATGATTTTATTAACGAAGATTTTTTTAAACATAAGATCAATAATGAAGATCATGAAATTAATTACATTATTGGATTTGCTGATTATCTTTTAAGAGAAAAATGTCTTGATTCCATTAAAAAATATTCAAATTTTAAACCTAAAAGTATTATCAACCCCAGTTCATACATAGCACCCTCTGCAATTATTGGTAAAGGTTGCTATATTGGAGCAAATGTATCAATATCCTCTAATGCAATATTAGAAAATTTTGTTATTATAAATTTAAATGCCTCAATCGGACATGATGCCTTAATCAAAAAGAATTCAATAATTTTGCCAGGTGCGCGAATAAGTGGGCATGTGACAATTGGAGAAGGTACTCTAGTGGGATCTAATGCATTTATTTATCAGGGAGTTAAGGTTGGTAGGGAAAATTTAATTGATGCATTGACTTATATTCATGACGATTTGCCAGAAAGAATGATAAGTTCGTCTAGAAATACAAGAATATTCAAGAGACCATTTTAATTATGTTATCGTAAAATATAGTTTTATAACTATATATTATTATATCGATTAAATCATTACAATCCTTAAAAAGAGAAGGCAAGTTCTTTTAGACTATTTAATATTAATGGAGCGATCAATGCTGGATAAACTATTGGAAATCGTCAATACCGTGCGGAATAATAAAGGATTAGCAACACTGTCTGATTTAAAACCTAGCCAAGATTTGCGTAATGATCTAGGATTTGACTCGCTGGACTTGGCAGAATTAACCGTGCGGATCGAAAAAGAATACGGGATTGATATTTTTGCCGATGGTTTTGCTTTAACGGTGTCAGATATTCTTGCTAAATTGGCGAAATAATGCCGGATAAGATCTTTCTGCATGACTATAAATCCGGCAAGCGATATACCTATAGACAATTGCTCGAAGATTTGAATGCGGTATCTGATCTTGAGCGTTATTGCTACAAGCAGGATTTATATGCGATCTTTCTGGCGATTATTGCTGCTAATTTGTACCAGATCGATCTGGTTTTATTGGATGCCGATTTTTCCTATGAAGAGCTGCAAAAGTTGCGGATTGATGCGACAAAGCTTTGTGAAAAAGAACATGTAAATGCTTCGTTCATTAATACCATCGATGAACTCGTTGGAAGGCTAACTGGCAATCAGGATTGGGAGTTGACTTTATTCACATCCGGCACAACCGGCATACCCAAGAGTGTAACGCATACCTTCAAATCGCTGACACGGGCAGTAAGAATTTCATCGAGACATGCTGATGATGTTTGGGGATTTGCTTATAATCCTACCCATATCGCTGGCTTGCAGGTATTTTATCAGGCTTTGCTGAACGGCAATACCCTTATCAATCTCTTTTCCGCTGCCAGACATACGGTCCTGGACTTTATCACTTCTTTTCAAATAACCAATATTTCGGCAACTCCTACCTTTTACCGGCTGTTGTTTCCCCTTACCGAACTCTATCCTTCAGTGAAGAGGCTGACATCTGGCGGCGAAAAATTCGAT
>Ga0302250_1002525_pt1 | contig 11126 bp, 12 predicted proteins | sample AAG_RA_Asp_MG_FD_193536 | JGI IMG/M metagenome (GOLD analysis project Ga0302250, IMG submission 193536) | Enriched activated sludge microbial communities from anaerobic digester in WTTP, New Holstein, Wisconsin, United States - AAG_RA_Asp | ecosystem: Engineered > Bioreactor > Anaerobic >... | reverse complement strand
ACGGATTTCAGGAAAATATTTATTTATTGTGCGTGGCAAATAATTTCAAATCAGTTTTCGTTTTAAAATTCAGCAAAAATCTGCCGTTTGCGAATCGCACTTGAGGTCCAGAATCCCATCCCTCGCATTCATCCCTCAAGGTCAAATCTCTTCTGAAAAAGTTCCGGGTTTTCTGAGAACGTTTAAGAATACCCATGCGACTCAACGTAATGTGACGCAAGAAAAAACCGCACGGAATACGATCCCCCCGGACGCCGGTTTTCATCATATCAAGGCTGAATACGCCAGCAATTCTCTTCACTACGCGCTGGAAAACGGGCGGATCACCGAAGATGATCGCACACTTATCGAACAACACGTTGCATGGGTTGGTGTCACTGCCAACATCAGCGTGGGAAGGGCGAACAAGCTCACGTTCCATCTCGTCAAATGGCGCAGGTTCATCCGGACGCCCTACCGGCAGGTTGCCATCGAAGATATCTACACTGGCATAAAAAACCTGAAAGATGCCGTTATCGATGGCCGCCACTATTCCCAGAACACGATCCGCGATGATATATCTGCGCTGAAAAAGTTCTATCTCTGGATGATCAAGAAGGGATTTTCGTCGATTCCCCGAGAGGAGATCAAGGAGATCAAAGTACCGGGCGGCAATACCATGACCAAGGTTGCCGGCCAGATGCTCAGTGATGAGGAGATCCACGCTATGATCTCCGCATGCACGCGGTCAATCGACCGGGCGATCATCAGCGTCCTTTTCGAAGGCGGTCTTCGAATCAAGGAGCTGGCCATGCTGACATGGGATCAGGTATCCTTCGAGAAGAAAAATGCCATCCTGAACGTCAATGTGAAGACCGGCAAGCCCCGGCATATCCCGCTCTTCTTTGCCCGGCCCTATCTTGCCCAATGGAAAGCGGATTATCCGTTTGCACCGGAAGGTGATGCGTTTGTCTTCATCGGAGAGATCAAGATGCAGCCGATGAGGTACCAATCGCTATTCAAACGGATCCGGGTTATTGCGGAACGCGCCGGCATCACCAAAAAAGTGACGCCGCACGTGTTTCGTCATTCGAGAATCACCCAGCTGATGCGGCAGAAGGTCAGGGAATATAGTATCCGGGAAATCGGGTGGGGTAACCAGAGTACCAAGATGCTCGCCACGTACGCCCACCTCACGAACGCGGATATCGTATCGGAGCTCTCCGAGCTCAACGGGATCAAGCCGGAACAGGTTCCGGAGAACCATGCACTCACACCACGGCAGTGTCCGCGCTGTGCGGTTATAAACGCGCCCACGGCCAGTTATTGCGCAAACTGCGGTGTACCCCTGACACCCGATGCCAAGGTAACGATTGACGAACTGACAACGGAGATCGAAGCGCATCCCCTGTACAAACAAATCATGGGGAGAGTTGAAGAGTTCCTTCTCACGCAGCCCCGGGATATCAGTATGATGATGCCCCCGCCTGTCAGGGATAAGGTAAATCCTGAAAGCCCCTGATCTTTCTTTTTTTAAAAGAAAAACACAATTGATTGTAGAATATTTTTATCCTTCGTTCCTTAATCTTTTTATGAAAAAGATAATCACCTTTGTCATAAAATTGTTTGAATAAGATTCTCATAGCAGCACTTTATCACCGATGGTGCAATGCTCTAACTTTTTTTTGAAGCATGAATCGAAGCGTCACATATTAGTTTAAAGTTTTTTTTCGAATGTAACCTATTTTTCTTGAAAATTTTAAGTATCACGTAAATTATTCCAGAATATTTGCATTTTCACCTATGCCTACTTTATATGTCCACCCACTCGACTCTTCAATATAGCCATATTTTGTGGGTGACTGAATGCCATCGAATCGAAATTGGGCGTTGTCGCCCGGCTTTAATCGGAAGAATCCAATTGGCGCGCCAAAATACGCAAAATTACCATTTGGATCATACCATCCAACCTCCATGTAAAAGCCCATAATCTTACCACAATTATTTGTTACAGTCCCGGAGACACTTCTTGTGTCTGCAATTTTATCTCCTAAATATCCGCTAGATTTGTCTATTTCGGAGATTCCTGTAATCTGAAAACAAGAGTACTCAGGGGATTGGGCTACATATCCAGATGGTGTTTGTGAGGAAATATGTGCAACACCGTTTTGTGAAACGCCATTTTGAGTTGAAGGTGTGAGTGTTGCTGTATTTTCTGAATTGCCCGTAGAATTTGTAGAAAGGCAACCAGTGATAAAAACTATCGATGCGAGTACAACAAATAAAACAAGAATTTTCATAGATTAACACCGCTCAACATTAATTCAATAGATTTTTTTAGCAATCACAGTATAAATGAACCTCGATTTGATCTAATATTCTGATATCGACTATGAAAGCGGCACTCGAACATTGACAGTACAATGCTCTTTTGAATTCTTAAACAACGTAAAAGAAACACTTTTCACGTTGTAATTAAGTTCATCTGATATGGATTGTCCTGAAATAGTCGCATTGTGGATTTTAGCGTGGTGCATCCTAATTGCCTTAGTCATATATCTTCGACATTGGTTTACGGATACCAAATCACAAACAAGACCCAGCGAATTACCTTCAAAAGACTATTTCATTCTTTTATTGAGTCTTTTTGTTGGATTATTATCGAGTGTAGGTGTAACAGTTTTTTCTATGTGGGTGAACTGTGCATACATCGAAGGTACTTGCGATATCAAAAGTCAGCCTAATTTCGTTAATCCCTTCACACCAATCCTCGGAATATTTATTATTGTGATAGGTATTCTCGTATTCATTTTACGTTGTAAATTTTTCAGCCAATTAAACAAAGAAAAGAAAAATAATCAATAACCCCTCTACTGGGGATTATTTGTCGTGCCTCCGTTGCATCTCTCTCCCGCAATACATAACTTTCCAAATCTGTTTTGTCACACTTTCTTCGGGAGTAAGATCATCCGGGTCAAGTTCATCGTTAAGATTCGGGAATGGTGTTCCTCCTTGCGAAACCAGACCGTTATTTTCGTTCCTGGCATGAGCAGTTCGACCCCCCTCCCCCCAAAGGGGGGGCAACGTATTTTCTTGAACGCGAACGTTCCACTGTGGGGACCCCGTTAAGGGGCCTTGCACAAATTAGCAGCAATCTAAAAGTCACAGTTAATTATGTGTTTGTTTTAACTATCAATTTCGTTTATATAAGAAAAAGAACCGTTTTCCGTTGAATTTTTTTGAAGCAATTGATCGCGGACATTGCTGCGCAAGCCGCAGCGTGCGGCACGGTGCCGGATGCCGAGATGGCAAGTGCCAAACGGAAGACTGAGATCGACGATCCTGCCCTGCGTGAATTAACACATTATATGGCGCGTGTTGCAGTATTTCCTCTCACGCCACCACTGTCTTTCATCAACTTGCTATCGCCGGTCAAAGCCAATATTAAACCTTGTTCTATCTTATTTTGGATTTTCGACCATGAAATAATTCTATATAAGAAAAAGGGCAGTGTTCCGTTGATTTTTACTCTTCCAAACCGACCGCCAACGTATTATATGCCCAGCTTCATAATTTCGGCGTCCATACGACAGTTGTTTGAATGAACGCTGGCGTGTGAACACAGTAAAAGGTGAATGCAATGGAAAAAGTTAAAAGAGTCGTTACACCCGACCAAATAGCGTTGCTCCCATTGTTTCACCAACTAATTGCCCGTCAACTCATAGCATCTGGCGAGTGGGCCTACTTCCGCCCAACTCCCACAACCGATCAGAAAGCCTCTCGAAAGGAGGTGGACTGATTCATGTCCAAAGCTGTCCGTGGAGGCGGGGCACACAAGAAACCCGTCCTTGACATGATCGAGAACGAGTTCGGCGACAGACCCTTCACACTCGCTGAGGTGAAGGAGACTCTGTACGAGATCTGCCAAGCACTCTTACCCGATCTGATAAGCAGCGGCGATGTGAAAGCGGTTAAAGTGGATGGTAGAACACAACACTACCCTAAGATGTATCGGTTGATTGGCAAAAACGACACCGTCGTAAAAAGACGGTAAAGTTTGGGGATACCTATACGGTATCCTTTTTCCTTTTGATCGGTTTCCATCGGGGTGATGGGGTTTCGTCATCGGCTTTCACGGTCTTGCTATCCGTCTTCGGATCGCACCGCATCAGGCACTCCATCATCGCGTCTTCTTCATCGACCGATGAGGTTTCCTTGGACGGGAGCGGGCATGATTTGTCCGTCTCAGTGCACGATGCACCTGGCTGATTGTCCCCTTCTTTTTCTGCCGGCGGCACGTTTGCGTTCGTTGCAGTCTCATTCGGATTGTCGGGTTTGTCATCGAGTACCCTGACCTTCTGGACACTGCATACCGGCACCTGAGCGCCGGTTTTTGTCCGGTCAAGGGTGCAGATCATCTGCATTTCGAACTTCATTATCTTGGGAACCGTCTTTTCGACAGGCTCCCTCGTTGCTGAATTAGTTTTGTTCATAGGCTATCAGCCGAGGGTCTCTTGAGAGTACTCATAAAGGTTCTTAGAAGATCGTCTCGTCAAGAGTGAAGAACATCAATACTCTGATAAAAAAGGTAACCCTATTAATGGCCTGGAATGATTCTGGGATTACTTGAAACGAAAACTTGTTTCAAAGGTGGTATTCGGAGAGCTATATATTACCTCGTTATTTCGGAGAATATGTATGGAGATAAAATTGTAGAAACGAAAATGAGAATGTTAAAATCAAACGTTTCGTGATATTACTTGAACACGAAGTTAGTCGCTGAAATGTGACTATACTCAATAACTAATAATCTGTGGTTGGGTGAAACTAATTCGGAACCGTCAGATAGGTAGTATATTCTTGATCTTTTGCGGTCTGTCGTTTAGTCTGGAGAATGCAAGATTACTAAAAATCCGAATATTTGCTCTATCAAAATACCTTTTAATATTTTTTGCATATATTATCAATAGCAGAGTTCGGTGAGCGGTAGATGATTTTTTTAATCAAGGAGCCTAATAGCGAGGGTTTGACTGATTGTGATTTGAAAGAGCAGGGAAATTCACTGTTTCATCTCGGCCACTATGATGATGCTCTAAAGGCGTTTGACCGTGCAATCGAACTTAATCCGAACGATTCAGAATCATGGGTATATAAAGGAGTTATTTTAAAAAACCTTGGTCGAATCGATGACGCGTTAAAAGCATGTGATAATGCAATCGAACTTGACCTAAAGAATTCAAGGGCATGGGAGATTAAAGGAATTGTATTAGATTACATGGGTCGAACGGATGACGCGTTAAAAGCATATGATCGTGCAATAAAATTTAATCCAAAAAATTCAGGGATATGGTTAAATAAAGGGGATACTTTAAGCCATATGTGTCAAGAAGACAATGCGATAGTGGCATATAAACGTGCGATTGAACTTGATCCAAAAAATTCGAGGGCAATAGATGCACTAAAAAAATTAGTTAATACCAAGCCAGATAATGTCTTTTCTAGGCCATTTGATAAAAATAAGGAATCCACGAATAATGAGATTGTGCCCACTAAGCCGAGGAAAGAACTTAAAAATGAAAAAAACCGATATAAAAATAATGCTAAAAAATATTTCTTAATAATATTAGTTTGTGCCACATTATGCGCTTTAATCACACTGTATGGCATGAGAGATCTGGTATCTTCTGTTTTTATTTTTTTTGTGGTATTTATCAGCTTATTAGCTGTTCAGCACTCTAGTTCCTGTTCGAATTGCGGCAACGTCAATGGCATCTCATTAGATGATATAAAATTAATAGATACAAAGCAATCCCAAAAAAAATTCACCAAACAGGAGATCGTTGCAACTTCAGTTAGAAGGATCGTTGCAACTTCAGATAGAAACGATCGTGATGCTAAAGTTACAGAAACAATCAAGCATTATGAAGGTGTCAATTACCTGAAGACGACTACAACTAAAACATATGAAAAAATATACGTATGCAAATATTGTGGTGCCACATCTAAAAAACAATATCAAACAAAATCAAGTAAAATCTCTCGTTTGTGATTTAATGTAACAATCAGCATTAGTCTTCTTTCGCACAATGTCAATCGAAGAAGAAATATCAAAAAGGTTTAGTAATTCTCTTTCGAGTTGGAAACCATATTAATCGACAAAAAGAAATTGGCATCCGGGTTTGCATGCTTTTTTTAAAAAATAGAAGTTAAAACCCACCAGACCTCGGTACCTTTATTCCATCACAAAGTCCAGTGCTGGGTCTTCTACCTCTGCCCTCTCTCCGGAGGGGTTCATTGCATTTCCTACAATAATTAGTATCCTCGTCATCCGGGTTTAGGGTGTGACATCTTGGGCATTCAATCATGAATTGATCCCACCATCACCTTTTCTTTAAGCGAGTATCCGGATTAGGGGATTTTGGCGGAGTCGTATTCGGTACTTTTGTTTTAGGAGGTGTTGTATTCGGCACGGGAGTTTTCGCCATAGACTCTCATTATTTTTCAAAGAGAAATATTTTCTTATGTTATTCTTGCGTAATCGCCAGACACGAGTAGGAAATTGGTTCGTTGCTCATTCAATATGGATTCTGTTAACTTGTGACGGATATTTTAAAGTGCTAATCATAGTTTGAGTGTTGGCAATTTTTACAAATTCAGATCAAATTGTATATCGTATTTGAAATAAACAGCATGTATGTATGAAAAGTGAATGTATTAGATTAAATAAACCGATTGGGATTTGTCTTTTACTTCTCGGTCTTGTTTTTATTATTTTGGACTTGTCGCAAAACTGGAGTGTTTTTCAACAAAATCCGCTCTCGTATGGAATATTATTTATTGTGATTGGCGGGTGTTATGTCTGGATTGGTTATTACTTGTATCACTCATAACAAGTCTAATCCCAAAGCCCAATTAGAGTGAAGCAGCCGAATATGTTACGGGCGGCTGGTGAATGGACGTGTCGTACGGGGTGTGTCATCTTCGATTTCTAGTATTCAAGTATTGAAAACCTAAAATTAATCCGGTCCCTGAAGTGGCACTGGTGTACCCGACTCAAATTCAACCGGTTGGTTGATCCAGACAACACCTTAATTGTTCGGTTTTGAATATGGACATCTCTCCCAATGGTTTAGTCATGCACCCCCGGCAATATGGTTTTTTCAGGGTGTTACGGATTGTTCACCCAGATAAGGATCCGGAATCATCTGGTATGAGTCAATCCGCCACTTCCCTTTTATTGCGAAATCCAAAGTTCTAATCGTTTCATAACTGGGGAATATTGTAGGTACGTCTCTTATTTCTTAGCTCAACTGAATATGTCCTAATATAATCAAAAAAAATATATCCTGCATCACAGAAAACAATGCACATATTAGACGGATTCATAAGAATGTTCTGTAAAAAATGTGGATTTAAGAATGATGACGATGCTTCCTTTTGCATTTCTTGTGGAGCTCCTATAAATCAAGCTAGTCAAACATCTCCTCCAAAAAAACATGGTGTTCTATTTTGGATGGCGGTTATCTTTGCAATAATAATCATAGTTATTACAGGTGCGGCTATGATGTCGGCGTTTGTTTTCGGGATGACTGCGAACGCAGCGCAGAATCCCACAGTAACAATTCCGCAATATACGTTAATGCCTACCACTACAATGGCACCCATTCAAACGACATTATCTCCACAGCCAACCATCACGGTTGCATCAGTGACAACAGTTGCATCAGTGACATCAATGGAAACGATCTCAACGACCATTCCAACCTCTGTCCCTCAACCTACGCAAACTAAAAAATTTTCAGAACCCTTTGTAAATTCTTTCAATTATAAAACCCTTCATGACCAACCCGGAATTACCAATTGTGAAATGGAATATATATTTCCAGATATCGTGGATGATCCCTTGTATGGATTAAATCTATCCTCTCCGAGAAATTCAAAGTTACAAGGCTTCTATGCGGGAGAAATTTTAAAAAGAGCGGATAAGTCCGTTTATGAAATAGGTGCCGTAGATAATTGTTATGGGAATATTCCCAAAACACCCTACTGGAATTTTATATCTGTAAATGGATTGTTAACCGGACGTGATCCATTAGATCAAAAGACCAATTTCACTCTCCTCGTCCAGTATGGGGGTTGGAAATTTCCAGTGAAAAGTTCATTAGAAACCTTGAAAATGGATCAACAATACCCCTATACAGCTTTTATACTTATCAAAAATGATCAAATTAATGAAATTGGGAGTATCCAACTTAGTTTCAGTAGAGCCAATTGATACTTAATTATTCTGGACCTACCCGTAATCTGGGCATAATCACATCGCCAAATATCAAATAAAAAAATATTTCCTTAATAAGATAAAACGAGGGTATCTGTATGGTCTCTATATTCGAAATAATTGCGGTTGAATTTTTGTATGGTGCAACCTCTCCAATACAAATACTTGGAGCATTCATTCAGCTTCTAGTTGTGGTTGTGGTTCTAGGTTGGATTTTCTCAAAAATCCTCAAGAACTATTCGTTTCTGGGGTACGCGCTAAAAGATTGGCCAGGATGTGGAATCCTTGCAGCGCTTGTTTTTGTAATAATTAATGTCGTTGGTATGATAAGAGGTACACAAACTCTATCGTATGGAGGAGCCCTCATAGTCGCAATAATAGTACTAATAATAGGGTATAAAATTCTGAAGCCACAGGAAAAATCGGCTTAGATTTTTATTTTGGTACTATGAATGAAAACTTATGAGCGATCTCGGGAACTATTTTAATGCTTTTTTTGGTCTTCTAATTTCTTGAACAAACAACGACCTCATCCAACAAATACGGAGAATAATTGAGACATTACTATCGTTCTAACTGCACACAAAAATTGCTGTTTTACTTAATAGATAGACTAACTCCACGTTTTGTCTGTACCCAACAAGCGCGTTTTTCGATCAAAACCGGCCTGCGACTATCTACCGACTGAAAACTTTATTTACTCTGGGTGCGGAAATAGCTCTGTAAAATGGAGGATTTGTCATGAAAGGCAACAAAAACAGAGATTTGACCTCCGAAAAAGAGCACCCATCCCTCGCACTTGTTTTGCTGTTGTTTTTCAGAAGCCCCGGCTGTCCCGATGTGATCCATACACCCGTTCAATCCATCATCGGCACAAGCTCGTCATAGACCCGGTACATCGTACCGTCCGACATCAGCGCGATGATCTCCACGCGATCGGTCCCTTTCGATCCATCGAGAATGATCTCGGTGATGCCCTTGAGCGGCAGAAGCATGCCCGTTGATGCCGAACCATCCGGGTGGGTGACTTTCACATCAGCGCTTTTAATGCTACCATGCCCGGCGCTCCCGGCAAATATTACAACGATCTTCGTTGTAATCGGGCTCTTCTGGACCTGGAAATAGAGTTTCTGTCCCGAGGGGATGGTCTGTGTCGGCTGGGGCACGAGTGCGCCGGCCCGGGCGGGAGTGGGCGTTGCCGTGGGCGTACGGGTAAGTGCCGGTGTATCTTCGATGACGGTCACGCTGCTCTGCGATCCAGCATTATCCCCCGTGGTGAGGGACGGGAGCATGATGAAGATGACTGCGGCGACGATGAATGCTGCCGCCAGTCCGGCCACCAGCAGCCCGGATCTTCCTTCTCGCGGTTTTGGTGTTTTTTTCTCCTGCGGCCGGTCCGGGGAGAGGAGCAGGGCATCGTCAACTTTTGCACCAGATCGCTTCGAAGGAGCCGCTGGATCCGCGGCCGGTTCTTTTGCCGCCCGCTGTTTTCGTGAAATGCCCGGGGACCTGCGATGCGATTCCAGCGTCTCATCCGGATCGTACTCCTTCCCGTACAGTTCCAGCAGTTCATCGGTGTCCGGCTCTACGATCTCCTGCGAAGACCGTTTTGGTGCCTTCTTCCGTGCCGGGCGGGTCACCCCCGCGGGAGGTTCGTCATACTCTTCCTCCGGTTCCCCTTCTTCGTCCTGCTCCGGCATTTCCTCTGGTTCCGGCTCCTCATCCTGCTCCGGTTCTTTATACCGGTGCGAAACTTTCGTTTTTACCGTGATGACCTCCGCATCCCCGGCCTCCGGGGATTCATACACAGACTCCTCCTCAGTGTCATCCGGTGAAGGTTCCGCTACCGCTCGTTTCACTGTAACGGTCTTTTCTTCCTCCGCCGGTTGTGCCGGTCTGCCCGGTACGGAACCATCCCCGAGAACCAGCGACCCCCCGCAGAGCTCGCACTGCTCCTTGAAGTGAACAAACTGGGTGCCGCATTTTGTGCAGGTAAAGAGCGCAGGAATTTTCGCACCGCAGGCCTCGCAGAATTTATCGCCGGGTTTCACGGGACTGCTGCACGCTGGACAGGCAAACGGATTCTTTTCTGGGGGAGCCGGATCCTGCATGGAACGCAGTTAAACGTATACCCATAAAAAATGGTCGCCTCTCCGGTGGCGGATCCTGGTATTTCAGGAGTCCACTTCCCTCCGGGTTCTGCGGGCTGGACCCTGCACGAGCGTATCGCACAATCCTTATCACCCGCGGATCACCATTCTCCCGTATGGCATCGCAGGAACGACACAGGGCGAAAAAAAGAAGATCCGTTGAAGAAGTCCTTCCGGGGATGCTTGCCCACGCCCTTGACACGAGGGAGGACCTCATCCTCACGTTCGAGACCGATCCGGATACCGGTGTGGAACACGTGTACGCCATGACCGGGCAGTTCGTATCGGAGTGCATGCTCAAAAAACTGATCGGGAAGGCAGAGTCGCAGCGTGACGAAGGGAGTGTCCTCTTCCGGCAGCGCCTGCCACAACAACGTCCCAAAACATAGCAACGGAGAACAGCAGACCTCCGGCCACTCCTGTGTCACTTTCACTCCCCGCCAGCCTCTCCTTAATACGATCCGGTCGCGGTCTTGTGATCATGGAATGCCAGTACACCAGTTGTTATGTAACCTGCCACCGCTGCAACCATGCCTGGACCTACATGGGGATCCGGCTCCATTCTCTCCAGCGTTCGAAAAAACCGGTAAAAGTGGGCTGCCCGCGCTGCCATGCCAAGGTCGTGATGCAGGTAAAAGAGGCCCGGTAACACCGGGTAAAGAACGTCAATGTCATCAGAGAAAAACAGAAACCCGGGCGCAGTCAGCGCTCGATGAGCC